>Ga0308164_10002097_pt1 | contig 20807 bp, 21 predicted proteins | sample PhyTR2_FD_201031 | JGI IMG/M metagenome (GOLD analysis project Ga0308164, IMG submission 201031) | Phyllosphere microbial communities from UC Gill Tract Community Farm, Albany, California, United States - DLSLT.R2 | ecosystem: Host-associated > Plants > Phyllosphere > Unclassified | place: USA... | reverse complement strand
AGGGCTTCAGCCGGACTAGGCGAGCAAATTGTCTAAAAATAGATACGCCATTTTCTAACGGAAAACAGACCACCCTGAAGCGGTGAGCTAGGGGCATACTCAAAAGACACCGTGCTGCATCGATCAATCTCGTACTCTGTACCGGGGCGGGCAGGGGGGCTGTCGAGCATGGGTGCCCCGACGTAGATCTATCGGGGTCAGCGCATAGGACGGACTCAAGTGTACGTTTAGAGCCCTGTCGGAAAACCACTAGATTTCGGTTTCCGGACAGTCGGCCAATACGACAGAGTTTGTCGCTTATATTACGCGTAGATGTGGCGGCGCGTCGGTAGCTTCGGCAACGACTGCCGAAAATAATGTGTTTTGCGTCGCCTAGAGCGTACCTGTCATTCCCATAACTCCGTCGAAATGACGCCATTTCGAGAAAACGTTTTGGGAACGGTTTTTGGGAAAGCGGCTCGCAGCGGGGGCAGTTCACTCGTCGCTGTTGCCCGCCGCCCCGGTGCCGGGTTCGTTTTTGGGAAAGCATAACGGCCAATGTTCTAGCGTTCGCGGGGAACTCATGCCTGCCGATTGCCATCGTTCGTTCACAAGGCTGAATGGCGACCTCGCCGGCTTGTCCTTGCCTATCCTAGGCCGTCATCTAGACTGACGACGAGGAGACGGCATGGCCACGGTATTCGTTGCGTACGCATCATCTAATTCGTTTCAGTCTGACCTGATTCAAAAAGCCTGCGAAAGCGCGTCCACGCCGCAACGCAAAGTCGTCCCGTGGTCGGCTCTAGATACCAGCGGAGGAGCGATCGCGAAGTCCGTCGAGGGCTGGATAGAGGACGCCGACACGGTCGTCGCTGACGTTTCGGTCGTGAACGCCAACGTGACCTATGAACTTGGCTACGCGATAGGTTCGGGCAAATCCATCCGCCTCATCAGGTCGACTCATGTAGACTTCGGTCCGGTGAAGGACGTCGGACTTCTCGATACACTTGGCTATGACGGCTATGATCTGGCGCTGTCGTTGTCCAATATACTGCGTAAAGCTGACAGCAATCCCCGATGGCCTTCGATTGAAAAAAACCGCGACCAGCCTCTATTTATGCTACAGCCCCCTAGTCCGACCGATAGCGCTTTGCGCGCAACGAGTGGGATCAAAAAAATCGCACGTATGCGCTTCCGGAACTTTAATCCCTCCGAAATCAGCCGTCTGAACGCGAGTGAGGCCTACGAACAGGCTATGTCGTCGTATGGGGTGATCGTTTTCTGGGACGGGACCGAAGGTGCCGCAGCTGTTCGCAACAACCAGCGTGCCAGCTTCATTTATGGCCTAGCGCGGGGCCGGAATATGCCCGCCTTGATTATTGCTCATCAAAACCTGCGCCTTCCCCTGGACATCGAGGACCAAGCGGACCGCTGGAAATCCGTCGACGATATTGATGGGATGATCAACGATTTCCGCATCCGGGTCGCCGATCATCAAAACGAGTTCGTTCAGGCGAAGTCCCGGAAAAATCAGAACATCTTAGAGATACTTCACTGCGGTGACCCCGTTGCGGAGAACGAGGCAGCCTCGCTTGGTGACATATTTCTAGAAACGGATGCATACCGGCGGACGTTGAACGGCACTGCCAACGTACTTGTCGGGCGCAAGGGAAGCGGCAAGACGGCCGTTTTCCTCCAAACCCGCGATGTCTGTCGGTCAAACAAGCAGAACATCGTGATCGACCTGATTCCGGATGGATACCAGTTGGTCAAGATGAAGGAGTTCATACTCGATCAGCTGGCCTTCGGTGCTCGCAAAGAGGTCATCGCCGCTTTCTGGGAATACGTGCTCTGGTTGGAGATCGCCTACAAGATCATCGAAAAGGACGAGGTAAAAGCCTATCGGGACCCGAGGCTCACCGCAGGCTTCCAGAAGCTGGAAAGTGCCTTCAAGCGGCGAGTGGATACCGGGAGGGGTGACTTCTCCGAAAGACTGAAACGCCTTTCCGCCAACATTATTGAGCGGTTTAACGAAGCGGGTCTGCAAGCTGTCGATAAAGAGTCTCTTAATTCCTCCAAGGTGCTGGAGATCATATACGGCCAGGATGTGGCCTTCCTGCGCGATCAGGTCCTCGAATACCTCCGACTAAAGGGATTCGTGCTGTTCCTTTTAGACAATCTGGACAGGTTCTGGACGCCGGGGGGGTTCGACGACGACGATGCGCTGATTGTAGTCGGGCTCACCGAGTCGATGCAGGAGATCTCGAGGAAGTTCCAAAAGCGCGGCCTGGATTTCCGCTGGGCGATCTTCGTGCGTAGCGACGTGTACGAGTTTCTGGTCCGTGGAATGGCCGATTATGGGAAGCTCGCCGTCCAGAGCCTGGAATGGTCAGATCGCGCGCTACTTGCAGCCTTGTTCCAACAGAGGCTCCTCATAAGCGTTGAACACCTTTCCTCTTCGTGGAGCGAGATCTGGGGGCGGGCGTCGGCGCAGACAGTGGGTGGCAAGCCGGTCATCGAGTATCTGATTGACGGCAGCATGATGCGACCGCGCTATCTCATCCGCCTCTTCGAGACGGCGCGACGACGTGCCGTCACTTTTAATAGGGAGTCTATAACTGAAGACGACTACTTCGCCGCATTGAAGGAGCTGGGGTGGCAAGTTCTTGAGGACCTTGATCGCGAAATTGTGGATCTTTTACCCAAGGGATCGGAGTTACTGTTTGAGTTATTGTCCCAAAGCGAGGGGTTAACACCCGAGAAGTTTAGGTATTTTTGTGGTAAGAGCATTGCTAACGCTGACGACATTAATCGCTTGCTGGATATTATGATTTGGAGCGGAAGCATTGGCGTGATCGAGGGCGGAGCCGCGCGATACATATTTGATACGGGATACAAGCGGCAATATCTTTCCGTAAAGATCAAGGCGAACCCTCAGATCGAGCTTGTCCTCCATCCGACCCTGATGGCGGCTATCCTTTGACCTTCCGGACGCGTTCAGAAAGCAGAAGGTGGCGCATTAAAGATCGAATATCTTGATCTTGCTCGGCAAAAAAAGACTAGGATAGTTAGAGAGCGTCTCCAACCCGGCCATTCCCAAAATATGATCCCTTTCGAGGATGCGAGCAGTGTCACAATCGGTCGATTATGACACCTCCGTCTCAAAGGCGACTATTCGCTGACACTTTGCTCCCACAGTTTCATACCAAGCTGGTCGGCGGGACCCACCTCTTGCTTCCCTGCAAAGATCCGGTCGAGCCGCGATCTGGTTTCGTCTTTATATTGATGGGTTGATACGTGACGCGGTACCGATGCCAATATCTCATCGGCTATTGCTGCCTTGATACGATCGATTGCCTGTTGGGGCAGTACGTTTGCGCGTTGAAGCTCGACGCATAGCTGAACAAGGCCAGCCGCTGTCGCTTGTGCGCGCAAACCGACATTCGATAGGTCGACACGGTAGCGTCTATTTTCGATAGAGTTGCTCATCGAGGTCCTAACACTCTAGACACATGGCGATACCCATGCCGCCACCGATGCAAAGCGTGGCCAATCCCTTCTTGGCGCCCCGCTTCTGCATCTCATAGATCAGGGTCGTCAGAACCCGGGCGCCGCTGGCGCCGATCGGGTGACCGATAGCGATAGCGCCGCCATTGACGTTAAGCTTATTGGCGTCCCAGCCAAGTTCCTTGCCAACCGATAGCGCCTGCGCGGCAAAAGCTTCGTTCGCTTCGATCAGGTCGAGGTCAGCGATCGCCCAGCCAGCCTTTTCCAGTGCCTTTTTCGAGGCCGGAACGGGACCGATGCCCATGATCGACGGGTCGACGCCGGCGCTTGCCCAGCTCTTGATGGTCGCTAGCACGGGCGTACCGCGCCGTTCGGCTTCTTCACGGCTCATCAGCACCAGCGCAGCAGCGCCGTCGTTCAGCCCACTGGCATTCGCAGCGGTGACGGTGCCGTCTTTCTTGAATGCCGGGCGGACGCCGCTGACGCTATCTAGCGTTGCACCGGCTCGGATGTGTTCGTCGTCAGCGACGACGGTGTCGACCTTGCGGCCTTTGATTGTAACCTGCGCGATCTCGTCCTTGAAGCGGCCACTGCTGCGGGCGGCTTCAGCCTTGTTCTGCGACCCGACGGAGAATGCGTCTTGGTCGGCGCGGGTGACTTGATATTGTTCGGCGAGGTTTTCAGCCGTGATTCCCATATGATAGCCGTTGAAGACGTCGGTCAGACCGTCGCTGACCATCGTATCGATCAGGTTGATAGTACCCATTTTGGTACCGCCCCGCATCGTCTGTGCATGCGGGCTGAGTGACATGCTCTCCTGCCCACCCGCAACGACGATCGTCGCATCGCCAGTCTGGATTGCCTGGCAGGCAAGCGCAACTGCACGCAGGCCCGAGCCGCAGACCTGGTTAACTCCCCAAGCTGGGACCTCCTTGGGAATGCCCGCGGCCATCGATGCCTGTCGCGCGGGGTTCTGTCCCTGTGCGGCAGTGAGCACTTGACCAAGGATCACCTCCGAGACGTCAGCGCCGTCGACGCCCGCCTGAGCCAGCGCGGCCTCGATCGCGACGCGGCCTAGTTCGTGCGCAGGGGTGGCGGCGAACGCGCCTAGGAAGCTCCCTACGGGAGTACGTTTGGCGGCGGTGATGACTATCTCGGTCATGCAGCTTCCTGGTTTCCAATAAGGGAATGTGACTTCAATGGTATCTGGCTGTCGGCCAGTTGCTCTGGAGAAATGGACGCCCCTCCAATCACAAGCGCGCGACCTTGAACGTAGTCCTTGACCATGTTCACGCAGTCCAGCGCGATCACCTTGCCATCTCGAAGATAGATAACGGAGAAGGCTCGCGATGCGATGTCTCCCCTCACGACGATCCTATCAAAGTTGATCGACAACCCGACAGTTTGAAGTTTGAGGTCGTATTGATTGGACCAGAACCAAGGTACTGCGTGGTAAGGTTCTGGCGCTCCGGTCAACGCCTTTGCGACAATCGCCGCTTGATCGTTAGCGTTCTGGACAGACTCCAAACGGATTGTGGCTCCGTCTGCAAAATCGTTCTCATGGGCGGCGCAGTCTCCGATCGCGTAGATGTTGGGTAGGGTGGTCTGACATAGTTTATCAACCAGAACACCATTGGCACCTTCGGCTCCAGCTGCAAGCAGGGGCTCGACTGCAGGAACAATGCCGATGCCGACAATGACCATTTCGCAAGGCAGGACTTCGCCGCCTGCCATTCGCACACCGCTGACGGCTCCGTCTTGCTCCTCAATGCATTCCACCAACGCCTTGAGACGTATCTCGACACCGTGAGCGCGGTGCTCGGCTTCATAAAAGCGAGAAAGTGGCTCGCCAGCGACGCGTGCCAACACCCGATCTTGCGCCTCAAGCACCGTTACGGGCTTGCCGAGCTTTGTCAGGATCGCTGCGGCTTCAAGGCCTATATAACCACCGCCGATCACTACCACGCGCGTCACTGAGGCAAGCTCGGTCATCATCCGATCGACATCAGCTCGGGTACGAACGCCGTGAACGCCACGAAGGTGGTGCCCCTGACACGTTAGGCGGCGTGGGCTGCCTCCGGTCGCCCAAACCAGCGACCCGTAACCCATGGTAGTGCCGTCCTGAAGCGTTACGCTATGGGTGTCTGGGTCGATCCGGGTAACACGCTGACCCAGCCTGAGTATGATGCCGCGTTCAGTCCAGAAAGAGCGCGGCCGGATCAGGATCCGCTCGAAATCCTTGTCTCGCGCAAGATACTCTTTGCTGAGCGGCGGGCGTTCGTAGGGAGGATCGTCTTCATCACCGACGATGGCAATTGTCCCGACAAACTTACGCTGGCGAAGGGCTACGGCAGTCTGTGCGCCGGCGTGCCCCCCGCCGACGATCAACACATCGTAGCGGTCCATCATCGTGCATTTCCTTCGGTATCGCCGTCCGCTTCGATCCCGATCGCGCGGCTTTGCGGGTATGGCACCCGGAGCTTTTCCTGTTGGTCGGAGTCATTCCCCACCCCAAGACGAGCCGCGTGCCACCGCAGATGGTCTTCCATGAACGTCGAAATGAAATAGTAGCTGTGGTCGTACCCTTCCTGCATGCGCAAAGTCAGAGCGATCCCATCTTGCTCACAGGCAGCAGCAAGGCGCAGGGGTTGAAGCTGATCATTCAAAAACTGGTCGGCGGTTCCTTGATCTACAAGCAGATCCGGTACTCGCGCGCCGTCTTCAATCAATGCCACCGCATCGTGGCGCCGCCACGCCAGCGGGTCATTGCCTAGATATCCTGACAGCGCCTTTTTCCCCCAGGGCACATGTGAAGGGGCCACGATGGGGCTGAACGCACTGATTGCCTTATACCGGTCCGGATAGGACAGACCGATGGTCAAGGCTCCATGGCCACCCATAGAGTGCCCCATGATCGATTGCCGATCGATATCGATGGGGAAGTGTTCGGCAACCAAAGCAGGCAATTCTTCCGTCACATACCGCCACATACGGTAGTTTTCGGCGAACGGTGCTTCGGTAGCATCGACATAGAAACCCGCACCCAAGCCGAAGTCGTAAGCCCCCGCTGGGTCGTCGGCGACGCCCTCGCCTCGGGGGCTGGTATCCGGGGCGACGAATATTAACCCCAACGTTGCGCAGGCATTCCTAAATTCACCCTTTTCGGTGACGTTCGCGTGGGTGCAGGTGAGCCCCGAGAGATACCAGACGACAGGCAGCGACGCCTGTGCCGCACTATCAGGAACGAAGACCGAGAAGGTCATTGGTGTGCCGGTACTCTCGCTCTGGTGGCGATAGATACCCTGAACACCGTTATGTGCCCGGTTCGTCGAAATCGTCTCGAAGCTCATGAGCTTATTCGTCCGTGAAGCTGTAGGCGGTGATCTTGTTGCCATCCGGATCGCGCACGTACGCCGCGTAGGCCGTATCAGTGAACGGGCGCGGCCCAGGCGCGCCCTCGTCAGTGCCGCCATTGGCAAGTGCAGCCTCGTGGAAAGCATCGACAGCAGCGCGGTTTGGCGCAAGGAAACCTAAGGTCCCGCCATTGGCGAAGGTCGCTGGCTCGCCATTGCCCGGCTTGGTAATGATGAACTCGGGCCCATCCGCGCCATACATCGTACCATTGGCACCGAAAGCGCCCTGCTGCTTGCTGCCCAACGGCGCCAAAGCGGCATCATAGAAGCGCTCAGCACGTTTCAGGTCGTTAGTGCCAAGCACCGCGTGCGAAAAAATCGACATGCTAATCTCCATTTTAAAGCCGCCTTGCGGCCGTCGTTAACGCCAGATCTCTGAGGCACAGTGGTGCTTGCGCTCACAGATTCAGTCCTCGGGAGCGATGGCTACCCGCAGATCGGAAAGCTCATCCGTGATCGAAATTTGACACGACAGGCGTGATTGCGGCGTCCGACTATCCGAGCTGCCAAGGAGATCGTCCTCGTCCTCGCTCATCGGCGCAAGACGATGGATATCGCCTGCGTCGACATAGACGTGACAGGTCGCGCATGACAGGCAACCGCCACAGAGTGCGAGTAGCTCGTCGATGCCGGCATCGCGGATATTTTCCATCAGAGAGAGACCCGACTGCCCGTCGAGTTCGCGAACCTCGCCTTCGCGCGTCGTGATAACCAGTCGTGGCATATCAGTAGATCACGACGGAACGGATGCTCTCGCCGGCGTGCATCAGGTCGAAACCCTTGTTGATCTCGTCGAGCGTCAGGCGATGCGTGATCATCGGGTCGATCTCGATCATCCCGTTCATGTACCAGTCGACGATCTTCGGCGTATCGGTCCGTCCGCGCGCACCGCCGAACGCGGTCCCGCGCCAGTTTCGGCCGGTAACGAGCTGGAACGGCCGCGTCGAAATTTCCTTGCCCGCCTCGGCCACGCCGATCACGATCGAGGTGCCCCAGCCGCGATGACACGCTTCAAGGGCTTGCCGCATAACGGTCGTGTTGCCAGTCGCATCGAAGGTGTAGTCCGCACCGCCATCGGTCAGCGCGACAATGTGCTGGACGATGTCGCCTACATCCTTGGGGTTGGCGAAGTGCGTCATGCCGAAGCGACGCCCCCATTCCTCACGGTCGGGGTTGATGTCGACGCCGACGATCATACCCGCCCCGGCAAGCCGAGCGCCCTGGATCACGTTCAGTCCGATCCCGCCGAGCCCAAACACCACGACTGTATCTCCGGGTCGAACCTTCGCCGTGTGCACTACCGCACCGACGCCGGTCGTCACGCCGCACCCGACATAGCAGGAGGTGTCGAACGGCGCGTCCTCACGGATCTTCGCGACCGCGATCTCTGGCAACACGGTGAAGTTGGAGAAGGTCGAGCAGCCCATGTAATGGAAGATCGGCTGGCCCTTGTAGCTGAACCGCGTCGTGCCGTCGGGCATCAGCCCTTTCCCTTGCGTCGCGCGGATCGCGGTGCACAGGTTGGTCTTCTGGCTGAGGCACGACTTACACTGGCGGCATTCCGGCGTGTAGAGCGGGATGACGTGATCGCCGACCGCGACACTCGTCACGCCCGTCCCGATCTCTCGGACGATCCCCGCGCCTTCGTGACCAAGCACGCTTGGGAACAGCCCTTCGCTGTCGAGCCCGTCGAGCGTGTACGCGTCGGTATGACAAATACCGGTCGCCATGATCTCGACCAACACCTCACCGGCCTTCGGCCCCTCAAGGTCTAGTTCCACGATCTCCAGCGGCTTCTTGGCTTCGAATGCAACAGCAGCACGGGTCTTCATTCGGAGAAATCCTGACGAGTGATAGGTTTGATGGAATCTGATTGTTTCAGCAAAACTCCCATCCCGTGCCGTTCGAGATGGACTTCGCCAAAAGCGGTGAGAAACTCGAGAAGGCGGTCAGCCAGCCGTTCAGCTGCGACACTAAGCGGGCTCCAAAGGCTCACAAGGCTGGTCCTGCTTCGACGAAGGTCGGCTTTCGCTTTGCTAGGAATGCAGAAATACCCTCACGCCCTTCCAAGCCGGCTGCCGCCAGAGAAATCTCTTGGGCCTCAAGTTCCATCTGTGTTTCCAGCGGCTGCGAAGCGAGAAGCAATCGTCGGATCGCGCCGTGAGCAAGCACTGGCCCTGCCGCAAGTGTTCGAGCGACCTCTCGCGCTTCGTCCATCAGCGCCGCATCGTCTACCACCCGAGTGACGAGACCGATCGATGCAGCCTCCTCAGCCGAAACACGACGGTTGGTGAGCGCAAGCTCTTGCGTGCGACGAAGCCCGATCAAACGCGGCAGCAGCGCCGTTGTACCAGCGTCCGGCGTCAGACCGATCCCGGTATAGGCCATGGTAAAGTGCGCCGACCGAGCGGCGAGCACAATGTCGCCGAGCGCAGCAAAGCCTAGACCGGCGCCGGCAGCAGGGCCGTTGACCGCAACGACTAGTGGCTTGCTCATACGGGCGAGCCGAGCGACTGCGGCATGCATCGCGGCGGTTATCTGTTTCAACAAAACCGGGACGGAGTCACCGGCCTCGCGAAAAGCACCGATATCGCCACCAACGCAGAAGAAGCGACCGGAGCCTGTCAGCAGCACACACCGGACCGCTTCATCGTGATCCAACGTTGCAACGGTGTCGGCAAGCTCGCGGACGAGGGCGAGGCTCAGCGCATTGCCGTTCGCGGGGCGATCAAAACACAGCGTCGCAACCCCGTGCTCAACCGTTACTGCGATCAGTGGGTCAGAAACCGACATTGTCGCCTCCCTTGGTAGCAAGCATGGCTCGCGCCTCGGCGGGAGATGCGATTTCGAAGCCCAGTTCGTCCAACACGCGACGTATCTTCGTCACCTGTTCGGCGTTCGAGGTCGCCAGTTTGCCCTTTCCGGCAAAAAGGCTGTCTTCCAGACCCACGCGCACATTGCCGCCAAGGATGGCGCTCATCGTGACGAACGGCAGTTGATGCCGGCCCGCGGCAAGCACGGACAGATAATAGTCGGAGCCGAACAGGCGGTCAGCCGTGGCCCTCATGTGCAGAAGGTTTTCGGGATCGGGACCGATCCCTCCGAGGATGCCGAAGACACATTGGACAAAGAAGGGCGGCTCGACGAGCTTGAGGTCGGTAAAGTGCGCAAGATTGTAGAGGTGGCCGACGTCGTAGCACTCGAACTCGAACCTGGTGCCGTTCGCGCCCATGCTACGCATGCCGTAGTCGATTTGCTTGAAAGTGTTGGAAAGGATGAGGTCCTTCGTGCCCTCTAGGTACGGCTTTTCCCAATCGTGAAGGAACTCCGTACGTTTGCCGGCTGCACCCGAAATGTTGAAATTGAACGAGCCCATGTTCATCGACGCAATCTCAGGCTTGCACGCGAGTGCTGGCGCTAGCCGCTGGTCAAGGGTCATGCCGAGCCCACCACCAGTCGTGATATTGATGATTGCGTCCGACTGCTCTTTGATCCGCGGAAGGAACTCCATAAATCGCTCTGGCGACTGGTCCGGCCGGCCGTCCTCAGGATTACGGGCATGCAGATGGACCATCGCAGCGCCTGCCTCAGCCGCGGCAATCGCTTCCAGCGCAATTTGGTCCGGCGTGATTGGCAGGTGCGGCGACATCGATGGAGTATGAATGCTCCCAGTCACCGCACAGGTTATGATGACCTTCTCGGCGCGCCTCATTCCATTATTCCCTTCGTTGACAGCGCGAGTTGTTCGGCGCCTGTCCGCAAAATACCCTGGTCCGATCCGACGATGAGGAAGCTGATTCCCCAAGCGCGATACCGCGGAGCGTCTCCAGGACTTGCGAGATACGCGCCGCATGCGATGCCCGCGCTGGCTGCCGCGTCTGCGATCGCACGTGTCGCATCGTCGAGCATCGGATCATTCCACTCACAGCCGAGCGAGGCGGCGAGATCAGCTCGGCCGACAAAGACCGCGTCGAGGCCGGGTGTGCCGGCAATCGCAGCGAGGCATTCGAGCGCCGCGGCGTCCTCGACCTGCCCGATCACGAGGTTTTCGCGGTCCGCCGCCTCCATATAGTCGCGCAAGCCTCGCGTGCCGTAGCCACCCGCACGGGTCGACGGCGAAAACCCCCGCCCGCCGCCTGCGTAGCGGGCTGCCCGCACGGCAGTGGCAGCCTTCTCCGCGCTGTCGACGTGCGGGACCAACACCCCTGCAGCGCCCATATCGAGCGCGGCCAGTATTGCCTCCGGCGCAGCTGTCGCCACCCGGACGAGCAGTGGCAGATCGACCGCGCGGCTCGCGAGTTGGCAGGCATCGATCGTCGATGGATCGAACGGCGCATGCTCGCCATCCAGCACGGCAAAGCCAATGGCACTTGCTCCGAGAAGCTCAGTCACCTGATGGTGCGGAAGTTTTTGAAAGACACCCGTCAACGGTTCGCGTCCGCGCAGTCGTCGAGTGAACGATCCGCGTCGGCTCACCCCACCCACTCCGGCCGCTGATGGTCAAGCAAGTGGGCATAAGGGGCAGGAACTGGTGCGAAGATGTCGAGGTTCAGCACCGTCTTGTTGCCGGTGACCTCGATATAGTGCTCCGTATGCGGTGGCACGCGCACGAAGCTACCCGGACCACATTTATGCGGCACGCCTCCGACGTGATAAAGGCATTCACCTTCAAGGATCATCACAATCTGCTCGTGATCATGCTGGTGAGGCCGCAATTCTGCGCCAGGCTCGATCCAGCCGAATTGACAGACGACGTTCTCACCACCCACGCCCGCGCGCTCAATCCCCTGCCGCACGAACTCGCGCGGCAGGTCGTTCCAGTTGTAGAGGGTCGGTGCTCGAAGCGCGGTAGTGGCGTCGGTCATTCCGCAGCTACCGCAACGAGGCCGTCCCCAATCGCGGCGACCTCGCGTTCGGCCTTGATCCGTCGCTCGATGACGCGGCGCGCGCGGCCTGAACCCTGATCGTTCTGGAGAAGGACAGGTTTGAGATCCATTAGCTCACGACCCTGCAGAACCTTTTGCTGAGCCTCGATGACCGGCCGATCCTCATGCTCAAAGGCGTAGCCTGCGCCCTGCTCGAACATCGTCGTCATCGCCTCATCGTCGAGGTCGAAATCGCGCGCTGTCGCCCAGAAGTAGTGGGTCGAGTTTTCAGTCTCCGGCGTGATGATGTTTGGATTGTAGGTGCCCCAGCCTTCCTCACGCGACTTGCCCGGCTCGGTAACGCCGTAAAAGGTGATCATGCAGCCCGGCGGATCACAGCGCATCTCGAGCCAGTGATCCATCACGCCTGTGAAGTTCTTAACCACAGTGAAGAGCGGCGGGATCGGCATCGACGGCACAAACTGGCGGGTCCAAACCTGCCCGTTCGCTTCGGTAACGTCATAGCTGGCCGTAGCGATCTCTCGCGGCTCCAGCGTCTTTTCGTGAACAAAACCGGCGTGGCTCAGGTCGGTCAGGTTATCCATAACCAGAAGGTAGTTGGCCTTCAGGTTGATGGTGCCGTGGGCTTGGCGATACCGATCATCAGTCAGCCAATGATAATCCGGGATCAGTTCGGGATCGGCCAACTCGGCGTCGCCCATCCAGATCCAGACCATTCCCCATTTTTCGGCCAGTGGGTAACTCTTCACCTTAGCGGCTTTCGGGATAAGACCCTTGCCGTGAGGATTGTTCACGCAGGCACCCGAGCAGTCAAAGGCAAGGCCATGGTAGAGGCACTCGACGGTGTCGCCGACAAGCTTTCCCATGCTGAGGGGGATGAAGCGATGCGGGCAAAGGTCGGCAATCGCACAAGGCGTACCGTCTTCCTTACGGTAGAGCAGCACTTGCTCTCCCAAGAACTTGCGGGTGAGCATGTCGCGAGACACTTCCTCGCTCCAGCCCGCGCCGTACCAAGTGTTACGAACGAATGCCATCAGGGCTCTCCTAGACCGCTTGTGTTGGCTTCATCGGCGACGAGAGGTCTTGCCCGTCACCCGCGTTAATGAACTCGATCGATCGCTGCAGGACGGCGTCGATACGAGGAAGCTGAAGGTGATCGGTTCTCCCGACGAGGACGTAAGTGATGTCGCCCAGCGCATCGCGCAGCGCGATGTCGGGCAGGGCGACTACGTCGTCGGAACCGTTGATAACTTGCACGACCGGTCGCAGTCGGCTGATCGCCATTGGCGTGAGCACGGGATTAGGCGGCCGTCGCAGAACGGCCGCCAGCGCCGTCGGACTGCTCCCGCTCGCCTTAGAATACTCAACCAATCCGCGAACCGCGGCGGGCGTTGTTTCGTCGACACCGTTTTCTAGTGCAGCGATCACCGGCGCGGCGAAGGCCTCAGGCGAAAAAACGTTGTCGCCAATGCCGATCAGCACAAGGCGCCGGATACGGTCTGGTACGGCCAACGCCATCGCCATCGCGACCTTTGCGCCGAGTGAGTAGCCGACTACGTCGATCGGGCCGTTCGGAAGCCGCCCCAGCACTGATCGTGCAAGGTCGCTATAGTCCTCAGGATTGATCGATGATGGTGCCGATCCATGACCCGGCAAGTCTATGTCCAGCACTGTCCGACCGGCATGCGCCAACGCGCCGGTCCAGCCGTTCGCTGCAAAGGTGCTCGCGAACGAACCACCCCAGCCGTGAAGAAGAAGGACCGGCGGTTGTTCCATCAGGCGGCCTGCAGTTCCGAATGAGCTACGCCAACGCCGACAGCGAGCGTCGTGTCTTGGGAATAGTAGTCCACAGTCAGCTTAGGAGCGCCCGCGACCTGTGCTGCCGCGATCGCGCAGACCCAGCTGCGGACCTCACCACCACCGTAACCAGCCTGATCGAGGATGTCCTTATCGGTCCAACTGTCGAACGCCGTCAGATCCCCAGCCGCGATAGTGTCGAGGAAGGCCTGATCCCATTCGGGATTGATCCACGGTGCCTTGAACTCGCCGCTGACCAGCTCGCCGGACAGCTTGGTCATGCCGTCCTCGATGTCACCATGCCATTTTTCGTCGCTGATCGGTCCGCCTGAACCGCCATGTACGATGAAGGCACGGACCTCTTCGTTGGGAGCGGTGTCGTACTGCGGAAAGATAAAATCGGTCTGATGCGACAGTCCCCCTGAGCCGAGGAAGGCCACGCGCTTGCCCGTCTCCTTGGCCCAGCGACCGACCGCTTCGCCAAGCTGCCGGCAGCGCTTCAATGTTGGGCGGGGGTTGGAAAGCGTATTGATGTGAATCGGGATGACGGGCTTGGCGGCGACGTTGCCGCGCAGGAAGTAGCCCAACACGTTGGAAAAGCCGTGATCTACCTTCATGGCGTAGGACGTGGCTAGGTCGAAGCCGTCCTCTACCAGGAAGTCAGCCAGCTTGGTTGAGAGGTCCATGGGAACGTCGAGTTTACCGGGCGTTCCCCCGCAATCGTTACCCGCCTCGGCGATGTGTCCTAGCATGAAGGTTGGAGCGAGCTTCAGGTGAACGTGCGAGTAGTGGTCGCCACCAAAGACGATCACGACGTCAGGATTGAAGGCTTCGAACTCCGCGACGCGAGCGTCGTAGGCTTCCCACATTGTCGGATTGGCCGAGCGCTCCTGCATCGAGATGATCGGCACGTGTGGTACGCAAGCGACGTAGGCGTTAGTCGTAGCCATGTTCATTCCTCTCAAGATGGTGACGTTGATCGCGCGAAGCTGGCGGCGCCCTCGCCGGTGAAAAGCACGTCGGCGCGCCGGCTGACGAACCTCCAGCTTCCGTCCGCAGACATCTCGATGTCGTCGACAAAGTCGAAGATTGTTGCGGGGGCAGTTGACGGGAGTGGGAGGGTTCCAGCCCCTGCGAACACCGCGACGGTTGATCGCGCGCTCGCCTGACGCTCGCTTTTCACGGTAATGTACGGAACACCCGTGAGATGGCGAACGACGCGACCTGTAGCGTTTTGCTGAGCCGCGCGGGCCAGGAGGAATTTCGCGATAGCGTCGCGGCCTTCCAGTTTTAGTGAGCCGAGCTGGAGCGTTCCGTGGTCAACAAAAAGGGCAGCCGCTTCGTCGCCGTCGTCATGATCAGCCAGATCAAGATAACGAGCACAAAGCTGATGGATTGCCGTCAGATCGACGCCAGAGAGATCCCCCCGCGCCAAATCGTTAGTCGCACCCGACGTCACGTTAGCCTCTCCTCGATCCGTCAATTTGTCACATTGACGCTATGTCGATTTCGAAAACTAACAAGCCGCTACGGGTACGTCAACCTGTTCCGAGACGTTTGATCGGTAGTGCGGACGATGGCCGCTCTATCAAGCTGTTGAGACAGCGACTGAAGTCTCTGGCAGCGTCCTGTGAATGATTTCCTCCACCCGATCCTTTTGAACACCCATGCCTCGAAGCACATGTCGGGCAACGGATACGGGGTATGTCTCCGAGGGGGCGCCACCCAAGGTGGTTACCATTGCCGCCAACGTCGTGCCGAGCAGCATATCGCGTCCAGATATCGGTCCCGTCAGCTCGAATTCACCGGATGCAATACCTTCCTCGACGGTGATTTGTGCCTGACGAAAGGTCTCTGCCCCAAATATTGGGCCTGCCGCACTTATGTTAACCATTGCCCATGCCCATTTTGGGTCTTGAACCGCACGATCTAAGTAGTAGCGGATTGCCGCTGCCGCCCGTTCGGCGGCCTGAGGCATCTCTGCAACAATATCCGTAACACGCAGATTGAAGTCATGACTTATGTCATATGAAAGAGCATCAAAAAGCTCGTCGGTAGAATTGAAGTAATTATAAAATGTGCCTCGTGCTATGTTCGAAACCGCACATATCTCTTCGATCGTTGTCGTCAGCCCAGCCTTGCGGCCAAGTAGATCGAACGCGCCGTCGAGTAGCGCACGTCGGGTCCGGGCACGTTTTTCTGCGCCAATCTGTGCACGCCGCTGCACATCAACTCGGCGCTTTGGCGGCGATGAGACGGTAGCGACCATCGAAAATATCCCTTTGTTGAACCGCCTCCATGCTTCGCATTGACGATCTGTTCAAGCCGACTTGACAGGGCACGCGGCAGCGGTCAGTCTCCGAAATCGACAAGTCATCAAACTGACACTTAGATCAGTGCGGATGGCGGGAGAGCGTGCGTTGCGCGCTTTTCGAGCTAGGAGACGGAAAAATGAGCTTCGTCAAAGAGTTGTGGTATACCGCCGCTTGGTCAGATGATGTCACACGGGCGTTAATTCCACGCACGATCACGGGTGAGCACATCGTGCTTTACCGTTCTGAGTCGGGCGAAGCTGTTGCACTTAGTGACACCTGCCCGCATCGGTTTGCGCCCATGCATCTCGGTAAGCTGGTCGGTGACACTATTCAGTGCGGTTACCACGGCCTGCGCTTTGATAGCGCCGGGACATGTGTTCACAATCCACACGGGAACGGGGCCACGCCCAAGTCTGCTAAATTGAAGCGGTACCCGATTGTGGAGTTGGATGGAATCGCTTGGGTATGGATGGGCGAAGGCCAGCCGGCGGATGTAGCTACCATCCCAAGATTTCCTGAGCTTCACGATACGAACTACGCATTTACCGCACCTCACACCATGACGATGCCACTGGCTATCGACCTCATCGTAGATAACCTTCTGGATCTAAGCCACGCGGCCTATCTCCATCCTGCCACGCTTGGTGCTGCGGAAGGAACGAAGGACGTCACAGCAGTCAAGAAAAGTGGAACGCGGATTCAGTCGGACCGCCTTATTCCGGGCGCCGCGCCTGCTTTCGTCTTTCAGGCGACCGGGGCCGCTGGTCCGGACGATATCGTCGACTACTGGGCGAATATGCGCTGGGATCCCCCTGGCGTCTTTTCAATGGATGCTGGCATCGTCACGGCCGGTGGCCGTAAAGAAGACGGTAAGATTCTTTCTAGCGTCCAGATTGTCGTTCCGGCAACAGAGACAAGCTCATATTATTTCTGGAGGATGTACCGGAACTTCAGTGAGGAAGTTCCCGGTATGACCGAAGCCATCGAAGCTGCTGTTGCTCAAGCCTTCAGTACCGAAGACGAGCCTATGATCACCGCCGTCCAGAACCGGATGGCTGGTCGCGACTTCTGGTCGATGAAGCCGATGATGCTGCCGCAGGACTCTGCGGCGGTCCAGGCTCGCAGAGTGGTGGATGAGTTAAAGGCGCGTGAGGGCGCCCTTCACCTGCAAGCTGCGGAATAACCGCACCGCCGCGACCGGTAAATCGGCGTGACGATAAACATAAGCATTGGAGAGGATACAATGAGGGGCTTGGTTATGCTCGCGCTTGGCGTGAGCTTGATGAGTGTTGCCGCAGGTTCGGCACAAGCGCAGACCGCTGGCGGTAAGGCGCCTCTGCCCGATCCGGCACCGGGACAATCCTCTGCCGACATCTCCGCCGCAGCCGCCACCCCCCCCGGAGTTGAAGGCACTTCGACAACGACGGGCCCGGCTGCAGCAGGGAGTCCCGCGACGCCGGTACAGTCGGGCGGGCTTGAGGACATTGTCGTAACGGCGCAGCGTCGGTCGGAGCGTCTTCAGGATGTGCCAATTGCCGTAACCGCGATCACCGCGTCTCAACTCTCACGTGTTGGAGTGTCGGACGTCATAGATCTCAAGGTGGCGGTGCCGACGCTTAATGTCGTGAACAGTGCAGGTTACCTCAACAGTAGTCTTCGGGGTATCGGTAGTAACGGGATCGGCGCCGGCATCGAAAACCCGATCGCTCTCTACATTGACGGTGTATACTACGCCGCGCCTGCGGCTTCACTCCTATCTTTGAATAACGTCTCGCAAATTGAGGTACTGAAGGGTCCCCAGGGAACCCTGTTCGGACGGAACGCGACAGGTGGTCTTATTCAGATCACCACGAAGGAGCCATCAGCAAAAAATACGGCTAATTTCAATTTTTCCTACGCAAATTACGACACGTATTCGGGCAATGCTTACGTATCGGGGGCCGTAACGGACAATTTGTTTATGGATCTCGCGTTTGCCGGCACCTTCCAGCGTGACGGGTGGGGCACCAACCGCTTCAATGGCAAGGATGTCTATAAGGTCGATCACGACGTTGCCGGCCGCGCCAAAATGATTTTTGAACCTGTTGGCGGCACCAAATTTACCTTGATTGGCGATTACTCCGATCATCGAGATTCGGTAGCGGCGTACCGCGTTTTTCGAAACACCGTCTCTGGCTTCACTCCGGCTCTAGGCCCGGTTCCTGACATCGGCTACGACACTGATACGGATGTCCAGCCGCTGACCGACACCTGGGCAGCTGGGGGAAGCCTACGCTGGGACCAGGACATCGGAAGCTTGAGCTTCATGAGTCTGACCGCTTATCGGGGTTCGCGGGCGCAGTTCAAATTCGATTATGACGGTTCGAACAGGGCTATCCAGTCGATCGACGAGATTCAGCGTGATCGTCAATTCAGTCAGGAACTTCAGCTGTCGTCCGGCAGTGGGGGACGCTTCAGCTGGCTGCTCGGGGGTTTCTACTTCAACGCACGCGCCGAACTTGATCCGTTCATTCTAACGGCTAACGACCTGGGTGCGCGCGTCACAATCAACAATGCTCAGCGCACGAAGTCGATCGCGGGGTACGCCCAGGCGACGTACGAGATCTTCGACAAGACCAATCTTACGCTCGGGGGGCGCTATACATCAGAAAAGCGCGAAGCGTACGATGGTACAACCGATGTATTTGTGATCCCTCTCGGCATTTCGGCACCCACTGCGATCGCCCCAGATCGTGATCGTACTTTCAACAAATTTACCTACCGTGTCAGCCTTGACCATCGCTTCTCTGACGAGGTTCTGACGTACGCGTCATATAATCGCGGTTTCAAAAGCGGTGGATTCAACACCTCTGCGCCGGGTAGCGATCCGTTTCGCCCTGAAACGCTTGATGCCTATGAAGTCGGCATCAAGACTGATTTGTTCGGCAACGACGTCCGTTTGAATGTCGCAGGATTTTACTACGATTATAACGACGTGCAGGTGCAGCTGCTTAACCAAGGCGCGATCACAATTATCAACGGTGCCAAAGCGCGCGACTACGGCATCGATGCGGACTTAAACTGGCAGGTATCACAAGAGTTGCGCCTAAGCGGGGGGCTTGGCTGGATCTCACCAAAATTCCGGTCCTTCCCGAACTGTCCGATCTCGACCGCCACGGGTGGCACGGCGAGTGGGCTTGGATCGTGCGCGGGCAACCAGTTGCCACTTGCCTCTAAGTTTACGGGTAATGTCGGCGCCGACTACTCTGTTGATATAGGGCCTGGCAAGCTCGGCATTAATAGTAACTTCTATTACAATAGCGGCTTTTACCCAGAGTCTGATAATGTAATCAGGCAGAGCAGCTATATCCTACTCAACGCCGGTATTAATTACACGCTAGAAAGCGGTCTGAGCTTTGGTGTGTTCGGTAAGAATCTTTCCGACGAGCGTATCATCAACTTTGAGACGACCATCCCTAACGGTACTCATACCGGGTTCTATCAAGCACCACGGACATACGGTGTGACGATCGGCTACAAGTACTAGTTCAACCTTTAATATCAACGTCAGAGAAACGAGCGGTGCAAAACCTCTTTGCGCCGCTCGTTGATTGAAAGAGCCCCGTTGAAAAAGCTTTATCCCAACGCAACAGCTGCTCTCGAAGGGCTACTCTTCGAAGGCATGACGATCTGCGCAGGCGGTTTCGGCCTGTGCGGTATTCCAGAGCGATTGATTGACGCAATCCGGGACGCCGGCACGTCGGATCTGACTATCGCCTCCAATAACGCAGGGGTCGATGGCGAAGGGTTAGGCAAGCTTCTGCGCACGCGTCAGGTCGCCAAAATGATCTCCAGCTATGTAGGGGAAAACAAGGAGTTTGAGCGCCAGTATCTATCGGGAGAGCTGGCAGTCGAGTTTTGTCCGCAAGGCACGCTCGCCGAACGGTGTCGGGCGGGGGGCGCTGGTATCCCGGGCTTCTACACGAAGACCGGCGTCGGTACGCGGGTTGCCGAGGGCAAAGAGGTCATGGAATTCGATGGCGACGAGTATATCCTTGAACGCGCAATTCGTGCTGACCTGTCGATTATAAAAGGCTGGCGGGCCGACGAAGCGGGTAATCTCCAGTTCCGTAAGACCGCGCGCAATTTCAATCAGCCGATGGCAACAGCTGGGCTCGTATGCGTCGCCGAGGTCGAAGAGATCGTGCCGGTGGGAACGCTCGACCCTGACGCAATTCACCTACCCGGAATTTATGTGAAACGAATGATCTTGGGCGCGCCATACGATAAGAAAATCGAGTTTCGCATGGTTCGTGAGCGCAACGCAGTTACTTCAGGTGTTGGGAGCGAGCTCTAATGGCGTGGGATCGTAATGGAATGGCGGCGCGTGCCGCGAAGGAATTGCGCGACGGTTATTATGTGAATCTCGGCATCGGCATCCCGACGCTGGTGGCGAACAACATTGCCGAGGGCATGACGGTGACGCTGCAGTCAGAGAACGGCATGCTCGGCATTGGTCCGTTCCCGTACGATGATGAGGTCGATCCAGACCTTATCAATGCAGGCAAGCAAACGATTAGCGAACTCCCGTCATCAGTCTACTTTTCAAGTGCTGACAGCTTCGCGATGATCCGTGGCGGGCACATCGACCTTACAGTGCTCGGCGCTATGGAGGTTAGCCAAAGCGGTGACATCGCAAACTGGATGATTCCGGGCAAGATGATCAAGGGTATGGGTGGCGCGATGGATTTGGTCGCTGGTGTAAAAAAGATTATCGTGGTGATGGAGCACACATCCAAAAATGGCGATCCAAAGTTTATTCCTGACTGCTCTCTGCCACTGACAGGCAAAAACGTCGTAGACATGATCATTACCGATCTTGCGGTGTTTCAACGGTCCGACCACCACTCGCTCTTTAAGCTGATCGAGTG
>Ga0308164_10002096_pt1 | contig 20807 bp, 22 predicted proteins | sample PhyTR2_FD_201031 | JGI IMG/M metagenome (GOLD analysis project Ga0308164, IMG submission 201031) | Phyllosphere microbial communities from UC Gill Tract Community Farm, Albany, California, United States - DLSLT.R2 | ecosystem: Host-associated > Plants > Phyllosphere > Unclassified | place: USA... | reverse complement strand
GCCTTCGACATCGCCAGCGTGCTGGCCATCGGTGCCGACTGGGCCAACTCGGCGCGTGGCTTCATGTTTGCCATCGTTATAACCCCTATACTAGACAAACTACTCACCCACCACGGCGAAGCCGCCGCCGTCTAAATTTTCCTTCCCACCCCAAAATCACTCCGAAACGATTCAGACAAGCGGCACCCGCTCCTGCTTGTGCTTCCCAAGTTTCTACACTAAACGTTATGAACCTCCAACTGTTATACCTGTAGGTTAGGGCCATGATTCGTCGAACGCTGCACTCCATATGCGACGTACCGATCGAAAGCCTCATTCCAGGCAGCAGCATTCCTATGCTTTTCCTGGAGAATGGAGAGGTCAGCCTTTACGCCCTTGCCTGGAGTCGCCACCAGAAAATTCGCCAAGAACTCGGGCCTCAGGCCATCCAGAAGTCCATTGAAGCCGTTGGCAGGTTCTACGACTTCTACAAAATCAAAGAACAAAAACGAGAGTTTTCCCGAGATGAGTTCAAGGCACTTGTCGGACGGTTCATGGATGCTCGCCGCCACGGTGACTTCACATTGGGGTGGTCACCCGTTTCTAAGAAAACAGCATTCGATGATGTCCAAAGGATCTGTGACTTTTCAGAGTTCGTGGCCAGTGAACTGAACAACGTATCGGTCACCTACATTGAAAAAACGCTGATTAGTAATTTGAGCATTTCCGAGCAGCGAGGAATTCGGGCAGAACTTGTCCACCGTACTAAATGGGATAAGCTGGGCCACCTGTTCCCTGCAACCGACCTCGGTCGAGGGATCGTCACGAAAAATTCTCTGAGGCCTGCCACCAGAGGCGGCTCGACTGTCTTAAGGGATGAGATGTATTTCCCGCCGCAATACGTGCTCCCTTTCATTAGGGCTGCGGCAAGTACACGGGATAAGCTGTTTTTCATCCTGATGTTTTTCGGCTCACTGCGAATTTCTGAGCCTTTGCACTTATTCTCGACAGATGTCATAACGCTGAGGGATTTCGATTCCAAAGTGATCATACAGCACCCCTTTAGCGGCCACTTTACTTGGCAAGACCCATTCCGAGGCGACCGGACTGGAACGCGCTCCGAGTTTCTCAACGAACGTTACAACTTGGGGCCCAGAAATAGGCTTGGTGTCAAAGACCCCCTGCATTCTGGCTGGAAAGGAGTAACCTTCGACAACAAGAAGCTTGAGACAGAAATCTACTGGCTGACACCAGAGATTGGCGGGTACTTTGCCAAGCTCCATAAAGTCTACATGCAAGAAATCAGGCGCCATGTTATCGACGAGCACCCCTACTATTTCGTCAACCAGAAGGACAGCGTCGATTTCGGTAAGCCGTTAAAGCTATCAAACATCAACAAAGCCTTCTACAGGACTGCTGAAAAGATCGGCTTACGCCCTTCTCAGCCGGGAGTAAACCCGCATGGTGCGAGGCACTTCTACGGCTATTTCTGTGCATCGCACCTTCGCCTGGACATCAAGGTAACGTGCAGGATGATGCACCATGCGAGCACCACCTCTACGGAAGTCTATTACACGCTAGATAAACGCATAGTCCACGAAGAACTGCGGAAAGCTCACGAAAAATTGAGGGCCGAACTCCCTTCCTTCTTCGCATCCCTGATTGCTGACGCAGAGAGGTTGGCCCTGTGAGTGTACTTCATTTCACGGATAATGCGTCAGGCAAAAAGATAAGCTATAACACTTCGCAATCAAACTGCGTGCTTATTCAAGATGTCACCATAGAGGAAATGAAAACCGCCATTCTTGAGTACGAGGCAATCAGGGCCTCTGAGTACTGGGATAAACTCATATCAAAATCGAAACACGGGGAATACATCGTCGGGCTGCAAGGAAAAGAGCGAAATGGAGGCCATAAATCCAGGATGCTGAGAAATGCGTTCTTGGAAAGAGCCGTTTGCTCCGCAGAGAAAACCAGCACGAAACTATTGAATCTCAGGGCGTTGCCCATTGAAGAGCAAATCGCCATCTTCGAACGGCAAAGGCCAACGACTCGTAGCGAAATATGGGAAATTCTCCGTAACCCTAGGGAGGTTTTGGTTGAAGACTTCCTAACCATTCTTGACACCTGTTCGACCACCGAAGACTTTATCAGTATCCTAAATGATTTTATTGAGCAACCCGACAAACCAGTGCTGGCTAGCCAACGTTATGCCGAGCTGATGACCTATTTGTGGTCAAAGAATTGGCTTCTGCTCACATTCAACATTGCAATCATTTTTCACATGCAGTGGTCGACGTTAACAAACCCTATATATTGTGGCCAAAAGTATTCAATCATAGCAGCCCTGCATGCTATGAACGCAAACCGAGCAACGGACGCCACCTGGAGTTTTGTGTGCTCGTTTTTTTCCTGCACGAATACCGGAAGCGTTCTTGACTTATCAGCGGGCGCCATCAAAACATTTGAGGAGCAAACACTTGAGTTCCGCAAGAAAAAGAATCCTGACGCAGCTTTCAGGATAGCCTCGGAAGTCCGGAGGCACACAAACTGGCTGCTGACCTCTTATAACATTGACAACCCAGACAACCAGGTCGCCATAGAAGTTGCTAACCCTCTCCCAAAACCGGCGGATGAAGAGTTAAGGTTAAGAGCTGACTTTAGCTGGATTGCGATTGCCCATCCGGCCCTGCACCTCTGGGGAGAGATGTTCAAACTGTATGTACAATCTTTAAAAACGATGCGCCTTAGCTCCACAGTTAATAAACTCAACAAACTGGCTGACTATATTTGCACGCTAGAAATTCCTCCCACTGCCCCATGGCTCCTGGAGCGCCGCCTGCATATCTATGATGCCAAGCTCGTCAATCACAACACCTTCATCAGCAAATATGGTGGCATGAATGCCAAAAACTTTAACTCTCATTTATCCACTTATCGAAAATTCTTCAACTGGCTAAGAGATTATTTAACTGCCAGTGATATGCACATGGAGAGTCGGTTTCCAGAGCCTTTTCTGGAATCAGACAGTAAAAAATCCGTCGAGTCAGCGGGAGTAACTTACCGGAACGCCCTCCCAGCCTATGTCCTGAATGAAATCAAGGGAGGACTCATTGATGATGATTTCGCTTTCCCGAAGTCATTGAACCGTCCCATGGCGCTTCTAAGAGACAATCATACTGGCCAAGCGGTTAGAGTCTTTGATCCTTCTCGTGCCGTTTGTCTGTACACCCTTCTGGACATGCCGATTCGAAGCCATCAAGCTCGATGGCTGGACAGCGGAGACCTGGATGAATTCATCTATGATCCGGTGACAGGGACAATGATTCCTAACCCGTCTGCTGATGCAATCAAAGGTCGAAGAGAAGGCATGCTGAGGTTACAGCATGATGCCTTGCGGGCAGATACGTGGCTGAGCCTTTGGGTGAACACCAATAAAACGGCGGCATATGACAGCCCTAAAATCGGCTACAGCATTCCCTACGTATCACCAAAGCTGTTGGAATTGTTGAGTGCGCATACGACTTGGCAGAGAAGATATCTCCCTCCGATGAAAGCGCCCTTGTCTTACGTGGCATTCCAGCAAGACGTCAAAGCTCACGAGCTACCGCCTGACATCGAGGGCCCAACGGTTGTTCCGTTGTTTCGCGACTCATTCACCCGGCAGTCCGACGCGCCAATTAAATATGCGCGCCTGTGCTCCTTTTACATCAAGGCGCTTGAAGAAGGCCAACGGCGTGTAGAGGCCAAGTACGGCCAAAAGATCAAGCTTGTGACGTACGACAGCGAGGGCAAGCCGAAATGGCTGATTGACCTCCACTCACTCAGGGTCAGTGGCATTACCAATCTCATCGAGGCGGGGGTGCCGATCGAGGTGGTTCAGCAGTTCGTGGCTGGCCATCAAGTCCTCATCATGACCCTGCATTACTTGAAATACTCACCCGAAAAGTTACGCCAATTTATAGCATCAGCGCACCAGAGGATGATGGATGACCAGGACTTCGTAGGATCCGAAATGTTCATCGAGTCCCTCAGTCAAATGGCGCCGTTTCTGCTGGGTCAAGAAGGCCCTGGTGCGGGAGCAGGCCATGATGCGTTGGCTGTGTGCGACGGCATTGTGACAGTTCTCTACGATGGTATCTGCCCAGGCACGAGCTGTAGCAATGGTGGGGCGTTGGAGGTGGCAGCGCAGGGTAAATACGGCCCAGTCCCAGGTGGGCGTCGCTGCGGCCTCTGCCGGTTTTGGCTCACCGGCCCAGCGCACCTTTTGGGCCAGATCACTGCAGTGAACAACCTTGCCTATGCCATTCGAAAGAAAGGCCAAGAGATAGCGATTCTCAACAACGCGAAAATTGATGCCGAAGAGTCAGGCAACAAGCTGGAAGCTCGAACCATTGCACATCGAATCGAGCTGCTGAATCGTGAGCTCGAAATTGACATCAACGAATGGGTCGCACGGTACAAATATGCGGAGGAGTCAATCCGCCTGATGGATGATTACCTGGCGGCCAAAGCCAACATCATCGCAACCGATTCTGATATTCGTGTGCCGATGTTGACCCCGAGCTCCAACCTTGAACTGAAAATCACCCTGGAGCAGGCCCATGAATTTGCTTTGCTGGATCAAATCACCCAGCTCAGCTCTTTTAACACGAGCTTTGAGAACCGCGAAGCTGAGCTTGAAAAAAATGACATTCTGTCGCGGATGATGATAGCGAACGGCATCACACCCTTCCTGCTTTCGCTGAATAAAGAACAGGCTCATGAGGCGGCGAATCTGCTGTCGGCGCTTCTGCTTCAGCAAGTCAAATCACAGGAGCTGCAAAGCGTTTTGGACGGAGATATTCCCCTGACGACGTTCCCCAGTTTGTCCGAAGCTATTTCGGTTCTTGAGCAACAAGTGACGTCGAACCAGATGCTGACCAAGGGCAGTGTCTCACGCCTGGCGACCCTGCTAGGAAAGAAATCCAATGACCTGCGAAACGACGATGTTTTTGTGGGTGGCTTGAATGGTTAGTCCAGACACACTCCAGCAGGCGTACCAGGAGCTGCTGAGCGCTTCATCAAACCCTCGGCAACGTGAGTCGCTTGAGCGAATCAACAAAGCATGCGACTTCCTTGAAGAGCAAGGGCTTCGCATCACGCCATCGGCTGTGGAGCGGTATTGTGTGGAACGGGACTGGGGAGGCCCCAAAGCGCAATCCATAAGAAATTCTCAAGCCTTGAGCAAATACCTCAAGCTGCGAGAGTCGAAGCAGACGGTCAACCTTGATCGCAGGGCTAAGAAGTCTCACCCTTTGATCCCTGACCAAACCTTGCGAGCCTACGTGCAGTTGCTTCAAGAAGAGCGTGACCAAGCCAAAGCGGCCCGCTCCAGAATCGAAGCCGGCTTGAGGACACTACCTGGTGTTCCGATAGACGATTTGATCCGGCTGGGTTTCGGCGGGCAGCCGCTTCTTCGAAATGAGCAATCTACCGCCAAACTGAATAGCGTCGCGATCGAAGCAATCCAACTTTTGCTAACAGAGACCCGATTGGGTGAGTGCGGTCTTCAGCTCTACAAAGACCGCCTGCGTCAATCGCTAACCGGCAACATATTGCTAGAAAAGAAGCATGTCGAGGCTCTCAGAAAGCTCGTCGACGGTAGTCCTGCAGGCGAAGCGGGTGGGGATCTCGCCGCCCTGCCATCGCCATGAAATTCAGCATGTGCACATATGCGTTTTCAGCGCTTACCAGCAATTCCCACACCGAATTGGCAGTTCCCTACTTCTAGGACAGAGGTGACGCATGGCGACCTCCCAAGCCAACCTTGAGACCTTCCAAGCCTGGTCAGCTGCAAAAACTCGTGAAGAGTTCCTGGCGATCGTTTATCGAGGGTTGCTGAATAGGAAAGAAATTGCCCTTCAGTGTGGTTTCTCGAAATCCGTCCTGGCCCAGAATCCAAGAGTTCATAAGCTTCTCCATGAACTGGAAACCCGGCTACGCGCCGAGGGCATACTTCCCCTGGACGAGGGTCTGCCCGATAGCCGATCCGAGCGCGAAGGTCGTCAGGATGAGGGGGTAGAACATCGTGCTACCCCACCCCAACTGGAGCCGTTCAACAGCCAGGCCGACGGAGTTCCGACAAGCCAGCAGTCCACGCTCCGTAAACTCGAATCCCTGGTGCGCCGTCTTCAATCTGAAAACGCCAGCCAACGCGCCGAAATTCAAGAATTGCGCCGCCAGCTGTCCAGGCTATCCGCGATTCAAGAGGCCTTGGCCACGAGCGGGCGGCTGCCTCGATGAACGACGAGCTGACCATCCAAAAACGCATCCGGGTGCTCTCTATTCGCAGCGTCAACCCGATCGGCCACGGGGGGTGCATTTTTTATGGTGCAGCCATTGGCGAGGACGGGCGCTCCGAGGGCAACGAGCACTTTGTGGTGTGCGTTCCAAACCGACTGCATATCACCACCCCGGTAGAGATTGGTCAGTGGTGGGACGTCTCTGGAACGCTCAGCATATTCGTTCGTGAGTACAATGGCCTGCGGATCCATGAGCGCCAAATTGACGCTGCCGATATCCGACTCGTCCTACCCTGTGGACGTCATATCATCACGTTACTGGCACACGGAGAGCGCTTCGCGGGGATCGGAATTTCCAAAGCCACAAGTTTGTGGGAAACCTACGGGGAGCAGCTCTATGAGCTTCTGGAGCAGGGCCGTGTTGATCTGTTGGTTTCGGTGCAAGGCATCAGCAAGGTCACTGCGAACGCAATGGTCAGTGCATGGAAGGCCTATGGTGACTGCACTTTAATCCAGCTCCTTCATTCATACGGGATTCCACGTATGACATCAGAGCATGCGATTGAACATTTCGAGGGCAAGCTCGAAGAAGCTCTGACCGAAGACCCCTACCGGTTACTGTCCTTCTGTGGATCTTGGCGAAGCGTCGACTCCTTGGCCATGAACCACTACGGCATCCCTGCTTATGACCATCGCCGATTAGCCGGTGCGACCGAGGAGGTGCTTTACAGGCTATTTGATGAAGGCCATACAGCGCCTGCCGAGCACCTGGTCATGCAGCGATTGCGATCGCTTTTGAAGAACGTGAGCGGCTCTCCGATCTCGCTCGCGACCACGGCCCTTATCCAAGCACAGACTATGGGCACAGTCGTGCGTATTGATCCTTCAGTGAGATTTCAGCAAATGGGCGCGTGGGTCATGGAGTCCACCATTGCCCGCACGATGACGCAGCGCCTAATACCATTACCGCCTGACCTATTGTCTCCCATCTATCCAGCAGGCGCACCCGGAGCGTACGAAGTAGCCCCTGATTCAAACATGGCCCTCGCATATCCAGGCGTTGAGCTGACCGATGAACAAGTGGACGCGATTCGGCTCGTCCTCAACCATCGGTTTGCACTAATCAGCGGCGGGGCGGGTGTGGGGAAAACGACGTTGCTCAAAGCCCTCTACTGCCACTACGAAAACGCAGGGCTTGAAGTAATCCAAGCATCTATTGCGGGCCGCGCCGCTCAGCGCATGAAGGAGGCTACTCTTCGCTCTGCTCGCACTCTGGCAAGCCTTCTTTATTCCAAATACATAAAACAGGCAGGCGACGCCCCCATCGTTGTCGTCATCGACGAAGCGAGCATGCTGGACGTCATTACCATGTACCGACTGTGCCAGGCTCTGCCGCAGAATGCTCGACTCATTTTGGTAGGCGATGCCGACCAACTCATGCCAGTGGGGCCTGGCCTGGTGTTCCACGAGCTGATTGATGATCCGAGGATCCCCCATGCATGCTTGACGAAAATCATGCGTCACGGAAACGAGATCGCCACATTTGCCCAAGCGATTCGCAGAGGTGTGTGGCCTGAGGTAAGCCACAATGACGCGAGTTCCGTAGCGTTTCTCGCCAACGACGATCAGGCTGCACAGCAAGTCGCGGACAGGATCGTTGAACTCTATCGGCGGGCCCCGGAGTCCACACAGATCCTCTGTTCGCTTCGAAATGGGGTTCTGGGGGTGAGATCGCTCAACCTGATGTGCCAGGCGGCCACCAGGTACAACGCGGCTCATCTCTTCATATGGAATGCAGCAGAAGCGGGGTACGTCGATACAGGTTTGCGAGTTGGTGATCCTGTTGTCTGTACGAAAAACCTCTGGGATCGGGGGATCTTGAACGGCTCACTGGGCCGGGTCAGTGCTATTGAAGATGAGCCGTTCCCGCTGCTGGATGAGGACGGACAGGTATGCGGCTATGCGATGGCTTGGATTGACTGGGATGACGGTGAAAAACGACCAGTGACGGAGGAGTTGATCGCACATCTAGAACTGGCCTATGCGCTGACAATCCATAAGGCACAGGGCTCGCAGTGGCCCATTGTGGTGGTGCCCGTCATTCCAAGCAGATTGCTGGATCGAAGCCTGCTTTACACAGCCGCCACCCGTGCGCAGCATCAGGTCATCTTGCTGGGGGATGAATCAGTCGCTCGCAGGGCGGTCATCACTCCACCCAGATCGAAGATCCGACACACAGCGCTACGTCACCATTTAGATGAGAACTTTGCAAGGATAGAGGGATTCACATCCCCCATCCTTTCGCCCCCCTAATGGTCTGGGCCAAGCGGGAATTAGTTCGGTTCGTCGCAAATCCGACGACACGGGCTTGTAAACCTATTTATGACCTGTAAACCATGGAGATTATTTAGTCAAAAAATAGGTTTACAGGCTTTATTAGACGCCTCCATTTCAGGTCGTGCCCCTGCCCTACCTGCCGAGTACCGCCATGAGCACGTCCATCAGCTTTTCACTTGCCATGGGCTGGGCAGATTAAGGCGGTGTTGTCGATCAGCGACCTTTAGGCGGGGTTGCCGGAGTCGTCGGGTTGTCACCCTGACTAGTGGGCTGATATCCAGCCCCGGGCTCGGGGCGATTGAACGGTACGCTCTCGACGGGTTGGTACCCTTTTTGGAACGGCCCAGGCTGATATCCTTCGTTACCTGTAACCTGCCTCGGATCAGTCATAATTTTCCTCTCGATGTTTGCGAAACTCGATATGAGCAATTTCAGAACCGCTGATCAGCACACCTGCGCTGGATTCCACAGCGCGCTCCAGACCACCATTCTGAACTATCCATTCCTGCTCAAGGTAAATCTGCTCTGACGCCGGGGCACTTGAGGCGAACGAACGCGTCCCATACAGCCCTCCAAGCGTACCGCCCCCTTTGAGATGAATGATGATCCAGTAACGTTTGCGCTGCTGGAAAATGAAATCCCATGGTTTCGCAGTGGGGTGTGGAGCGCTTTTCTGGAAGACCTGCCACGATCTCATCCATCTCCACACCACCGCCCAGATCACAGGGCCAACCAGCAGCACCATCACATAGAACACCCCGTAAAGGAACGGGTGTACCGTCCGCAGCGCGCTCTCCTCTACCGCAAAGATCAGCCACAGAAAAAGCGCGTAGTTGATGCAGCTGTAGGCGATCGCGTCGACAACCTGATCCGCTGCATTGCGCACTACCCCTGGAAAAAAAAGCTGGTAGCACTTGATGCTAATGAAGCCTGGTATCACGAATGCGATGAACAGAAACATCTTGTCGGCTTGCCAAATATCCATTACTTCCTGCTCGCGGCTGTCGATATCACGATAGTGTGCCATCACGTGACATCACCCACAAAGCTGGCTTTACAACCCGCCACCCGCTTAGTAATCGATCCCGCACAGGCCACTGAGCATGAGCCGGCCTGTTGCTCGCACAGCAGGTCAGCCCATTTGGCGCGTTGATCCGTTGCATCCTGCCCGACCACTGGGGCAGCCGAGACCTAGCAGTGATAAACGCCCACCAGCACGATGCTTGTTCAACCCATACTCTTCGACGCCTTCGGCACGCTGCTCCCGATTCCCAATGGCAGACACCCCTACTCGAATTCGCTGCCCGTGGTGAATCTGGTGTCCTTCATCTGAACGAAGTGCACGCCTGTTGCCCGTTTCCCCTACGAGGGGAAGGCCGCTTCCAGCCGAGACATGGGTTGCGATTTTCCCTCCCGGAAATAGCAGAAATGCTCACCATTTTGGTGAGTATTTTCATACCACAACGAATGCTCTATCGTGCCTGTCAGGAAGGTTCGGTTAGCCGGCATTTCGTAGAGCGATCAGCGTCTCGTACACATATCACGAGGTTGGCCAGGATGATCTACCACAGTGACCAATCGGCAAAAGCGACGGCCTTGCTTCACGAACTGGGTGTCCACGAAGTTGCCTCGGGGATCTGGGCGTTCACAGACATTCGCACCGCCAGTCAAGGGTATGTGCATCACTCCCATCAACCCGTCGCCCTCGCGGCCTACACCGCCATTGATCCAACCTTCGCAGCCGGTCGGTTCCCCGGATACACGCTGATCGACCTGGTTGAAAAGGTGCCGTGTTTAGATGGAATTGAAGACGCTGCCTTGGCGATGGTCTGCGACACCCCCGCACCGATCTACCCTTGCGCCGAGCAACGCGGGGAGAAATTCGGAGCATTGGCCTGGGAGATCGTCGAGCACTACCAGCTGGATGCCTGCTTCACCCAGAGCAGGGCATACGGCGATCAAGGCAGACACTACACCATGCGCCCCTGCGGCTTCGATCACGATCGTGACGAGCCTCTTCCTGAGGCATTGAAGGCGATGCGCAGCGCGTACAAAAAAATGACCGATGTACAGCGCGTGATGGTGCTGACACTGCTGCACCTCTATTCCCAAGGCACTGACGACTTTTATCTGAAGGGAGGCTGCCCTACCAGGATTTCAGCAGCTGAGGCGCTTCGTCTGCTCCGGAAAGATGGGAGTGCACTCCAAAAGTGGGGGGAACTCATCACGCATTACGCTGGCTGGTAAGACCGAGTCCATCGCTGGCATTCCGGTCAGTAGCCAGGCCGTTTCGCCGATATACTGCTGCTCACGACTCTATTTTGACGACGCGCTTTAGCAGGTATCTGGTCTCCTCGGAAGCACCTGCCAGCCCTTTTGGTTACCGGTTTCTTTGAAAACTTAGTCGAGATGCCGACGTATGACCAAGACCTCATCGTTGTCACCCACATCGGACTAGAGGGAACTCAAGCTCACTTGACGATCAGCGTTTCTCCCCCTGTTACCGGATCACGCGAAGATTCGATCACGCTGGGGTTGTCGTTGCCGACTTGCCTAAACAGCGCGATCACCTCATCAATGTCCATGAAGAGCAGAAACTTGTCTTTATCGAGATCGGAGGTGAAGAAGACACCGCACAGGCTGCCCTCTTCGGAAATACAAGGTGCAAAAATGAAGCTGTGTATGACCCTGCCGCAAATGAATTCAATGTCCCGCTTCTCTTGATTGCTTTTGCTCAGATCATAGAGAGAGTCAAGCCTGTGGTTATTACGCCAGGTCACAGGCTTGAGGTTGGCGAATTTTCTGACCGTGAGCAACATGGCTCGTGTCTGATCCGTCACCTTCGTAGGTGTTTCGATCAGCCTCCTGACCGAGTAGAACCCGATGAAGATATCTCGCTCGATTTGGGCCAGCTGATCTTCAGAAAGCTCTCTGGACACCTTGAGCGTCGTGAAACGCTTGGCCATTTTCAGCAGGGGGGCCTTCCAACCTTCACTTTCCCATATCATCTTATGATCCCTCACAAATCGCACCTGCCGCCCAGTAGGCCGGCTCACCCCACAAGATCCGCCACGAACAACGACTCCCTCTTCCGGCCACGGATAAGTAATAGGTGGCCCGTAGATTGAAAGAGCGTGCGACTCTCAATACTGACTGGCGTAGCTGCAGATCAATTGAGAGATGACGGGTTCCTGGACATACGAGACCATCGCACTCAGCAGCGCCATCCCGACCACCGTAGACAGCCAGGCGCGCGCTCGTCCGAAGTCATGAACCCGCCGCTGCATCTTCACGACAGCCAAACCGATAAAGGCCGCGTAGCCAATCAACACCATGACATCCGAGGCCGTTGCCACCGGGCTATGGAGAATCGCTGTCGTGACCGCCTGCTCGTAGCTGATCGAAGTACAGCTATGCGCCATAGCTTTGAACCGTGCACCGAGTGCCGGCATCTCAAATATCTTGAGTAGCACCAGCCAGCCGGAAAGGTAGAAAAAGGTATTCACGCCCGCCAACAACTCACGTGGGCTCCCCAGCATCCGGGCAGACATTGCGAAACATAGACCGTAACACGCCACTAGCAACCAGTTGGCCAACGTCATTACGCCGACGAACTCAAAGCTAGGTGTAATGCCAGCTGACCGAGAGGCCGGCAGGCCGAGCACACCCAGCCCGATCGCAACGAAGACGCCAAAAAGCCAAGCCCGCGAGCAGATCCCTTTACGCGCTTTCATTTCCTCAAAAAAGGCTGCATTTGACTGGATGAGCGTTCGAGCGTCACATGCGGATGCGCATACGGCAGGCCACATTTTCTCCAGGAAAAACCCTGCTAATTTCTCCACATTGCTATCTCTCTAGTTCGGCGGGTACACATCAGATGCGCTGCCCGACTATCGAGCAACGTACTGGGAATTTGCAAGCATCCTTTATGTCCGAAGCGGCTGGAACAAGGCCATGTGACCACTTGGCATCATCGTCCTTTCAACCTCAAACCATTGAGCGCTTCAAGCTGCCCAACAATCTGCTCGACAAGCGCATCATCGAAATCGTCACTGTCGGCCTCCTCGTGCGTGCCTTTGTTTAGGTATGTCCACACCAGTGACTGCTCGGGCTGACCCAAGATAAGACCGAGTGACTGTATGACGACCGGCTTGTCTGGGTGCACGAAATCAGGCGCCTTGTTGAGGCGGGCGAGTATAGCTTCACAGAGGCCGCGTAGAGTTGGCTCAGCGCCAGAGCCCGCAATTTTCAGGCTGAGTGTGCCCATATCGAATTTGCCCAGCCATCTCCACAGTTTGTCCGTCAACATTTCGAGCGCTTGCCGGGACTCGGCCAATGCCGTGCGTGCATCGCCACGGTCGATCGCGGCGCGGGCGTTGAGCAGATAGGTTTGCGGAGCGACATTCCCAAGCACGCGGGGCTGGTAGTTTCCGTTGTGATGCCGGAACACATATGAAGTCCAGTGCTCATTCGGCACGCGATTCTGAACATCCTTCATGAACTCGTTGGAGTGGCACGTCACGAGCAACTGCGTCCCCGCAAAGCGTTCGCTCTCAAAGATTGTTTCCCTGATTCCTTGTCGATGCTCGTGGTCGATCGCGTTGATCGCATCATCAAAGACAACCACCGGCGCTCCAATCTTCAGAGCCTTCGCCAGCAAGATAGCCAGCCCCAAGCACCGCACATGCCCCTCACTCAGAATCTGCAGCGCATCGACTGAAACATTCGGCTTGCCTCGGAAAGAGAGCCCGATTCGCCCCTCCCCTGTCACCGGCAGGCTCAGCCCAGCCAGCTTGTCAGCATCAAGATCGCGAACATTGAACTCGTTGTACAACTCAAGAGCCAGAGAATTCAGACCCGCCATCAAGGTGCCTGGAAGCTGGGTTTTATACCTGCGCAGCAGGGCCAGGAATTGGTCGTAGGCGGTGTTGATGCGACGGTCACGAAGGATGGCATTGGCTTCATCTGCGGCTGCACTGATCAGAGCAGCATTGGCCTGCTCAAAGCCAGCGATGCGCGTTTGGGCATCCAGCACAGCCTGAGCCAAACGCTGACGCGCTATCCCGTGTACCCCGACATCAACCCTGGCCTGATTCAGTCGGTCGCGTTCAGTTATCAGCTTGCTGCGCACGGCGTTGGCCAACGCAGATTGCGTGTCCTGTTGCTCCAACTGCTGTGCCCAAGTCACGGTCTGATTAGCCAAGTGAGGCATCGATCCGTCGGTACGGTACCCGTCTATCCACCAATCACGTTGAAGATCAAATCCTGGATTAGCCAGGTAGCGCACGACCGCATGGGGGCTCTCGATGGCGGCTCCCACACGAAGAGCAAATGCTGAGAGCTTTACCCGCAAAGCCTCGGAGACCGCATTGCGTGCCTGGATCGCCTGGTAATGCCGCCCCTGAATTTCTTTGAGCACATTCAGCCCAGCCAACCCCGCTGTCGCTTTTTCATAAGGGTTGTATACGACTCGATGCTCACCCGCAAGGGGAGTATCGCAGGCCGGACAGTGGTCGCCTGCAATGTGCTGAAGACCTAGGACTGCGTTGTACAGATCCTGATATGAAACATCATAAGTTCGAGCTGCCAACTCCGCAGTGACGTCCACCAAAACCTTTTGCGCGGCATCGGCTGCATGGAATGCCTGTAACAGCTCAGTGCTACTGATTCCAAAGATCAACGCCGGTGGCTGGTTAAGCAGAGCGTCCAGCTCCTGCAGCCGGCCAGGGTTCGTCTCACTCCCGATAGCAGCGAGCAAATCTGTATAGGTCATGCCTGGCTGGACGCTCGCGGCGTATACGCTTTCGATCTGCGCCTGCTGCGCTAGCGAGACGGCTTCATTGGCGACGGTTTGATGGTCTTGACTCAAGGCGCCGCGCTTCGCCGTCAGCTCAACCTGCTTTGAAGCCAGAAGCGTCAGAAGCCCTTCCATGGAATCGTTGAAGTGACCCACGAATTCGTTGAATTGATCCATGCCGAACAGCGCGGCGATCAGCTCTGTTTTTTCGCCAGCAGGCTTGGCTGCAATGCGAGAGAAGGCATCGATCCTGTTCTTCTCGATAAAGCAGAACCGATACGCATCTGAATCTGCGACAACAGGAATCGCCTGCCCCTGAGCCGTAACCGCTCTGAGCTCGGGCGGGAGGTACCTTCCTTCGTGGTGGTTGGACAAATACCGCGCCGCCGCAATGCGCTTCATATCACATTCGTCGACAGTCCCCAGCAAAGCGAACTCTAGAGCCTCGCACAAGCTGGTCTTGCCACTGCCATTCGGCCCATAGAACAAAGTGATGCGCTCATGCAGATCAAATGGCTCTGGGTATCTGAATCCCCGGAATGGCCCGACACTTAAACGCTTCAACTTGTGCCATTTCCAATCACCACCTGGCGGCAGGGGTGGGATCGCAGGCAGCACCGGCGAAGTGGTGGCGAGTGTGTCCCGCATCAGCCCGATCAGGAGATTGGATCTCTGATTACGTTGACGGCTGGTTCCCGCGACCCCGGCAAAGCGCTGAAGGACGATGTTGGCGACCCTTCGAGCATCTTCAGACGCAGCGTTCTCGGGGGCATGAATCCAGTGCACGAACTGGTGATAATCCTGTAAAGCCGATGTCATCCTTACCTCCCAGTTTCGAACGTGAAGCTAACCTGCGCCAGGTCATCAACCCTGGCGGGAAATAGCCCTGACGGTTTCAAGTCGCCGCGATGTGAAGTTGCTATCACCAGTAAAGCTCAGCTCCAGCGGATGTGAAAGGCGATAACGCTGTGCAGCCCCGCCTTCACAGTTCATCGACCCTACTCAGCCTCAATGGCCCAACTGAGCGGTTGCGCGCATATGCCCACGTCAGACATCCAATGCTGCAACTTCGGCTTGGTCGGATCGAGCGCGAACCCAGCCATACAGGCCCAGGTAGACACGCAGTGCCAGAGTACTGATGCCGACATAGAGCAACGGCAACCACTTGAGTTGCAGGAGACCGCTTGCAGAGATAAAGCTTTAGTGAGACCCGGCTCTTCCCTGCCAGGCAGTTTCCATCAGGAGCTTCCATGATTGACCTTTACCCCTCCCCTAGTTGGCATCTGCGCTATCCAACGGCAAGCCAAGCGCTGTTCGCCATCGCAGCATGGCCTGTTCTTCTCGCGTTAGGCTGTTGGCAGATGCCTCAGATTTCCGAGTTTTTGACCTCGCATGGTATCCCCGTCGATATGTGGCAGGTTTTCCATGCTGGATTCTGGGCATACGTGCTACTGCTGCCCAATCACCGCAGGTTCAACCGTCGTCACTTCGAGCGAAATGCTGGTGGCATAGCGCTGCATCACCGACTGACCAAGGTTGAACGGGAGATGGCTGCACGCGGGCTGACACAGACCGATGAATACCTAGCGGTCATCCGAGCGCGGGCTCAGTTGCGAAAGCGCCTGGGCTTCTTGATAGATGCCGACAATTTCTACCGGAAGCTGGATTTCCTGGTTGAGGTTTTCAGGTGGTTATGCAGGAAGCTCAAGTAATCCGACGGCGTAAGCACTGGCGTTTGTTGATTGCAATCAGCACGATGAGTCGCAACGTTGTTCGACTGACCGCTGGTACAGGGTGATCGCAACCATCTCCCCATCTGTGCACCTTGGCATTATCATCAACGGAAATCTTGACGATGGGTGCCTGCACGGCGTCCATGCAGGTCGATCCAGCCGGGGGGGGGTAAAGGCCCCCGGCGCCTCCTGAGCAACAGCCCTGATCGGATAAGCGTGTCAGAAATGGTTGATAGTGAAAGCGGTACGTTTGCGGTCGAGTGGCTCCTGACGCTGGCACAAGATGACGGTTTGTTCCTCAACCCCAGATTAGGTGAACAGAACATCAAGGCGATCATGGAGCGCTTCATGCCAGGATCAACCCTCGAAGGCGTCTACGAAGTGGATGACCGGCCAGATACCCATAGATTTGATTTCGCTTACACGACCTCCAAGCGAGACATTTTCTTTAACGTTTACGTAAATGCCATGGAGACTTGGCTGGATGTCTCTGAAAGCAGCCCAGGTCTAGGTGGATCTGCGATCTACGCTGGGGTCGCAACCTTTGCCTTCAACACGGGTCGAACCTTCGTAGGGGATCCCGACGGGCTGTCCGACTACGCGCTTCGTAGACGGCTCGACAACATGTTATGCTCTGCTATCAAGTACGGCAGTACAGATCACATTGCTCCCCACCCTGATCAGATCAGTGGCAACGAGAGCTTAGGCGTTCCTCCTCTGACATGGGTCAAGGGACAGACGCTAGACAACATCCAGTCTATGATTGACACTGTAACCGTGTCCCTAGAAAACGTTGTGCCGGAGGTGGCTCATGCCCATTACGACTTCCACGCTAAGACCTTCAGAAATTCTGAAGGCGGACAGCTATTGGAGCCAGTTCTGGGAGGCTGGGGTCATAAGCTTGCAGGAAGCGGAAAGGCGAGCGCGGGGATCACTACGTTTAAGAGATGCATACTTCTCCGATCCCTTGTACGCCAGGAAAGCGTCTCGCGACCCGTCCTTCTGGAGCAAGTTCTACGCGACTCGGGTCAATTCGTAGACCACGGAGAGCTTTTGGGCATATTCTACTGATGCCGTCGCTGCAGCTATTAGAAGGCCCCTTATGGGGCCTTTTCTATTGGAAGCCTTGGGTCACTAGTGCCTGTTTGCTTAAGGAGCGGCAGGTAGCTGGAGCGGTCGTGCCCCCAAACCAGCACTCTGCTCACCCCAGGCTCTTCGGGGTGGGCTGGACGATCACGCTGGATGACGCCCCACCACCATGATGGCGCATTCGACTCGTACTCAAATCCCCGGATCTGCAGCAGACATTTCTCACATCGGTTTGACCGATACCACGTCGACATACCGGAATTTTTTCTTGGCAGATCGGACGGCTTCTTGCTCGGCCAGGACAGTGCTCAGGGTATCAGCCTCGTGCACGAACTCCTGCGTCGCGCCCTCGAACTTGTTACCGACCCGCAGCACTACCCTCAGTCTGGGTGTGAATGCAGCGAAGGATTTTTTCTTCTTGGCCGGCGCGGCGGGTGCTACGAAGGTCACATCAGGTAGGGCTCGCCGTCGTAGCTCGACGCCTTATAAACTGGCGCTACTAAATAGACTTTTCATCTGAATCAATCTGATCAACTACACAGAGGAGGTTGGCACCGAGTCGGTCAGCAAGCGTTGCAACACTCGCGCTGAGAGCTAGCTGACGACCTATTTTTGGATATGGCCCGTGCCCAAAGGATTGGGGCATTTAGAATGCTCTAAGGCCCCTGATGCTTCCCTCTGGAGGAATTGAAATGCTTATTGAGTTGGATTTGAACAACAATGACGCGGAGGCGCTGTTGCGTCACTGCAAGGAGCACCAGCCAAGCCAAGGAGACTTTCGTGAAAACGCTCGCCTCGGAGAGGCCCTAGAAACCCTAGTTGCCGCCATCGAAGACGCCATGAGCTTAACGCCCCAAAGTCGTGATTCGTCGGGTACGATTGATCCTCAGCTCCTCGATGCAGCAGCCAGTTTGTTCGGCGACGAGGCCTTGGCAATCGGATGGCTATCAAAACCGCTGCGAACCCTCGGCAATAAACGCCCGATCGATATTCATGTTGCGGAAGCCTTGGATCTGATCCAACGGTTGGAGCATGGGTTGGGCGCCTGAATATCTATCAAGCAAGACTGATCCAGCAGGCCGGCCAATCTTGGCTCTGGAAGGGATAAAGCGCCAAGGTAGCAATATTACCCCTGGCCGATCTGAGAGAATGTAGTTCGACAGTTTAATGACCATGATCCGCAGTCGAAGACCTGAGAAACAAGAACACAGTCGCGGCCTAAAGCTGGAAGCCTTGGCTGATACTGGCCAGCCTTTTCTGAATCATCCAGGAACGTGCTGCCGCAGTCCTCAACAATCTGTCGCAGGCACAGCGACTACTTGGATCGCTTCGACGCGATAAGGGCACGGAACGCTTCTTCGCTCGTAAAGCCTTCGCGCAACCTGGCAACCAAAAATGCGGCATCAGATTCCGCCGGATCAAAACGCTCGCGCGCGTGCCGGACTATGGCAAACCATAGCTCAAGGGGAAGAGCTGTTTCATGGTCATTCCTGCACCGAAAGCTCGGACGCTGCAACAGCAAGGGCTCCCGCTCTACCAGTTCATCAGCCAGCCGCTGCAGGACTAAAAAAGGAACATCACTCATCCCAATCAACGAAGGATGAATACAGCGACTGATCGATTGAATCGCGCACTCGGGATCAACGGTGTGCAAGCGCAATAACAGCGAAACCTCAGCCTCAAATGCCACAGCCCCAATCGCTGCAGCCAAACGTTCGACAACTTCGAGCTCAGCGAGGTTACGACGCTCTAGCCCAATTACGTGCTTCTCCATAGCCATCGGCTCCCCGAATTGGTGATTCATCCGACCTGCACGCTGTTTAACGCTGGCCAGAGCATGGGATAATACGCGCTCCAGTCCCCCTAAACGGATTCACATGGAATCGTTATGAACGAAATTTGGCTGCGAGAACGGGAACGACGTGAGGCGATTTGGCAGCTCGCTGAGAAGCAGCCAGGTGATCAAAGCGCTCCGGCGATTTTGGAGCGACTGGACGACCTCGAAAGGCTAGATCGCGAGCACCCAATAATTGAATGCCAGCTTAGTTTCGAGCAGCTTGCCGAACTACCAAGGGAGGCGCATCCCGTCGGATGCTGGATCGTTCGGGATAGTGAAATCCCAGAACCTTGGAAGTCCCGTTTCGCGCTTGCGCTGGGCCCCGCAGCTAGGGTTTCGGAAGGGCTTTACTTGCAGGATTGGATTGATTTCTTAGATGCCTGGCAACGCGAGATCGAGCATCTGGAGCAGCACCGCCTTGCCCTTGATGACGAGTGAGACCTGGCCTGGTGAACGATTTCGCGTGGTGGATTGCTCTGGTGCCTGCTGACCCATCACGTCGTTTAAGCACCCACCGCCACCGTAGTGCCCCCTGCTCTCATACGCGTGTGAGCCTCTGATACCTAATGGGCGTACAACCAGCGTCCATCTTGCGCGGATCCCACCAACCACATCCGTGTCCCTCTGCCTATCCAAGCGGCTATTACAGCTGCGCGATTATAACTATCGAACAACGATCCCGTGTTGCGCAAAGTCGTTCAGGATCCGCTTGCGGCTTAACATTCTCGGAAGCTTGAACATGTTTCTATAACCATACCAAAGACCGATAGGGATGATGATGAGCCCTAAACCGAATGTCGCGGTGGCCGCAATAATTGCAGCTGGAATTGATGCGATTGAAAACACAACACCCTTGAGCACGGTCGTCCTTGCGATCAAGCGAATGTCATCTAAATCGTACTCAACCTTCCCATTTTTCCCTTCAAATGCTAGGACAACGATGGATTTTTTTGAAATCCTTTTAAAGTACCAAGTTCGGGATACATCTGTAGTCATCGCCCCATGATTCTTGAGATATTTTGGAACGACTACTTCTGCAAAATAAAAAGTATTACCCTGCGAATCTTCTAACCTTACCCTTGTGTAAAGAGTATCAAGATCACTCAATGCCTTCACATCAAAATTCTTGATTGTCACAGTAATTTTTTCAAGATCAGCCATGTTTCATCCTTAAAGGCATTAGGTCTTAGCAGGCGCGGCATGTATTAATTGTCAGGTGTCCGAGGACGGCAACGCACATGTTCACGCGTTATAATGGGCATAGATGAGGTGTGATTTACCCCGATCCGAACTGCTCCATAGCCCCGAGGTATCTTGACTGATCATGCATCGAGGTAGCATGTGAACTCGCGAGCCCCCTGCAGGGGCTTGAGGGCATCATGTGTCTTGTTCGCTAGTGATCACGTAGTGATCTCCGCCGGCGCTACGCATCAATTTGAAGCCCATTTTGACGTCAACGCACTCCACAGCAGGTGTGGCAACCGTCATTCCATTTTCCGACACACCCGACCCGTCGCAGTATATGAGCGCTACGTAACGCTCCCCAAACTTCGCTGCGCTGGAAAGATACGCGTCGATGTGTACTGGCCAGTCGATGCCTTGTGCCATGACGACCTCTGAAGGCAAGCCTAGTGTCGTGAGCGGTTAGTTCATTTTCTAACGTGCAACGATATACTGTGCCCCTCGCCCCGAGATGGTTCCAGGCATGCCTCGTCCAATTGCTCCCTTTGCACTGCAACCCGCCGACGTTC
>Ga0308164_10002092_pt1 | contig 20833 bp, 28 predicted proteins | sample PhyTR2_FD_201031 | JGI IMG/M metagenome (GOLD analysis project Ga0308164, IMG submission 201031) | Phyllosphere microbial communities from UC Gill Tract Community Farm, Albany, California, United States - DLSLT.R2 | ecosystem: Host-associated > Plants > Phyllosphere > Unclassified | place: USA... | reverse complement strand
CGATCGAGCACGTGCGTCCGGACTTCCGGAACGTCGGCCTGGATCCGCGTTCGCCACGCTACGCGGAGATCGTCATCGGACAGTTCCGCGAGACCGGCAGGCAGATCCAGGACGACCGTCCTGCCCGGAACACGGGAACGGAAATCGTGCATGCACCGCCCGAAATGAAGGTCGTGCATGCCATGCGGGCGATCGCCCATCAGAAGGCCGGACACGGCATGTGAAGATGCGGGCCACTCTACCCGACGAAAAGCCGGTGGCATGACGGACCGGCTGATCCGTCACCGCCCCCTTTTTTCGGCGACGCGTGAAAAAGACCCGACCTCGGGAAGGAAAACACAGAAGTCAGTGACCGCGTATGGACGGCCTGCCACGGGACGACGTCCGGCCAGGCATGGCGATGCTAGTCTCCCTGCCCAGCGCCTCGACGCACGACCAGAACACGTCCGTATCGGCGAGCGTCGCGGGACCTTCCCGGGAATCCTCGACGACGATGCCGGCCACGCCCCGCATGCCGCGCACGAAGGCACGCCCGTCCGAAGGCTCCGAGGCGAACACGCGCTCGCAGATCTCCCTCAGTCGGTCGGCTCCGTCGACGTGGACCCAGCCGTGCGAGCGGAGGGCGGCGTGCGTCCTGAGGAATCTGTTCAGCCCCATCGGCGGAGACGGACGCTCGCCGGCTGCGATGCGTCTCAGATCGTGCGCCACGGCCATCGCCACGATGCGCATGGAGGAGTCGTGGTCGGGGCGGGCGTCCATCAGCGGCAATCCGTATCTCCGGGTCGTGCGGTATCGTCCCCCCATGAAGCATCGGGTCCTCGACATCAACCGACCGGGACGATACGCGACGGTTTCAGGATAGGACTTTGACGACGGCGCGATCCGTGGCACGATGCCGGTCATCGGGCGCGACATCCGGCGGGCCGAGGGAGGACAGACCATGACCATGCATATCGCCGCCATCGCCATCCGTCGCGCGCCCAGGGCCGTTCCGGAGAAGCTGGATCGTTCCGACGTGACCATCGCCGCCGGGCTGGTGGGCAACTTCCGCGGCATCGAGAAGTCGCGCCGGAGGCGTCAGGTGACGCTGGTGCATGCCGACGACTGGGCTGCGGCCTGCGCCGAGGCCGGGGCGACCATAGACTGGTCCGAACGGCGGTGCGACCTCCTGGTCGCGGGCGACGCCCTGCCCATGGAGACGGGTGCCCTGCTGCGGATCGGCACGTGCCTAGTGGAGATCACCGGGGAGTGCGATCCATGCGTGCGCATGGACGCGCTGCACCCGGGCCTCAGGGCCGCGCTGACGCCGGCGTGGCGCGGCGGCCGTCTGGCTCGCGTCGTGGAGGAGGGCGAGGTGGCAATCGGCGACGCGGTGGAGATCTCATCCAGCCGCGCGCTCGCCGCATGATGGACGACGGCCAGGCTCTCGGCCTCGCCCTGAAGGCCCTGGAGCCGGGCGAGGCCATCGTCTGGACCGGGCGTTCGGGGACGAGGAGCTACGCCATGCGCTACGTTCCCGGCAACGTGCTCGCGCTCGTCATGACATGCGTGGTGGCGCAGCGGACGGTCTTCGACGCACCGGCGCCTCCTTCCGCATGGTCCTGGACCGTGCTCGCGCTGCTGGTCCTCGCCAACGTCGTCGGAATACGCGCGATCGTCATGGAGATGGACGTGCACTGGGCGGTCACCGACCGGCGGCTGCTGCGGATCCGACGGAACGGGGTGCGGTCCTACCCCGCCGGGCACATCGACGGCGTGACCATCTCGGACGACACGCTGGTCCTGAACATGTCCGAGGACGGTGTCCATGACGACGAGCCCAGGCGGCTGGAGCTGCGATCGCTGGTGGAACCCGAACGGGCGCGCCATGCGGTCGAGAAGCTGGTCTCGAAGCGAACGAACTCCGAAACGACCTGATTTTCCGCACTGCGAAAACTTTGCATTCCGCGTCGCATTCCTGTACTTCGACGAAATGACAGCACAGGCACCGGCGGGGCTTCCGCCTCTCACCCGATCGATGCGAGCCGCCAGGATGGCCGCCCTGCATACGCTCTCCTCCAGCCTGCGGACCGCACCGCCGTCGGAGCGGGACGGCTTCACCGACATGATGACGGCCGCCTTCAGGGAAGGCGGTCTCGACGTCAGGGACCTTGCCGGCGACATGGGCTATAGCCTCTCGAGCACCTATCGGTGGATCGAGGGACGCAGCTCCCCGCATCCCAGCCAGTGGAAGCTGGTGACGGACTGGATCGTCGGACGGATCGATGCCGTCCTCCTCGGGGAGCCGCGAACATGAGCTTCTGGACCAAGGACAGACTCGATCGCCTGCAGACGATGTGGCTCGCCGGCGTCGGCTCGAACGGGATCGCGAGCGTCCTGGCGCCGATCGGCCGGAACGCCGTCATGGGCAAGATCAACCGGCTCGGCCTGATGGGCCGCAAGGGCGAGGGCGCGATGGCCGACGCTTCCGACGACGAGATCCGCCTGAAGCTCGCGGAGATACTGGCGGAGGCCGCGGCCAGGGACGAGGACGGATCGCCGCGTGCGCTCGGCATGGAGGACGAGCTCGCGGTGGCGCAGACCGCCATCATGGTCGGCCGCCGTTCCCCGCGTCTGGTCACGCTGTCGTGCCCCGACCCGGACACGGCACGGGCCATCGTCGCGCGCATGGACGAGACGGGCATATGGCCGGAGGACCGAGGGCCGCCGGCCAGCTGGTTCTCCGATCCGGGAACGACGGAGAGCGCATGCTTCCTCGTCGATCTCATGGTGCTCGCCGACATCTTCCGCAGGGACCTCGACAAGGGCGGCGAGGAGACGCTCGAGATCACCGGCGTAGGTCGCGCCTTCGTGGCCGCCGCCGACGGTCCGCAGTACATGTTCCAGGGTCTTCCCGTGTCGGATGCCGCGCCGGCGTTCCGCGAGCTCGCCGCAGCGATGGTCGAGGCGGACCAGGGCTCCGGACGCATCCCCTACCGCGTCGAGGGAATGATGATGGCGCTGGCCTCGCTCGAGTTCGGACTGGAGCCAGGCGTGATCGAGCAGGCGACCGGACTGACGCCGATGCGGATCGCAGAGGCTATCGACCTGGTCGAGACGCTCGGCGCATGGCACCCCGAGATGCGCGACGAGCCGGGCGACGACGACCTGTCGGGAGTGCGCGCCTACCTCGTGGTGCTCGCGTCCATCATGAGTGCGGCCATGTTCGACAACGTGACGCTAGCGGCCAACTAGCGGCATTGCCCCTTTTTTGTCAGCGGCATGACAAAGACCCGAATGGCGGAAGGGAAAACCGAGAAGGAGGCAGGAGGGATGGGGTCGGGGCAGCTACCCCCTCCTCCCTGCTCGGGGAAGAGTGGTTGAAGATCAATTTATTTGATGATATTTACTATCCTGACATCCCATCCTAAATTCGCGAGATCTTTTCGATGGCCAATCGGCAACAGCGCAGGGCAACGGCCAAGCAAGGATCAAAATCTAAGTCACAGCCTCGTTCGACCCTAATTTCTCGCAGCCTTTCATTCCCTCTTCCGAGCGTTACGGTATCCATAGAGGGGTCAGATGCTCAATACGCGATGAATGCAGTCATATCTCAAGCAATGGAGATTATTGAGCCCGCCGATGTCTCAATGACCGACCCCGATACCGGAACAGTCATAAATATAAATACATCTCCTGAAGGAATAATATCGCATCTTATCTCTATAAGAGACGATCTTCTTAAAAGCGGTATTGATAGACTTAAAGATCATCAGGCGTCAATCGGTGGAATTAACGCTCAACAGCTGCTTCTAATGGGTGTTGTAGATACGTGCGTATCTTCAATAGATCATATATGCTCTTTGGTTAAACAGGGGCACTGGAATTCCATACCCCACGTGGCACGAGCCATACTGGATGCTTACTTAATATATGACGGTATATTTTATTCTAAGGATCCTCTGGAATACATAGAGGATCTAAAAAGGGGTGTGTCGATTCACGATCATGAGTCTGTGTGTGGTTCAGACCTTACTTACACGCACATCGCAGAAATGGCATCTCAGAAATATCCTCCTATTTCCGATCTTTTTTCATGGCATAGCTCTCAGCATCATTACAGCTTAGATGCACTTCAAAGACTTGTATGGAATAGCGGAGAACCAATGTCAGTTGGATCCAACCGACTTAAACTTGCAATAGGAGAGTCAAAAGGTAATTTTGACCAAAAAGCGTATGCAATATGCTGCAGGGTTTTCCAGATACTGGAATATAGCAGCTTTATGGGGAAGCCACTAACTCCAGACCAAATAGATGCAGCTAAAAAGGCAACAGCTGTTCGTAAAGCCGCCCAAAAACAACACAAGGCAGATGTTAAGAAGGCTCGCCAGGATCGGATTGCAGCTAGGCCTAACCCATAAACTCATAATAGGATTCGGTAATGTCAAACTTGAACGACTTAGAAAGACATATTCTCTCCATTGTCAATGATGGTGTGGTTGTAGCTTCGGATAATCAATCTATAGTCCGGGCTGGATACAGCAAATCTGACATAGAAGAGACCATTGACGATCTAGACAATAGAGGCCTCGCAAAAGGCGAAGACCGCGGGGGAAGAAGAAGATTAGGTGGAGCACGCTTCGTCCTCGTTAAGATCACACCTCAAGGCAAGAAGGCCCTTGAGGAGGATTGAATCTAAATCATCCCCTCCGCCCCCTGTGGGGAAGAGGGGCTCCACGCAGTCCGCGCTGGACGGATGCGGCCAGCCGTGACATCCACACGTCATGACCATGAACCAACGAGCGCTCTGATGCAGCACATCTCCGAACAACTGATAGCCGAAGCCCACGACATAATGGCACGCGCATTCGTGGCCATCCGTGGCGCCACGCACATCAGCTCCGGCCGCGCGCGCGAACTCGATCAACGGACATCCCAGGGCGTCATGCTGCTCGCGGACGCGCTCCACAACATCCCGATGTGGATACATCCCGACACCTCGCAGCGGATGAAGTCCACGGAGGAGCAGATTAGAGGCGAGCTCGACCGCGCAAGGAAAATCCTCGACAGGACCTGACGGTAGGACGGCCTGCGTCAGCCGATCCTCTCCATGGAGAGGCCATCCCCTCCTCGACACGTGGGGAAGAGCAATAGCCCATTAGCAATATGGCTAGCGAACACGCTTCAGGAACATGATCCGTCGTACGGTGATGTCCAGATAGCAGGAGTTGTACACGAGCTTGGCCGTTGAGTTGATCACGCCATCGGCGGCGACCTCGGCCTTACAACCCACATCGCGCTGCGCAATCCACCTACGCTGATCCTGTCGCAGCAACCGCGCCCGGGAGGCGGGCATGCCTTCAAGCATATGGCGCCACTGAGCGGTGAGCCTCGCGTCCTGTCGGACCGCTTCTTCGCCCAGACATAGAGCCTGCGGATAGGTCGCCGTACCGTTGCGGTCGAGGCATTCCCGATATGCGGGCGTCAAACGCGCCTCCAAGTCCGTGTCACTCCGCGCTCCCACGCGCGAGGGCAGGCCGGCAACGATGCCCAGACAGACGACGAGGTGAAGAAAGATTCGTGTGCAGGAGGACATGCCTCATCATGTCGGCTCCATCTCCACTTCACAACCACCGTTCCCCGATCAATGACAGGGAGGGAAAACCATGAAGACAGGCTACAGCATATTCCTTCAGGCGCACGTGGACGCCACTGACCTCGACCATCAGGACTGCCGCGACTTCCAGGTCACCTGCCCGGCGTGCCGAGAGGCGGTGTTCAAGGTCGGAGAACGTGGGGCCGACCGGCAGCACCTCTCGCACTACCCTGCATCCAAGAGCGACGTGCAGGAGTGTGAGCGCCGGGTCGCCGCCGCCAGCCGCCAGCGCATGGACGTAGAGGACGCGATATCCCGCGGGCAGCACCTGAAGCTCTTCCAAGACGTGTTTATCGAGGCGTCGCTGACCTCCATGGTGCGACCGGGAGCAGATGTCGCAAGGACAACGGCTCCGATACGGGAGATCGTCGATGCCGCCACCTCCAGAGCGTCCTTCCGAGGCTTTGCACGGACCGTCGCCATGACGCTGCGCAAGGATCTGGCGGCTGGCCTGAGCGCCGACGAGTTCGTCGGGGACGGGGCCGAATACATGGGGGGCAACCTCACCGCTTTCTGGATCGACCGTCAGCGATCGTTCGCCAAGGACTTCGTATTCCATATCGTGACGCCCAATGCCGCAAGGACCTTCTATCACGCGCTGGCAATCGGTCTCTTCAAGAACCGGCGCATCATGAGCAGCCGAGGCGTCTCTGATTCGCACCCCGAAGAGGTGAACGAGATCATGGAAAAGCTCCTATGCGGCAGCGATCACGAACTGGCATCCATGCTCAAGAAGGCGCACGGGGTCCGTCTCTTCCACCGGCTAGGTCAACCGACCAAGACGACTCTGATCCTTTCCATGGCAATCCAGGCGGTACGGGGGACCCTGATGGAGTTCCCCTACGTCGAAACCGCCCTGAAGGCAGCAGCACGAGATATGCATTCGGATACTGTCAACTGACCGCTGCCGGCAAGCGACTAAACGGCAAGGCCTGCCAGGTCGACACGTGCAGCGACAATGCCCGACGAGGAGCGACCGCAACGACTCCGAACAACAGGTAAACGCGCCATGACAATCCACTAGGACCAACATCATAGAGTTCACCCCTCGCGGGGCAGCGGATTGGCTTCGCCCGCAAGACGTCCTACAACGACCGCTATGTCGACATGACGCCTAATCGACCGACATTACGGGAGACACCGATGCCAAGACCATACGTGATCGTGACGGCGACCATGCCGGACGGCGATATCGCGTACCATGCAGTCCCGCAGGCGGAGTTCTCGCGCTGGCCGGACATGCGCTCCCTCCTCGATGCGGTCGGCAAGGACTTCGTGCGTCGTCGGCATGCCGAGACCTACGTCGAGGACGTGAGGGGAGAGATCGTCGATCGCATGTCGGTCACGATCGCGGAACGCGACGAGCTCGCGACCGCATGACCAGGCCGAATACCGAACGGATGGCGACATCCGGCACAAGGCCATGAGCAGGCGGGTCGAGATCGTCGCAGAGGACGGTCGGCGGATGGGCGTGTGCGTGGCTCCCTACCGCAGCCGCACCCACCTCGTGATCCTCGACCTCGACAATCCACCCTGGTTCCTGTCGCACAGGAACCTGCCGGCGACCGACAATGCATGGATCAGAGCGGTCGCGGCACTGCCCGTGGACGAGCCGGACTATCACTGGGACAGCCCACGCTATCGCGAGCTGTGCCGGGAAGGCGGCCTGGATCCGGACGAGGGGCGTCCCCGCTTCGACCCGCGCGACCAGATCGCCGCCACGCAGCTGCTGCACGCGGTGAACGAGACCCCCGGACCTTCTCCAGCTGCAGCCAACATCCTCCTCGATCTGCTCGATCTCATGAGGACCGACGGCGGCGGGCACGCGGTCGACATCGAGGGGCTGCGACAGGCGTTCTCGAACGAGGCTCGGAGAAATCCCGAAGTCGCCGCCGAGGTCCTTGCCGTGATCGGCAGGATACCGGGACTGCGACCCGACCTGCTCACCGCCTGACGCACGGAGAGCGACGCCCAGATGACGACGGCCAGGAGCTCCCGATCGAAGAAGGCATCCGGGACGAGACCAGCAGACGGGATAACCAGCATGACCAGGACAGACGACATCGCGATCGACCGCCCGCGCTACGACGACCATCCCGAGTTCACGCCGTCCATGTCGCCCGGAGCCGTGCTTGCAGCAGGTGCGTTCGACGGCGGCTACTTCCACGGATGCGACGACGAGCAGCTCGAGGGCATAGATCCGGCGATCCTCGCGGCAGGTCCGTACCGGGAGAGGCCGGACGCCCGCGCCCACAACGCATTCGGAGTCCACTGCGGCCTCAGCATCGAGGAGTGGCGCCGCAAGGGCTGGATCAGGGATCAGGATCCCGTCGGCTGGTTCCAGTGGTACTGCCGGTTTCACTCTGGCCGCCGCAGCGAGGACGACGCGCGGCAGATCGGCCGCTGGGCGGACTTCTCCCGGCGCTGGCAGCCGAAGACGGCGGAGGCGCTGGAGCGCATGAACCCGCAGGCCAAGAGCCGCCAGGCGCTGCTGCACTGGGCGCAGGACCCGTACGGGCCCGAACGCAATCTCGGCCTGGCAATCGATCTGTCCGCGTAAGGCACCCCTCCTACCCTCACGAAGAGGATTCGGCGTACTGTACGGCAGATGCCCCGAACGTAAGAGCGGCCAACAACAACGCCGTGTAGCGTCATAGACGTAACATGGTTCATTGCATGGAAAGACCGGCGATGATCATATTCCTTACCCTCCTGTTCCTGGTCGGCACAGTGACGCTGTTCTTCTGGGCGCGTGGCTTCCGTTGGCTGATCGTACTGCTATGCCCGGCCTGCTACGTCGCGCTGATATGGTTCGCCGTTGAACCGGCCGATAGGCTGGGCAATAGCACTCACGCTGGTCTCTTGATTCTTCTCTGCCTCGTGTATTCAGCATTGATGCCATGCATGCTTATATACGGCGCATGCCTGCTGATCGACCTTGTCCCCCGTCGTAACGACCGGAAAGCTAAAGGCATTTCATGGGATGGGACCGGACCGGATCCGGCGAAGGCCACGACTAACCTCGCTACCAACGCACCAGAAGGAGACCTGCCATGATCGCATCTCTTGTCCATGACGACGCGCCGCATCGCGCGCTTGAGACCTTCGACGTATGGGCGGCACGCGCCCTCTACGACGCCCTGGGACCCGTGCGTGGCGCCAGCCAGATCGTCGACATGGCCGGCATCAACGCCTGGGGCATCCTGCCCGACGTGGCCGACCAGTCCGGGATCGGCACCGGCGAGTGCTCGTTCCTCCCCGAATACGGCCATGGCGGCTTCTCGATGAAGATCGACAAGGCGGGCGACTGGGTGATGATCCGGGACACGCTCTCGGCTCTGGAGAGCGCGACGCCCGGCCTGCCCGCCGAGACGGTGGAGACGATCGTCGGCAGTCCCGTGACGGATGTGCTCGATCACCCGTGGCTCGACGAGGCGATGATCGTCGAGCGGGTGGTGCGCAAGCCGACCGACAAGGGGCTGGTGCTCGGCTTCATCCTGACGAACACCGCGCAACCGATCGACGAAATCGTCGGTCGGATGGAGCGCGGCGAGCGCCCCTGAGGCCTCCATCTCGGAGTCCGGGCATCGCCATGGCAATCGTCTGCGGAGTACTGCACCCATAGGATCGCCCCTCCTCCCTTCACAGGGAGGAGGGGCCTGGACTTGCCATCCACGACCGCATGATCCATACCCTAGCGTGCCTGCATGGGGGCATGTCGTCCGCCAAAGACGAACCCGCGAGGGACCATCCGACGACGTACGGTCCTCTCAACGAGCCCGATCCACGTCGACGCTGCATGAGCGGACGATGCGCCAGTCGACCAGGAGACGGACATGCACGACATCATAGCCTCGGCGAGGCGCGAGGCGCGCCGACGCGCAAGGACCGACGGAGCCCCCCTTCAGGGGCATCTCGACACGATCGCCCGCGAGGCGGGACGCAGCCGGTGGAGCGCGTTCCTCGCGGACCCAACACAGGTAGGCGAGAACATCCTCGACCGCCTCGTGCGCGAGGCCCAGGAGGACGGCTACGACGGACTGGAGATCGAGGCCGGCAGCCTGGTCCCGGCCAAGCTCGGTCCCATGCTGGTCAAAGCCTTCAGGATGGTCGACGGACAACTCCGCGTGGACCTGTTCAGACTGGGCTGGGACGACGGGGTGCATCTTGCACCGTTCATCCGAAAGCGCTTCGACAAGCCGCAGGACTGCGCCAACTGGGAGGCGGACTGCGGCGGAAGGACTGTATTCCTATACAACGATCAGGACGTCGTGATGGCCTTCCACTTTCCCGAGACGGGTGCGGAGTGGCGCGAAGTCCATGACATGCGGGCCGCAGACGCGCTCGAGAGCGACGGAGACCTGCCGGGCTGGTGGCGCGGACGCGAGGGTCGCAGCCTGGTTGAGGTCGCGGCTGACCGCGATCTTCACCATAGGCACGTACGCAAGCTGCGCCAGGTCATGGCATCTCCGCAGGCGCCGGCAGTACGGTACGATCCGTTCTGCCGCACAGCGGTGCCTTCAAAGCATCTCCACCCGGACCTGGTTCGGGCCCATTTCGAAGCGATCGCCGAAATCGTGGTGCACGAGGGAACGGATGCCGCGGAACAGCGGCTGATGTTCACCGAGATCGCCCTGCGGATGAACGGGCACATGGTCCGCTGCGAATGGGACGAAAGGACCGCTGGTCTGCCCGACTTCCCGGCCTTGGCGCGGGGCATATGGCTCACCATGCTGGGGGAGGAGCTTCCCACAAGGCTCAGCCACATACCGGTCCACCGCCTGACGTCCGCAGTCAACCAGCTGACGACGAAGATGCATCGCTTCACGCAAGGCGCTCTGGCCCGGGCCACGGACGGCAACGCGGAACTGCTCCGGCGCCAGCGTTCGCAGGCGGAGTGGGAGCACGAGGTGGCACAGGCATTCATGCGGGCGAATCCAGGCTTCAGTGCGACAGGGCAGGCGTACGAGGAGTGGATGACTGATGCACGGAAAGCACCTGATGCTCCACCACGCCCCTCCGGCTATCACTACGGCTAGGATCACAAGATCGTGCTAAAACGATAACCATCCCCTTCTCCCCTCATGGGGAGCAGCGTATCCACATCCCATAAAGCCCGCCCCACGACGACCGCATGACGCCTGCGTCGACCGACATGGCGGAAGACGCCGATACCAGGGCCATGCGATATGGTGACGGCGATGCTGTCACGGCTATGCAAAACAGCCCTTTCACGGTGACGACGATCAGATGTATAGTCACCCGGCGACCAGGGAGAATCACGGTGACGGAACAGCGCGTACGCAGCCTCGTGACGATCAGGATGCTCGAGGGACTAGGCCTCGGCACCGATCCCGCCAGCACCGACGAGTCCACCTATCGCGGCACCGACACCTCCGCCGGCGGCATCCTGTCTTCACTGATCGTAGGGGCCCCGGTCGGCATGATCGTCGTGCTCGCACTCATGGGAGCCATCGCGACGATACCGGTCGATGCGGTTCGCGTACTTGCCGACAGGGCCGCGGACTGGCGCTAGGGGACCGACGCCCCTGTCGGACTACAGGTACGGGAGTTCCGGTGAACCGCCCCGACGATCCACCGGAATGCGTTCAGTCTAGGCGATAGATCCCGATCTCGCCGCCCTTTCCGACGACCATCACGTCTCCCTGATCATGTGATCCCCGCGTCGCCACGAAGGTGCCGTCGGAGGGAAGCGATTCCACCCTGACGCCGGTCGAGGCGTAGGCCTGCAGCACTGCGAACCCGGGCTTCAGCAGCGAGACGTCACGACTCGCGACATGCCATTCCGGTACCCGGCTCGTCTCGTCAGCGCCGATCTGGACGACGTGCGACCGGACGCCGTCGGCGGCAGGCTGCAGGAGCACGTCCAGGGGACGGCCGGTCGAACGCCTGATCAGGAGATGCGTCCCGCGCGGATCGGCGGACCCGCTGAATGCGACCGTCCGGTCGGTGGCGACGGCGATCTGGACATCGGCCGGATCCTGAAGCACTGCATCCACGATCTTCTGACCTTCAGGCAGACGAAGCGCCGAGACGACATCCGGAGAGACCGATACGGTGACATGTTCGACAGGAACCGTTCCGGTCCTGTCCAGTGGCGATGCAGCAGCCGCGGCGGCAAGAAGCATGATGTTCGTCATGATCATGGCGATACCCCTTCGTATCCATGTGTTTCTATTGACGTCTATTGACGGACACTGTCCGTCCGACGCGCTGTTCTACATGGATGCGAAACATCGTCAATCGGCAATCGCAGCGACGCCAGAACCCGACATGGTCCGCAGCACCGCGATACCGGCCGGTCGGAACGGCATGACACGACACATCGTCTCTCTGGCGTTTGCCGACTTCGACGTTCCATCCTACAATCGCTCCACACCCTCCAGGAGCATCATCCATGTCAGATACCCCCGCGACCGCCGATGGCGGCACGGAGATCGCCGCCCCCGAGCAGCTGCGCGAGATCATCGAGCAGATCCAGGCCATGGAGGAGCGCAAGAAGGACGTCGGCGAGGAGATCAAGGACGCGTATGCAGCGGCCAAGTCGCAGGGCTACGACCCCAAGATCCTCCGCAAGATCATCTCGCTGCTGAAGCAGGACAAGGCGACGCGCGACGAGGCGGACGCCATCCTGACGACCTACCTCGACGCGCTCGGCATGAACTGAGCGGAGAAGGCCCCCGCGGCCTTCTCCAAGTCGTTGACACCCCCAGTACCGGATCTATCCTGCCATCATGGAAGACATTCGCAACCCCAGCCGGCGCAGCGTCCTGAAGAGGACGGGCGGCATCGTCATCACGGACCCTAAGCGCAGGGCCATCCTCAATCCGGGACCGTCGAAGGCGTGTCTCGCCACGATCGAGCGTCTCGAGCGCGCGACCAGGCGGGGCGGCTGGTGATCGGCCCCGTTTCCCGCAGCGCACGACAATAGGCATTCGCGATGGGCTGGAAGAACGTCAGGGAGCACTACGGAATCGGCCACATCGTCAAGATGGTCGACGGCACCGTGCACATAGGCTCGCAGCTCGTCGGCAGTCTAGTGACAGTCACGCCCGAGGGCCATGTCGAGGTGAACCGGACGTTCTCCGGCTCGGCCGATCTCGTACGCTACCGCGAGCTGATCGACGCGGACCCGGCACTGTTCCGCGACCTGATGGCCAGGCCCGACGTGTTCTCGGCCTCCATTCCGGTCTACACCTGGAGCGACGGTCAGATCGTCGAGAAGGCGTGCGAGAAGTTCGGCTGGCCCAACGTCACGCACGATGGCGAACTCATGTACGAGAACAGCTTCTTCCTCGACAGGAGGGAGGCTCTGAGGCACGCCATCGAGGACGCCAAGGCCACCCGGGAGGCCCACGAGCGCATCGTACTCGAGAAGCGCCGCGACCTCGCCGACCGCGAGGCCATGCTCGAGCTGGCGTTCAGACACGAGATGCTGCTACGCATGGATGCGATGTCCGCGACGCCGCCCGTGCGATGAGGCCTACCGACCAGCTTCGGAACGTCGCGCTTCTTCCGGGCCGCAGGACATGGGGACGGACGTTCGGCGACGACTGGTCCTATGCGCTGAAGGGAATGGCCTACGGGCTGCTGGTCGCCGGGATCGCGGCCGCCTTCGCGATGCTCCTCGAGGCAATGTATCACACCGGACCTCATCCCTGGCAGCGTCCCGGTGTCGGCGACATGGTCTTAATGCTCGTCACGATCACCTTCGGCATCGCCGGATACGGGACAGCCGTGGCGATCGTCCCGATGACCGCGGTCATGACCGTCGAGAGACTCCTGCGCATCGACCTCGGAGCCGTCTGCTGGACGGTTCTCGGCCTCGTGCCGTCGACCGTCCTGGGGCTGGTCCTGCCGGGAACGGCGTTCGGAGGGCTGGCCATGGCCTCCGGGGGCATCGGCGGGCTGACAGCCTACGCCATGCGTCATGCGGCACAGCCCGGTACCACCACGCGGTGGGGAACGATAATGATGGCCGAACTGGCAATCGCGATCCTGATGGTCGCCTTCTGTCTCGGCCTACCCCCGCTTGGCGACAGCGACTAGAAGCCCGCGTTGAGCGTCGTCATGCGACGTGCTAGTCCATCCTGAAACACGGGATGACGACGATGGGAATTGAGGACAGGGACTATATGCGATCGGAGCGGCCGATACGCCGAGCATCGGACCAGCGTTCTCCGGGCGATCCGCGCTCGGCCGACGACGTGTTCCTGCCGGGAACCGTGCATGCGCGTCCGCGCAGCAGGATGCGCACGGCCATCGTCGTGGCCTCGGTGCTCGTGGGCATCCTGATCGGTATCATATGCCTGTAGCGGCACCCGGCACGTCGCGCGTGCCATAGCCGCCCCGGTCGGAAGCCAAACCCAGGGAACGCATCGCCCCGACGACTGACGACGACCGCGAACCACGAACCGAAGGAAAACGAAGATGGCACAGCGTATCCGCTCGAGCGCGAAGTGGAAGAACACCTTCGACGCGCTGACGCTCGCGCAGCAGGCGATCGGCGGGAAGCCGGCCAAGCAGTTCCTGATCGCCGACAGCGAGGAACCGGCCGACGTCGAACGCTCGTTCTCGCCGGAAGCAAACGCGACCGAGAAGACCGCCGCACGCGATCTGCTCGACTACTGCTTCGTGGGCGAGGGTTTCGACCTGACCGTCGACCGGGGCGACGCCTACTGGGAGGGGCCACGCGAGGTCCTGAGCGACGAGGAGAAGGCCCGACGCCGCGCCGCTCTTGCAGCGGTTCATCCTCAGATCGGCCTGTAGCATCATGGTGGATTATGGCACGCTGGAGGAGATCGCCCAGCGCATGCCGCGCCGGATGATGCCGCCATCCATGCGCCGGGCCGTGGCGGTCGCCATCGAGCTCGAGCGCACCCATGACCATCTGGCCGCCTATGCGGGCAGCGCACCTCCGATTTCCGACCGCATCGCAGTCCAGGGCTCGACGACGGCCGCACGTCGAGGCAGGCTCGTACTCCCGCGCGATCTGTCGCTCGAGATCCTGTCTGCCATGCAGGAGCGCCGGATGGCGGCGATCAACCGGCTATACGACGACATCGGCCCTACGCTAGACACCGAGGAGGCGGCCTCGGTCGCGACCTTCGTCTCCGAAGCGCGCGAGATGACATCCCGGGAACAGCGTCCCGCCCCCGGACGCCGCCCGAGACACCGGACCCCCCGCCATGACGGCCTAGGCGCCGACCAGATGGCGCGCATGATGATCTGCGACATGGCCGACGAGCGCATCGCGCCACAGCCGCCGATCGCACCGCAGCCCGAGAGATGGCGTCCTCCGGTCCAGCAGCCGGGCAGCATCTCGATCGAGCTGATCGTCGACGGGCTGATGAAGCACCTGGGCATTGATCCCGACGTCCTCTACGCGGAGCTCGACACGATCCGCACCGAGAACGGCGGCAAGGAGGTCAGCCTAGCGTCCCCGTCTGCCCGCTCCAACTTCCACAGGACGCTCCACGCCCTGGGGCCGGCCTTCCCGCCTGCCGTGTTCCGACTGCGCGGCCCGTCACTCGATACCGTTCGCATGGAACTCAGCGCGGCCGATCCCGAGGACTATCTGGACGTATGGACCTATTCGGGAGGCCATGTGGCACGTCCCATGCTCACCCGTCACGGCGCTCTGCGCGGCATGCCCATCCATACGTTCCCGAGGCGCAGCGTCGCCGACGCCCTTGGCGATCCGCGCTTCCATCATGCCCTCGTCATCGACCGGGCGACGCGCGAGGTGCCGCAGGGAGGTTCGGAAATACGTACGGTTCTCGGGCTCTTCCCCCGCTACGCGCTGCTAGATCCGCCGGGCCGGCATGTAGAACGTCCGGAGCCGGTGGCATTCGACGAAATCGCGGACGATCTCCGGGCACACCGCGACATCGCTGTCGACGTCGACTACGAGGCGATCATCGACGAGGCGCTGCGCCGGCGCGGACACCCCTCCCAGTTCGTCATCCGCACACGGTACGACCAGCGCCTGTCTCTCACGGTCCGCGAGAAGGATCGGGAATGGGTACAGCACACCTATCTCGTCGATGTCGAGACGCTGCAGGGCGGAGCCGAGACCATAGATGCGCGCGTCGGCGAGATCATGGTCGAGATGAAGGCCTTCGACGGACGCCGGAGCGAACGGATGCGTCAGCAGGAGATCGAGGAAAGGCGACAGGCGCTTTACGAGGAGGAACGCCTCAAGCACATGCGCAGGATCGCGGAGCGTCGCGAAACCGAGGAAACGACGAACTCGCTGCGTCGTGAACGGTTCGCCCAGTCGTTTCCCGCAGCGCTCGATCTCTTCGATCAGGCGTCGCATATGGACGCCTTCCTCGCCGCCATGCTGGAGGAACAGTGGTCACACCCGTACGTGGCGGTGACGTCGGAAGCGACGTTCCGTCTGGTCGACGGCTGCCTCATGGTGGATACGGCGAGACTTGGCGACCATGCCTCGTACCGCATCATGCAGGTACGGGACTACGGCATACCCTCGGTCCTGGTCCAGATAGAGATCGACCGCATCCTCGACGGGAGCGTGATGGCCGAGCTCGAGGGCGCTCCGCTCGGACGCCTGCTGAAGTGGGGAGGCTCCGCGTTCTCGTGGCCGATCCGACGGATCGAACGCGTACGGAGCAGGACCGTCATGACGTTCGAAGTATCTCGCGTCACGATCAGGAACACCGGCTGGAACTACATCTAGCAGGCGAGCATCCCGTCGGTCAGCGCCCCATCAGATGCCTGACGAACGCCTCCAGGGCCTTGAAGCCGGACAGGGTCATGCCCGACGTCTCGGCCTGGACCGACGGTGCGAAGGCCCGTGCGAACCCCAGCTTGGCCGCCTCCTTCATGCGGAGCGCACCATGCGCCACGGGACGGACCTCGCCCGACAGCGCGATCTCGCCGAACGCCACCGCGTCCATGGGAAGCGGTCGCTCGGACAGAGCCGAGACGAGCGCCGCCGCGACGGCGAGGTCGGCGGCAGGGTCCTGCACCTTGTAGCCTCCGGACACGTTGAGATAGACCTCGCAGGTCGAGAAGCTGAGGCCGCATCGCGCCTCCAGCACCGCGAGGATCATCGCCAGCCGGCCTGCGTCCCAGCCGACGACCGCCCGCCTCGGCGTGGCGCCGCTCGCCAGCCGGACGATCAGCGCCTGGACCTCGACGAGCACGGGGCGCGTACCCTCGAGGGCCGGGAACACCACCGTGCCGCTCATGCCCTGGTCGCGGTTGGTCAGGAACAGCGACGAGGGATTCGACACCTCGCTCAGCCCTTCGGCCTCCATCGCGAACACCCCGATCTCGTCGGTACCGCCGAAGCGGTTCTTGACCGCGCGGAGGATGCGGAACTGATGGCTACGCTCGCCCTCGAAGGCCAGCACGGTATCAACCATGTGCTCGAGCACGCGCGGGCCGGCGATCGTGCCGTCCTTGGTGACGTGGCCGACCAGCACCAGCGCGGTACCGCGGTCCTTGGCGAAGCGGATCAGCTCGAGCGACGACGCCCTCACCTGGCTCACCGTGCCCGGTGCGCCCTCGATGAGGTCGGAATGCATGGTCTGGATGGAATCGATGACCAGCAGGTCGGGTACCTGACCTTCGCCGAGAGTGGTCAGGATGTCCCGGACGGACGTCGCGGATGCGAGCTGCACAGGGGCGCCTGCCAGGCCCAGCCGCCTCGCGCGCAGCCGGATCTGGTCGGCCGCCTCCTCGCCCGAGACGTATGCGACCTTCAGGCCGGCCTTGGCCATGCGTGCCGCGGCCTGCAGCAGAAGCGTCGACTTGCCGATACCGGGATCGCCGCCGATCAGCGTCGCCGATCCCTCGACGAAGCCGCCGCCCAGTGCACGGTCGAACTCGGCTATGCCCGTCCCCATGCGGTCGGGCAGCGTGACCTCGGCGTCGAGCCCCGTCAGCTGGATCGCGCGGCCGCCGGTCTGCAGGCCGTGCTTGGCCTGGAACGGGGTGACGACGCTCGCGGCGTCCTCGACCATCGTGTTCCATTCCTGACAGCCGGTGCACTGACCGGCCCACTGGGTGGCGGTCGCTCCGCACCCGGTGCATGCATACTGCTTCTTCGGTTTTGCCATGCCCGTCTTGTAGGACGGGAACAGGACAAGAACAACGGGTCCGGAGCACCATAGCGCACCGGACCCGTCCTATTTTTGACGTTGGCGTTGAAAATAGGCCCGACGGAGAGGAAAACCAGGGAAAGGACTACCTGCGCAGTCTGCTCTCATCGGGAAACCGAGTTCCGGGAGAAGGGGAACGCATGCCGGCCTTCTTCATGAGATCGTCGACGACCTGCTGCGGCGAGCGCGCCGACGATCCGGAATCGGACGCGCAGATCCTGTCGACCGCATCGGAGGCGACGAACGCCTGCACGGGATCCGGTGCGCGCTCGATCGGCGATCCCACGTCATAGCCATGTCCCCGCCCCTGGACGAAGCGCCGCGCCGGACAGTGGACCTCGAATTCCCAGATCGTATATCCGCGAGGAAGATCGTCGACGATCATGCGTCCCTTCGTGCCCTCGCGTGCGATCGGCACTGACCCGGGCCGTCCGTGCCTCACGACGGTGATCTCTCTCCATGCCGCTGGCTTCTCCCAGGGACGCACCGCACGCGGCTGCGGAGCGGACCGGGGAGCATCGGCAGGGGCCTTGGCCTCGTGGCGGGAGCCGCAAGCCGTCAGGATCAGAACCGACAGAAGGATGGGCAGCGACCTCACAGCGGCGGATTTCCCGCCTGGTACTCGCCCGGCACCCAGCTGGATCCGTTCCAGGTGAACCAGCGCGTCCGCAAGGGGGAGCAGCGGTTAAGCCGGAAGATGGCGCCGTCCGTCCCGCTGGGGACGAATTCCTTCACGTCGGCGACGCCGTAGCTCGGCTCGTAGCACGTCGGCTGATTGGCCCACCGCTCGCCGACGCCGGTCAGGATCGTCTCGTAGTAGTAGGCCGCCCCGCCGTACGGCTCGTAGAGAGCCTGCTTGCCGACCGCGCATGCGTCCTTCTTGTCGATCGCGAAGCTGTGGTTGCCGCTGTAGACAGGGCTGTCGTACGGGCCGTCCCAGTAGCTGTCGCCAGACTGCCCGATCCGGGGCCCGCCGGAGGCGATGTCGGTGCAGACCAGGCTGATGTTGAACGTGCCCTCGTACACCATGTCGGTGTACTCGCCGTACTGGTCTCCCTCGCGCGGCGTGCGGGCCGCACGCATGGCGGCCGTCGGATACTCGTACGTCTTCTCGCTGCGCTTCACGTCGAACCCGCCCGGCAGGACCTTGGCCTGGAGGTTGTAGTTGAAGTTGAGCGGGGACGAGCAGTCCTTCGCCTTCGCCTCTTCATAGGGCAGCAGCTCCGCCTTGGCGATCAGCGCCTTCTGCTCGTCGGTCGGCGCCGGCGCGGATTCGCAGCGCGACGTCGGGACGTCGACGGTGTCGACCCAGTCGGGGTTGTACCGGTTCGCCTGGACGCCCTTGCAGTCGACCTGCAGCCCCGTCTTCACGTCGTAGCCGCCGCCGGGCTTGCTGACGATGCGCGTCTCGCAGACGCTGGTGGCGCCGTAGGTCGGATACGCCTGGCAGCGCTGCTGGAGGCCGCCGTAGTAGCCCTGCACCACGTCGTAGCCGAGCGACTTGACGAAGTCGTTGGCTCCCTGCGAGCCGCCGCCGCCATAGCACTGGCTCGACCCAGTAGGGGTGGTGCGCAGCAGCCTGTAGGCCCCCTTGGCGTCCTTGGCGACCTCGAACGAGTTGCAGACGTAGCCGCCCTCGTCGAGGCAGTGGCCGGCCGTCACGCGCTCGACCTGCGACTGGATGCCCTGGGCACATGGCTGCCCGGAGGACGAATAGAAGTCCGCAGGCGCAACGACCGTGCCACCCGGCACAAGCGAGGCTCCTGCCGCAATGGCGGCATATCCGCCATCCGTAGGCTGGCTGATGCACTTGCCGCCGTCTACGTACTGCCGGGCGGTGACCGCGCCGTTCTGGTCGACGAAGGCCTGGACACACGTCGTGTTGAGATAGGCGCTGCCGCTGTCGCCGTAAGGATCGCAGGTGCCGTAGGCGACGAAGTAGGACTTCGGACCCTGCGCTCCGCAGACCTGATCCCTGGTGGCGGCGCTGACGCCGTCGTTCATCCCGAACAGGCCGCGCGAGTGCGCTACGGCTTCCGCCCCGGCGGACTGGGTCGCGGGACACTCGGACGCGGGTACGAGGAAGTCCTTGCCCTCGATCAGCCGGACGCACGCCGCGGTCGCCGACGAATCGGTGCAGCTCGGCTGCCAGCCGTAGGCGGCGATGCCCGCTGCCGGAGCGGGGGTGACGCCGGGTGCGGGTGCGGGAGTGGGCGTGGGCGTGGGCAGGGGCGTAGGCGTAGGAGTCCCGGTCTGGACGCCGGGAACGCCGGCGACGCGCGGCAGCGGCCTGCGCATGAGGATGTCCTGCGCGGACGCAGGCTGAACGGCGGCCAGAAGGCCGATGACGGAAACGCAGGCAAGCAGCTTCATCGTGAAACCCCGAGAGAGACGCCGCGCCCCAATCCCGCAGCCACCCCCGAAGGGGATGGGACGGGCATATTAGTTTATGGATGGAACGTCAAATAGGAGTAATGGGAAATAGTCGCAGCACCCACCGCAGAACACGACAAGCATACGCCTGCCGTCAGGAGATTACGAGCATTGTGAAACCTCGTTCATGCTGTATCGTGGCATCCTGAAAGGGGACCATGTATGAGAACGATAGCGGCTGCCGTCGCGGCCATTGCTCTTGCGACCGGGCCGGTCGTGGCGCAGGACAACATGACTGCACTGGAGCCACCTGCTGCTCCGGGCGTGCCGGGGCTGCCGGGACAGACCACGATCGTGCGCCCGACCGGCGACACGTGCCTGCCTGCCTCGATCGCACAGGGGCGCGACATCGTCGTGCTGGCGGCCGGCCGGGGCGGCGGCGGCAACGTGCCCTTCGCGATCGGCGATACGAGCGAGCCAGCCACTCTGGTCAGCGTCACCGGCGGCAGCGGACGGGACGTCGTCCTGATACTCTCCGGCGGATCTTCGGTGCTCTGGGACATCCGCGGCGTCGCGAAGGGCCGCGTGAAGGCCGTCCTCGCACATGGATCCTCGGCACAGGCGGTGATCGGCGCCACCGACGGCATCCAGACCGAGTTCCTCGACGCACGCA
>Ga0308164_10002090_pt1 | contig 20848 bp, 12 predicted proteins | sample PhyTR2_FD_201031 | JGI IMG/M metagenome (GOLD analysis project Ga0308164, IMG submission 201031) | Phyllosphere microbial communities from UC Gill Tract Community Farm, Albany, California, United States - DLSLT.R2 | ecosystem: Host-associated > Plants > Phyllosphere > Unclassified | place: USA... | reverse complement strand
TCTATCGCCGGATCGACGACGACCAAGCGCGCGCCACGGTGGACGCCGCCTGGGACCAAGGTGTTCGCTATTTCGACACCGCACCCTTCTATGGCTTCGGCCTCAGCGAGCGACGTCTGGGTGATGCGCTGCGCGAGCGGCCTCGTGATGCGTTCATAGTGTCGACCAAGGTCGGAAGGCTTCTGGTACCCGGTGACGCGGCCGACGAGCGGTTCGGCTTCCGCTCGCCCATGCCGTTCGATCCGGTCTACGATTACAGCTACGATGGCGTCATGCGCTCAGTCGAGGCGAGCCTGCACCGGCTGGGTCTGGCGCGGATCGACGTGCTGCTGATGCACGATCTCGGCCACCTGACCCACGGCGCCGATCACGACCGCACGTTCGCCGAGGCGGTGGGCGGCGGCTTCCGCGCGATGACGGAGCTGCGCAACGCGGGCGTCGTGTCTGCAATCGGGCTGGGCGTCAACGAGATCGCGGTCTGCGAGGCGAGCCTCGCGCACGCCGATCTCGACCTGCTGATGATCGCCGGTCGCTACACCCTGCTCGAGCAGGAGGCGGAGCCTTTCCTCGCGCAGTGCGCTGCGCAGGGGATCGGCGTGATCGGCGCGGGGGTCTTCAACTCCGGTATCCTCGCCACCGGAACGCGAGGGGGAACCCCGCATTATGACTACGGCGCGGCGCCCGAGGAAGTGATCGGGCGGGTCGCCGCGATCGAGAGTTGCTGCGAGCAGTTCGGCGTACCGCTACCGGCAGCAGCGCTTCAGTTCGCCGCCGCCCACCCTGCTGTCGCGACGGTGGTGCTCGGCACCGGCAGTCCCGACCGGATCGGGCAAACGGCCGATCTCGCCCAGCTACTGATCCCGGACACGTTCTGGGAGGCGCTGCGCGCTGAGAATCTGGTAGGCGGAGACTGTCCGACACCATCCGCCTGAGCATAAGCCATAGCGATAACCGTACAGGGAGCAGGACGGCGATGATTGGAAATATCGGGCCGAGGGAACCCGCCGACGCGGCCGGTTCCTTCATCACGCCAACCTACCGGTTCGGCTTCGTGCTGATCATCAGCCTGTTCTTCCTCTGGGCACTGGCGAATAACTTCAACGACATCTTGATCCGCCAATTCCAGAAGTCGCTGGGTCTCGATCGAGCGCAGGCTGGCTTCATTCAGTCCGTCTTCTACATCGGCTATTTCGTTGTCGCGCTGCCGGCCGGGCTCCTCATGCGGCGCTTCGGGTACAAAGCGGGAATCCTCACCGGCCTGCTGCTGTATGCAGGCGGCGCGCTGCTGTTCTTTCCCGCCTCCCTCATGCTCAGCTACGGCGCGTTCCTGTTCGCGTTGTTTATGATCGCGGCGGGGGCGGCGTGTTTGGAGACGACGGCAAACGCATATACCAGTTCCTTCGGCGATCCCGGAACGGCGGTGCAGCGGCTGAACCTGGCGCAGGCTTTCAACGGTCTGGGCGCATGCCTGGCGCCGGTAATCGGAGCGATGCTGATCTTCACGGGCGTCGAACATTCCGCCGAGACCGTAGAGGCCATGAGCCCCGCCGCGCTCGCCGCCTATCGCGCGAGCGAGGCAAGTACGGTCCAGCTTCCCTATACCCTACTCGCGTTGGCGGCATTGCTCGTCGCAGGTGCAGTGGCGGTGACCCGCCTGCCCGCCGCCCAGCCGCACGACGGCGCGAGCTTGCCCGACCAGTTCCGCCGCCTCGCCCGTCACCGACCGCTCGTCGGCGCGGTGATCGCGCAGTTCTCCTACGTCGGCGCCCAGGTTGGCATCTGGAGCTACTTCATCGATTTCGTGAAGGACGTGACGCCGTCGGTGACGGAGCGGAACGCGGCGTTCCTCCTGTCGGCCAGCTTGGTGCTGTTCATGATCGGCCGGTTCAGCGGCACCGCCATAATGGCACGGGTGCAGCCGGTACGGCTGCTCGGCGGCTATGCGCTCGCCAACGTCATGCTGTGCGCGATCGCGGCATTCGCGGGCGGGTGGATCGCGGTCGGCGCGCTGATAGTCTCAAGCTTCTTCATGTCGATCATGTTCCCGACTATCTTTGCACTTGGCGTCGAAGGGACCGGGCCCGCCAAACCACTCGGCTCCTCCTTCATCATCATGGCGATCATCGGCGGGGCGATCTTTCCTCCATTGATGGGCCTGGTAGCGGTGCGAGCGGGCGGGGTGCCGATCGCGATGCTGCTACCGCTCGTCTGCTTCGTCGCGATCGCGATCTATGCCCGGCGGACCACACCGGAAGCGACTCACCCGGCTTGATAGCCGAGCGTGTCGGAGATCGCGGCCACCGCCTCTCGCAACAGGTCGCGTGCCGCCTCCAGCCCGATCTTCTGCGATCCGTCTATCAGTTCCAGGAATGGAATCGTCAGCGCCGCGACCACGTTGCCGTCGAAGCCGTGCACCGGAAAGCTGATGTCGGTGACACCGTAGGTGATCGGACTTCTGCGGCTGTCATACCCTTGCTCGCGAATGACCGCCAGGCTGTCGGTAAGCGCGCGGCGGTCTACTGGTGCCGCCCGCTCCTGCTCGACCGCCGCGACGATCTGTTGCGCACGCTGCTTACCGGAAAAGGCAAGGATCACCTGCCCAGAACAGCTGACGATCATGTCGATCCGGGCCCCGACGCGTAGCGAGAAGCCGCGTGTTCCGGGCTGCTGTTCACAGGCAATGACGAGGCCATGGCCGCCATTCGCGACGACCAAATGGCACGACTGCCCCGCGGCGAGCGCCAGCCCCTGCATCACCGGCGTTGCCGCGCGGACCAGATGCTGGGCTGGCGTGGCACGCATCGCCACATCGAGCAGCTTGTAGGCGACGGTATAGCGATCAGTCGTCGTCGATTTGCGCAGGTAGCCGAGCCGCTCCATCACGATGACGATGCGGAACAGCTCGCCGACGGTACGCCCGAGCCGGGCCGCCATTTCGCTGAGCAGCATGCCCTGCGGGTATTCGGCCAGATGCTCGATGACCTCGAACGCCTTCTCCAGCGCAGGAGCGGCATAGGTGCCTTTGACATCTTTGCGTTCCACCGACCTACCCCAACCCTTCGCTCGCGTCACACTATGGCGAATCGCACCGCAGCGCAAAGCCTGTTCGTTTTTGTTAATGAGAACTGATACTCACCTACGAAAAAGCGATGGCCTAGGTTCAAGAGGTTGGCTAGTCTCGCGCAAAGACGTGTAAGAGGATGGCATACGGATGACCGAACGAAATCGGCTGAGGACCGGCATGGTGCTGGTGGGTTTCGCTCTTTCGTCGTTGCCTGATGTCGCGATTGCCCAGACGCCGACCGATGCGGTCTCCCCGGACCGGCGCAACCGAATCGATGTGACAATGGACGGCGGGAAGCTGCGCTTCGCTGTAACACGCGACGGCAAGGCAGTGCTCGCGCCTTCCCCAGTCGGCCTGTTCACCGATCAGGGTGCGCTCGGAGGCGATGGAGTGGAGGTAGCGGGCACCGATCGAACGGCGGTCAACGACGTATACCGACCCGTGGTGGGCAAGGCGTCGCAGGTGCGCGACAACTACAACCAGCTCACGCTCCATCTGCTGCGCAAGCGTGACGGCGTCCGCTTCGACCTGATTGTCCGTGCCTATGCGGAGGGCGTTGCGTTCCGCTTCGTCGTGCCCGCGCAAGACCGGTTCAAGTCGCTCGACGTCTATTGGGAAACTACAGGTTTATACTTTCCGGCAGACTATGGCTGCTGGGGCGCCAACCCCGGCAACTACGTCAACAGTCACGAGTTCGAGTTCGATTCCGTGCAGGCGTCGAAGATGCGCAACTTCCACCTGTACGACGCTCCTTTGCTGTGCGCGACAGGCAAAGGCACGACCTTCGCGATCGCGGAGTCGGACAAGCGCGACTATGCTGGTGCCTACCTGCGCGGCCGCAGCGACGGCGGGCTTGGGGTCAACATCAGCCTGACGACAAGGCCGGACAATGCGCAGGACGGTGCCGGGTTCAAGACCGCCGTTCACGCCTCGTTGCTGGAAGGGCCGCTGAACACCGCGTGGCGGGTGGTCATGCTTGGCGATACGGCGGGCGATCTTATTCCGTCCAACCTGATCCATCTGCTGGCTGAGCCGTCCCGCATCGCCGACACGAGCTGGATCAAGCCGGGCAAGTCCGCGTGGGACTGGTGGAACGGCTGGGCGGTCGACGTGCCCGATGCGGGCGTCAACACCGCGACGTTCAAGAACTACATCGACTTCGCGCAGAAGATGGGGCTGGAATACACCCTGATCGACGAAGGCTGGTACAAGGGGAGCTTTGAAGGACCGGCCCCGGCCGACGTCACCGTACCCAAACCCGAAGTCGATATACCCGGTGTCGTAAAATACGGTGCAGAGCGCGGCGTTGGCGTGTGGGTGTGGCTGCAGTGGAAGCAGCTCGAACGGCAGCTCGACGCCGCCATCCCCCTTTACGCCTCGTGGGGCATCAAGGGGATCAAGGTCGATTTCTTGGACCGCAACGATCAGGAGATGGTCGCTTTCTATCACCGCCTGCTCAAGAAGGCGGCCGAGCATCACCTCATGGTCGATCTCCACGGCGCCTATCCTCCCGACGGCCTGGCGCGCACCTGGCCGAACTTCGTCACGCAGGAGGGTGTGCTCGGCGTCGAATACAACAAGTTCGGGACGCGGATCACCGCCAGCCACACTGTAACCTTGCCTTTCACGCGCGGGTTGCTGGGTCCGATGGATTACACACCCGGCGGGTTTCGCGCGTTGCCGCCAGCCGAGTTCGCGACGCAGGTCCGTTCGCCGCGTCCATATGTGATGACGACGCGCGGCCACGGGATGGCGATGTACCTCGTCTACGACAGTCCGTTCGTGATGCTGTCGGATAACCCGGAGAGCTATGTCGCGGCCGACGGTACGCGGAAGGAAGGCGCGGACTTCCTGCGCGATGTGCCAGCAAGCTGGGACGAGACGCGATTTCTGGCCGAAGATCGGCCAGTACGTCGTGGTGGCCCGGCGCAAGGGCAGAACCTGGTACGTCGGCGCGATGACGAACGAGACCGGTGGCAAAATCACCGTCCCGCTCTCGTTCCTGAGAAAAGACAACGGCAACTGGCAGGCGAGGGTCTGGCAGGATGGCGACACCATGAACAGCCTGCGGAACCTCTCCACGCGCGTCGGAAAAGGACGGTCGCTCTCGCCTACCCTAGTGCCCGCGGGCGGTGGAGTGGCGATCCTGAACTGTGAATGACACTCGAGAATAGCATAGCCGGAACGCTGACAGATACGTGCTGCGCGGAAGCGCAATGGAAAGGTTACCCATGCTGAAATCGCTAATCACAGCCACCGGTTCGTCGCTGGCTCTCGCTGTTGCCATCGTCGCGGCACCGGCCAACGCGCAAGCCGGCGCGCGCGCGGAAGCCGATGCGAGGGCGCGCGAGATCGTCGGCAAGCTGACGACGGACGAGAAGGTGGCGCAGTTGCTGAACACCGCCCCGGCCGTCCCCCGTCTGAACATTCCCGCCTACAATTGGTGGACGGAATCGCTGCATGGCGCGATGGGCGGCGTGCCGACGACGAACTTTCCCGAGCCGATCGGCCTCGCAGCCACGTTCGACGCGCCCCTCGTCCGCCGCGTGGCGGAGGTGATCAGTACGGAGGTGCAGGGACTGCATACGCTAGGCCGACGGACGGGGCGCTTGGGGCGCATCGGTACCGGGCTCAACACATGGTCGCCTAACATCAACATCTTCCGCGATCCGCGCTGGGGCCGCGGACAGGAGACCTATGGCGAGGACCCGTTCCTGACCGCGCGGATCGGCGTTGCGTTCGTCGACGGCATCCAGGGTGACAATCCCGATCTGCCGAACGTCGTGGCGACACCGAAGCATTTCGCGGTTCACAGCGGCCCGGAGCAGAGCCGCCACGTCGACAACATCTACCCGACGGCCCATGACCTGGAGGACACCTACCTCCCGGCGTTCCGCGCGGCGATCGTCGATGCAAAGGCGGGTTCGATCATGTGCGCGTACAACCGCGTCTATGGTCAATCGGCGTGCGGAAGCCAGCTATTGCTGCGCGATTATCTCCGCGGCGCCTGGGGCTTCAAGGGCTATGTCGTGTCCGACTGCGACGCGGTGGTCGACATCTACGAGCATCACAAATACGCGCCTGATTCCGCGACCGGCGTCGCGGTGGCGCTGACGCACGGCGTCGACAACGAGTGCAACAACGCCACGTTGAGCGGCCGCTCGGATCTCGGTGACCGCTATGCGGAGTCCCTGCGACGCGGCTACATCCGCACGGAGGACATCGACACCGCGCTCGTCCGCCTCTTCTCGGCTCGCTACCGCAACGGCGATCTCCCTGGTCTGTCGTCGCGCAAGGCCAACGCGACGTCGGTCAGCGCGATCGACACGCCCGAGAGCCGCGCGCTGGCGCTGACCGCGGCGGAGAAGAGCCTCGTGCTGCTCAAGAACGACGGCGCGCTGCCGTTCCGTCCACGCACCAGGGTAGCGCTGATCGGGCCGTTGTCTGACGCCACCCGCGTGCTGCGCGGCAACTACTCCTCGACGCGCAGCGCTCCCCCGATCTCGGTCGCAGACGGCTTGCGGCAGGCCATGCCCGGCGCGGACGTTACGGTGGTGCCGTTCACCGCCTCCGTCACCGATGGCGATCCCGTACCTGGCTCGGTGCTGGTCACTCCCGACGGTCGCCCGGGCATCCGCACCGAATATTACAATGCTCTCGACGAAAGCGCGCCTGCGCCTGGGGCGGAGCGGCGCTTCGCCGCCAAGCCGGTCTTGACCAGTGTGGAGCCCAGCATCGTCTCGCGCGCGTCGGAGTTCCGTGAGGTCGCGAACAAGCACAAGGTCCTGTTCACCGGCTCGCTCGTTGTCCCGGAGACCGGACTCTATCGTCTTGCCTTGACCGGAGTGAAGGGCACTCTGTCGCTTTCCGGCAAGCCGCTGGTCGAGGCTATGCGCTACTCCCGCTGGGCCGAGCCGCTGCAGCTGGTCGACGCACGACTGAAGAAGGGCGATCGGGTAGCAATCAACCTGCAGGGCGAGAGCGATATTGCGCCGCCCGCCCAAATCTTCTGGAAGAGGGTCACCGACGATCTCGATCGCGACTTGAAAGCCGGCACGGCAAACGCGGACGTCGTGGTCGCCGTGGTCGGTCTCACCTCCGATTTGGAGGGCGAGGAAATGCCGATCAAGATCGAGGGCTTCTCGGGCGGCGACAAGACGACGCTGGACATACCTGCGGACCAGCGCGCGTTGCTGGAACGGGCGAAAGCGCTCGGCAAGCCGCTGATCGTGGTGGCGATGAACGGCAGCGCGATCGACCTGTCCTGGGCAAAGGACAATGCCGCCGCGATCGTCGAGGCCTGGTATCCTGGGCAGTCGGGCGGTCTCGCTGTCGCCAACGTCCTGACCGGCAAGGTCAATCCTGCCGGCCGCCTGCCGCTGACCTTCTACAAGAGCGTCGCCGACTTGCCCGCATTCACCGACTACAGCATGGCCGGCCGTACCTACCGTTACTTCAAGGGGACACCCGTCTATCCGTTCGGCCACGGCCTGAGTTACACGAGCTTCCGCTATGGCAAACTGTCCATCGATCCGGTGTCGGGTGGCATCGAGAACGGGTTGACCGCAACGGTCGACGTCACGAACACCGGTGACCGCGCTGGCGACGAGGTGGCGCAAGCCTATATCACGCCACCGGGCTTCCAGGGTGCTCCACGTCACGCGCTACGCGGCTTCGAACGGGTGTCGCTGAACCCGCACGAGACGAAGCGGATCACCATCGCCTTGTCGCCGCGCGACCTGAGCTTCGTCACGGCCCAAGGCGATCGCCAGCTGATCCCCGGAGACTATCGACTGACCGTGGGATCGGGGCAACCAGCGGCAGGCATTCCTGGAACATACGCGGCGTATGCTGTCCGCAAGAAGGTAGATTTGTCCAAGTGACCGTCAGTTTACCCAACAGCCACGGCAAGTAAGGAGCGCAGGACATCAACGACGCGAGCAAACTCACCCGTCGAAGCATATTGAAGCGGTCCATCGGCACGGCGGCCGCACTAGGATTGCCGCACGCGGGTCTGGCTGAGCAATCGCCCAAGTCCCCCGACACGCGGTTATGGTACCGTCAACCGGCAGAACGCTGGGTCGAGGCGCTGCCGATCGGCAACGGTCGTATCGGGGCCATGGTGTTCGGCGGTGTCGATCATGAGCGACTTCAGCTTAACGAGGATACCTTGTGGTCAGGGGGGCCGTACAATCCGATCAACCCTGACGCGCTGGCAGCCATGCCCGAGGTAAGACGACTGGTCTTCGCCGGACGTCTTCAAGAGGCCCAGGCGTTGGCCAACGCCAAGCTAATGGGCAAGCCGCTCAGCCAGATGTCCTATCAAACCCTAGGCGACCTCTTCATCAGCCTGCCAACGATTACCGCAGACTCCGTCCGCGACTACGAACGGGCACTAGACCTCGATACGGCAGTCGCGACGACGGGCTTCGCCGCCGGAACCGTTCGGCACGAACGGTCGGTATTCGCCTGCCCAATTCACCAAGTTATCGCCGTCCGGCTCGTCGCGAGTGAAGCCGGCTCTCTCGACTGCGACATCGGCCTGCGCTCACCGCAGTCCGGAACGCTGACGATCGCCGACGACACCTTGATCCTGTCGGGCAGGAATGCCGCCAGCGAAGGGATCGCCGGCGCACTTCGGTTCGAGGCCCGGGCCCGCGTGCTCCACGAGGGCGGGACGGTGGAGAGCCGGGCTGGTGAGATTGGCGTGCGTGGCGCCCGGACGGTAACCATCCTGATCGCGATGGCGACAAGCTACCGGGGCTTCAACGACGTCGGAGGTGATCCCGCCGCACTCACCCGTAGGCAGATCGAAGCGGCTGCGGCCGTCGGATTCGATCGTATCGCGGCTACCGCCGCTGCCGAGCACCTGCGACTTTACGGGACCGTGCGCATTGATCTCGGTCGGACGGCCGCCGCCGACCAACCTACCGACGAGCGCATTCGCCTGAGCGAAACCAGCGATGATCCGGCACTGGCGGCGTTGTATTTCAACTACGGCCGATACCTGCTGATCGCCTCGTCGAGAGCAGGATCGCAGCCCTCCAACCTTCAGGGCATCTGGAACGATCGTGTGCGGCCGCCCTGGGGCTCCAAGTACACGATCAACATCAACACCGAGATGAACTACTGGCCTGCCGAGCCGACCGGGTTGGCCGAATGCACCGCCCCGCTGATCGCCATGGTTCGCGAGCTGGCTGCAAGCGGTGCGCGGACCGCGCGGGACATGTACGGTGCCCGCGGCTGGGTTGCGCACCACAATACCGACCTTTGGCGCGCCACCGCACCCATCGATGGCGCGTCTTGGGGCCTGTGGCCAACAGGCGGCGCCTGGCTGTGCACGCATCTGTGGGATCGTTGGGACTATGGCCGGGACAGGACTTATCTTGCGTCGATCTACCCATTGCTGCGCGGCGCCTCTGAGTTCTTCGTCGATGTCCTTCAGCGCGATCCAGCGACGGGGCACATGGTGACCAATCCATCCATCTCGCCCGAAAACGAGCATCACAAGGGCGTGTCGATCTGTGCTGGACCCGCGATGGACATGCAGATCCTGCGTGACCTGTTCGACCAGACCGCTGCTGCGGCGGGCATCCTAGGTGTCGATCGCGGATTCGTGACGCAGCTCAAAGGCCTGCGAACCCGACTTGCACCCGATAAGATCGGCGTGGGCGGGCAGTTGCAGGAGTGGCAGTCGGACTGGGATGCGGACGCGCCGGAGCCTCAGCATCGACACGTGTCGCAACTTTATGCCCTCTATCCCAGTCACCAGATCAACTTGGACGACACCCCGCAGTTGGCCGCTGCGGCACGTCGATCGCTGGAGGTCCGCGGCGACAAGGCCACCGGCTGGGCGACGGCTTGGCGGATCAATCTTTGGGCACGGTTACGTGAAGGCGACCGGGCACACGGCATTCTGAAGTTCCTGCTCGGTCCTGAGCGCACCTACCCCAACATGTTCGATGCACATCCACCTTTTCAGATCGACGGCAACTTCGGCGGAACGGCCGCGATCGCTGAGATGCTTGTGCAAAGTCGTGGCGACGATATCGTCCTGCTGCCCGCCCTCCCCTTTGCCTGGCCGAACGGTAGTATCACCGGATTGCGTACACGGGGTTCCACTGCGATCGATTTGCGCTGGAAGGACGGCCGATTGGTCACTGCAACGCTTATTTCAGCAACAGATGGTACGAGGATGTTAAAACTCGGCGAAAGCACACTTCAAATACGACTGCGTGCTGGGCAGCCTAAAAAACTGAATGCGAATGAGTTTGAGGCGGCTTGAAGAGTGCTTGAACGCTACGCGACCTATTGACAGGTCACGCCCGCGCTTCCCTAGGGCGGTTCGAATAAAGCAACGAGCGACGACAGTACAGCGAACCCCTCAGCCAGCACGCAGGAGGCGCATCACGAGCGTGCGGATGCGCGCGTAATTGTCCTTTGACTGTGCTTTCAGCACTCCATGTTTCTCGACCGGCAGGAAGGCGAGCGGGTGACCGTCCGGGCGGAACACGTAATGATCGAACCATGCGCGCCACGCCTCGCGCTCGGCAAGCGGGCGCTCGGCGATCGCGAGCATCGACATCAGCATCGCCGTGTAGGGCTGGTCCGGCCCTGCGGCAAAACCGTCCCACCAGAAATTGACGAGGACATTGACGTCGCTGAGCGCCTCGACCTGATGCCACCACAGCTTCGGAATATATAGGGCGTCGCCGGGATCGAGTTCGACGACCAGCGCCCGATCCCTCGCCTGCGCGAACTTTGAATACCGCGGATCGCCCGGCTCGCTACCCACGGCGAGGCTGATCGGCTGTCCGGCCAGCGTGTGGTCGATCGGCCCGACGTACAGATCCTTGATCGCATCGGGCGGAAACAGCGTGAAGCGACGCCGCCCCACCGCCACACACGCGACATTGTCCATCGTGTCGTAATGGCAGGCAACGGTGGACGCGTGACCGATCCAGAACCGCGGACGGACGGCGACCGGCACGAACGGCAGCCGCGTCGTCTCCTCGATACCCGGGAAATACGTCTCCGCCGCCAGCGACCCCATGTACATGCTGGGTCGCCCGGACTCGGACGCGCTCGCGAGGATCTGCGTCAGCGCGTCGCCGAACGGGATTATGCTGCGATCGAAATTGAAGCCAGCCATCGACGCATCGTAAGTGTACCGCGCCGCGATCTCCGGTTTGCCGACGAACACCTCCGCCAGGCGTCCGGTATCGAAGCGCCTGAACTGCTCGACGACCCCGGCCAGGTCGTCGTTCGGTGCCGCGCTACCGGCGAGCATCGCCCAACTGCGCGCCGCACAGCGGAGGATCGCGGGCTGGCCCCGTTCCATGACGAACGTCCGGAAATCGTCCGGGTCACTCAAAGCGTTCGCGGGCGCCTCGTAGATCATCGAACGATGTCTGACAGCCGGTCGTTCCGGCGTCGTCCCAGCGTCCGCAGATGGCGCACCGACCCGGTCTGCGCATAGGCCAGTTGCAGATCACCCCTGTGGAACAGGTCGAGTGCGGCCGCGTCGGGCAGCGCGTGCAGAGCATCCAGGCTGATCGTGTACAGCCCTTCCAGCGTCAGGCTTTCGCCGTCGTCGAACGACATGGAGACGTCGATCGGTTCCAGCAGGCGGTGGGCCAGCAGGCGTTCGATAAACGCGTCGGTTTCGGGAAGGCCTGTCTCCAACACGTGCAACGCGTGCTGGACGCGTTTTAATGGTAGCGCTGCGTCGCCATTGATCTCGAAAACCGCCTGGCCGTCGGGCGCGACGAACGCTGGATGCTCGCGATCCACGACCAGCTGGCCGTCGGCAATATAGAAGCCCTGCCGTTCCAGATCGGCAGGACGATAATCCGCGAGCACACCCTCCTTCGTCATCAGGTTAAGACCCGGCTCGAGGCCCATCACGACGCCGGCGTAGAACGCACCGGTCTCCGGATGCTTGGTGAAGAGGATCGGATAATAGGGCGCGGCCTGCAGGAACTCGTCGGCGACGATCTGCGCGAAATGCCTCTGGCCGTCACAGGCCCTCGAGACGCGAAGCGACGCATGCTGCGCATGGTTCAGCATTTCCCAGGCCGGCATCCGTTCCTCCCTCCGTTATGATCGTCGTTCCCCGGTCAGATCGCACAGCACGGCGCCGTTGCAAAGGCGCGGCGCGATGACTCATACAAATGCTTGTAACTACAACTGGCCTGCGTATGATGGGAGCGCTAACGATGATGGCCGGGACGGTAGGAAAACTTTCTGATTCGCCCATCATTAGATTTGGTCGCGCACGCCTCTCAGAAGAAGAGCGGAGCGACGGTGCATGAGGGGATGACTGGATATGATCACCAATTTTCGTGATTTGGGCCTTCGCAGTTTCTCGCGGCCGAAGAATACGCTTGCCTGTGCTACCAGCGTCATGGCGTTGATGTGGTCGATCCCTGCACTCGCGCAGGACCAGGGTACTCCGCAGAACACCACCACCGTTCAGCCGACCGCGCCGCAGCCCGCCGTTCCCTCCACCGCGAACACGACCACCGCGGCGCAGTCCGGGCAACCGCAGGACACAGCGACGGCACCCGACGCTTCGCAAGGTAACGCAACCGGCGAAGGCGACGAGATCGTCATCACCGGCCTGCGCGGCTCGTTGCAGCGCAACCTCGACCTGAAGCGCACGTCTTCGGGCGTAGTCGACGTCATATCTGCCGAGGATATCGGCAAATTCCCGGATTCGAACGTAGCGGCTGCGTTGCAGCGCCTGCCCGGCGTGTCGATCCAGCGCTCGGGTTCGCGCGGCGAGCCGACGGGCATCACCGTGCGCGGCTTCGGCGGCGATTTCAACACCACCTTGTATGACGGTCGTCGCATCTCGACCGCCACCGGTGGTCGCCAGATTGATTTCAGCACCGTGGGCGTCGATTTCATCGGCCAGTTGAGCGTGCTGAAGACGCCGGACGTGTCTCTGTCGTCGAGCTCGATCGGTGCGACGGTGGACATCCAGTTCCCCAAGCCATTCGATCATCCCGGCTTCCGCCTCGCCGCCACAGGCTCGGGTTCGATCCAGGAGCGGGCAGGCAGGATCGTGCCGACCGCGGGCCTGCTGATCAGCGACACCACCGCCGACGAGACGTTCGGCGTACTGGCCGATGTCATCTACACGCGGCGTGATACCGATACCAACCGGGTCTACGTGTCCGGGTGGCCGGGCGGCAATTTCGCACCGTGCCAGCTCACCGGGAACACGGGTGCCGGGGCGTGTTCGCCGACCAGCGATGCGACGTCGGCGGCCTACGCCAATCCGAACAATCGCCAGAATCTGCCCGGCTGGTTCCCGCAGCAATATGGCGCGGAACAACAGCGCGTGAAGGACGAGCGCGTCGACGCCCGGGTCGCGTTCCAATATCATCCGACCGACGACCTGATGGTCACGCTGGACAATAACTTCTCGCGCCAGGAAATCGTCCAGAACAATTACGCGTTCGGCGTCTGGTTCAACCAGGGCGACCTGCGCAACGTGACGCTCGACGGCAACGGAACCGCCGTCGACTTTACGCAGGCCGGCACGCCGACCGACTTCACGTCTGCGCGTAACACGGAGATTCTCCAGACCAACCAGACCGGGCTCAACGTCAAATACGACGCGACCGACAATCTGACGCTGGAGGCCGACGGGTCCTATGCCAAGAGCTGGCGGAACCCGGGCAACGTCATCGGCAGCCAGAACGGCGATATCGGCTATGGCAGTGCGCTCGGCAACACGCTGCAGTTCACGGTCGACGGCAACAGCAGCGGTGCGTTCCCAACGATCAGCAACTTTGGTCCGGCCGGCAACACCGCCGCCTGGGCGGATACCTCGGTGATCGGCACGCACGTCGCGGTCAACCAGACGCAGCGCAATACCGATGAGCTGATGCAGTTCCGCGGCAACGCCACCTGGAAGCAGGACGACCTGACGATCAAGGCCGGTGGGCAATTCTATCAGGATACGTTCAACTTCCGGAACACCAGCACGTTCACCAACAATTTCTGGCAGGCCTATGCCGGTTACGGTGCGCCCTCTGCCGGCACCTCCGGCGTCGCGCCGCTGCCTGGCAGCCTGTACCAGGGGTCGGTCAGCCTCAACAACTTCATCCCGGGGTTCGACGGCAGCCTGCCGCCATCGGTGTTCGTGTTCAGCCCGATCGCGTACCAGAATTACCTGACCAGCCTCGGCAACCCGCAGGCGCAGAACGTGCCGGGCTTCAACTACGGAAACGTGACCGGCTTCACCGGGACCTTCGACGAAGCGGTCGATCCCGGCAGCGTGCTGCGGGTACGCGAGCGGACATGGTCATTGTACTTCAGCGTCAATTTTAAGACCGAGATCGGCAGCCTGCCGTTCACGTTCAACGCGGGCGTGCGCAACGAGAACACCAACCTGGTCTCGACCGGACAGGGTCGCCTGCCCACCTCGCTGGTGACCAGCACGGCCGACCGGACGCTGCTGAGCATCCCGACCTATACCGACGTGCAAGGCGTCACGAGCAACAGCTCTTATTCGTATCTCCTGCCGAGCATGGATGCGAAGCTGGAACTGACGGACAACCTGATCCTCCGGTTCGATGCCTCGCGGACGCTAACCCGTCCGTCGCTCGCGCTGCTGAACCCGGTGCTCAACGTCGGGAACGGCCAGCGCATCGGCGCCCTGTCGGCAAGCGGCGGCAACCCGAACCTCAAGCCGTATCTCGCCGACAATTTCGATATCGGTGCGGAATGGTACTACAAACGGAACTCGTATCTGTCGGTCGGATTCTTCCTGAAGAACGTCAGCAACTTCGTGGTCGGCGGCGTGACGCGGCAGACGATCAACGGCCTTGTCGACCCGACCACCGCCCAGCCCGCCAGCTTCGCCGTCACGCAGCAGGTCAACGGCCCCGACGCCACCGTACGCGGCGTCGAGCTCGCCTGGCAGCAGGTCTTCGGCGACACCGGCTTCGGCTTCCAGGCCAATGCGACGTTCGTGAACACCAACCGGCCCTATGACGACAAGAACATCTCGCAGACCGGCTTTGCGGTGACGGGCCTGGCGAATTCGGCGAACTTCGTCGGCTTCTATGACAAGGGTGGGTTCCAGTTCCGCACCGCGCTCAACTGGCGCGACAAATATCTGCTCCAGTTCGGCCAGAACCAGAATACCGGTTCGTTCGGTGCGGAGCCGACCTTCGTCAACCAGAGCTTCCAGATCGATCTGACGACGAGCTACGACATCAACAAGCACTTCAGCGTGTTTGGCGAGGCGCTGAACATCAACAACAACCAGCAAAGCACGCACGGGCGCTACGACAACCAGCTGCTCGACGTGTTCGATTACGGCCGCCGCTACACAGCCGGTATCCGCTACCGCTTCTGACCCCCTCCCCCCTGGCGGAGCATGACCTGTTCGTGCTCCGCCCCTTTTCGATTACGCTGCACCATGCACGAGATTCAGAACATCGTTATCGTCGGTGGCGGCACCGCAGGGTGGCTGACCGCAGGCGTCATCGCGGCCAAGCATCAGGCGCGCCGCCAGCATGGCTTCACGGTGACCCTGGTCGAGTCGCCCAACGTGCCGACGATCGGCGTCGGCGAAGGGACCTGGCCGACGCTGCGCACCACGCTGAAGCGCATGGGCGTATCGGAGACCGAACTCTTCCGGCAATGCGATGCGTCGTTCAAGCAGGGCGCACGGTTCAATCGCTGGACCACGGGCACCCCGGACGACGGCTATTACCATCCGCTGATGCTCCCGCAGCAGTTCGGCCAAGTGAACCTAGCGCCGCACTGGCTGGCGGACGAGGGCGGCACGACGTTCTGCGACACGGTCACGCCGCAGGGTCGGATCTGCGACGAAGGGCTCGGTCCCAAGACGATCGCGACGCCCGAATATGACGGCCATGCGAACTATGCGTATCACCTCGACGCGGGCAAATTCTCGCACTTCCTCCAGCGGCATTGCTGCGACACGCTCGGCGTCCGCCATGTGAGGGCCGACGTCACCGAGGTCCGGCTCGACGAGAGCGGCGATATCGCGAGCCTCGACACCGAACAGGGCATATCGATCGCGGGCGACCTATTCGTCGACTGCACCGGCTTTGCCGCGCTGCTGATCGGGGGCGCGATGAAGGTGCCGTTCCGCAGCTGCACCGACGTCCTGTTCTGCGACACGGCGCTCGCGATGCAGGTGCCGTACGACCGGCCCGACGCGCCTATCGCGAGCCACACGATCTCGACCGCGCAATCCTCAGGCTGGATCTGGGATATCGGCCTGCCGACGCGGCGCGGCGTCGGCCATGTCTTTTCGAACAGCCATATCAGCGCGGATGCCGCCGAGCAGGAATTGCGCGACTATATCGGCCCTGCAGCGCGCGACCTGACCGCGCGGCGTCTCGCGATCCACGCCGGTCACCGCGAGAAATTCTGGGAGCGGAACTGCATCGCTGTCGGGCTCGCCGCCGGTTTCCTCGAACCGCTCGAGGCGTCCGCGATCGTGCTGATCGAGCTGTCGGCCAAAATGATCGCTGAGCAGATGCCCGCGTACCGCGAGGTGATGGACGTCGTCGCCCGCCGCTTCAACGACACGACCAGCTATCGTTGGGGCCGGATCATAGACTTCCTCAAGCTGCATTATGCGCTGACCAAGCGCACCGACACCGATTTCTGGCGCGACAATGTCCGCCCTGAGTCGATCCCCGATCGCCTGATGGGTTTGATGGAACTGTGGCGGTTCCAGTCGCCATGGGTCCACGACGAATTCGACCGGGCCGAAGAGGTCTTTCCATCGGCCAGCTATCAATATGTCCTGTACGGCATGGGTGCGCGCACTGTGGTGATGCCTGGGACGATCGATGGCGACGTCGCGCTCGCTCGGCGTGCGCGGCACGACAACCAGATGCAGACCCAGCGGCTGGTGAGCAGCCTGCCGGACCACCGCGATCTTATTGACCGGATCAAGCGGCACGGCCTTCAGTCAATCTAGCCGTCAGGGGAATAGATAACTGCGGACCATCACCGAGGCCCTAACCTTGGGAGCCTTCTTCACGATCGGCGACCGCAGCAGCACCACTAACGCGTCTCGATGGTATCCTGAGCGATCACGCGGAGACCCGGCGCGGCAAGCCGATCGTACTGACCGAACAGGTGGCGGCAGGCGAAACCGTGAAGATTATGCTAGCGAGGTGCAGCGTCAACACCAAGGCCAACAGCGCTCGCGTTTTTTTGGCAAGCCTGCCCAATGTTCCCGCCGGCGGCTCCTACGATATAACGGTCGCCGCCCCAAGCGGCGCTACGGTTATTCGTGATATACTGGTTGACGACAAGCTCCGGCTATTCTCTCGGGAAGGTTTCCGCTGCCGCCCCGGTCCCACGGTTTGCCCATCAGCAGGCGTGGACGGCATCCGCCCGACGATAACGCCCCGCTTGTCGGCGGCGTGCTTCTGGCGCTGCGCCGAACGTCGCGCGTCACGATCGGAACGATGCCTTCGAGCTGGGGGCGGGTCGCGGATCAGCGCATGAATGAGCGACGTTGCTCTCCGTCATGCCGACTTAAGCTATCCCGCCCATCTCTTCGCGCTCTATACGCGCGATCCAGCCGAAGCCAAACGACGGGCTTCGACGCTCCCGGAAAGCTGGTGGCGCGCAGGGTCTGGCGAGGCAGAAGGCCGCGCGCCCTGGCAGCCTGATGTCACGCTCGACTGGCGTCCCGTCCCCGCTGTGAGCAACTTTGAAACCTACGGCGCGCCCGATCTAGCCGGTTACAATGGCTTGATCTGGTGCAGCTGCTGCAGTACAGTTGAACAGCCTCGCGACCCGAGTGCTAGGCTTGATCGACGACATCGACCGCACCTGGGTCCACGGCGTGCGCGTAGGCCTCGGCGGCAGTAGCCTTGCCTCGCAATTATGGGTCTACGAACTGCCTGCCGGTAGCCCAAAGACCGGACGCTACGTCATCACAATCGACGTCGGCTAGGACTCGATTATGGTTGCTTGAAGGTCCAGCGTCCGGCCGGGCTGGTTGGATCGAACTTGGCGAGCGTCGGCGTGCTGGCGCCGATCGCGATGAGCGCCAGGTTTACGCGGCCACCCGGTACGGACTTCGGCATGATGCGGTAGGTGCCATCGGTCAGCTGATCGATCCGCCACATCTGCTCGGTCGCGCCCGTGAACGCGGGCACCGTCTCGACCTGGCCCTGTGCGGTCGCAGCGAGCGCCCGTGTCGTCCCAGCGATCGTGATCGTGTAATAGGGCGCACCGAAATACCCGCCGCCCCCCGCCGCCGGCCCGATCGTCCACAATTGGTGCGGCCGGTTCATATAGTCGGCGAGATCGACGCGAATGCGGCCCTGCGGCCAGCCCGCCGAATCCTGCGCCAATGTCTGGTCGGGGACCGGGCTGACGTGGTCGGTCGGCCTGGCCATGAACGCGCGACGCGGGTCGAACGCGATCCTGACGACATCGGTCGCGAGGCCGAGAGCATAGCCGCTGCGTTCGGAGGCAACTTCATAGGTGCCGGGGACGACCTTCTCGCCCGCGACCGGCCAGCCGTCGGTCCAGCGGAGAGGTTCGATCCCCAGCACGCTACGGCCGCTGCGATTCATGTCCGCCTCGTAATGCATCGAGAATTTCTCGACGCCCCCATCCAGCTCGATCAGCCCGAAATGGCCCGGGCCGATGTTGCGACCGCGTGCGCTGACAACCAGCTTGCCGCCGCCGCGGAGCAGCGGCGTCCCCATGTGGTCGACATAGGGCCCGAGCGGGCTGCGCGATCGGCCAACGCGGATATGGTAGGTCGAATTGGGGCCGTCGCAGCAGGTCCCGTGCGTGCCGAGCAGGTAATGCCAGCCGTCGCGGTGCATCATCGCGGTGGCTTCCATGTCGATCGCGACATCGACCGGCTGGTTGCCCGCGACGCGCAAGCCCGTCTTGGGATCGAGTTCGATGATCCGGATCGGCCCGAAATAGGTGCCGTAGGTCAGCCATAAACGACCGTCGACGTACAAGAATGCGGGGTCGATCGCGTCGACCGTCTCCACCCCGTCGCTCGACGCGACCACGCCGACGTCGTGATATTTGAACCGCGGCGATTTCGGATCTAGCGACGACGTCCACATGATCTTGACCTGGCTCGCATGCCCGCCGGACATCCCGCCGCCACCGATCGCATAGGCGACATAATAGCGTTCGCCGATCTTTATGACGTCGGGCGCGACACCGCCGCCGGGACGCTCCGGCCCACCGCGCCACGTCCAGCCGTCGTCGGAAACAAGCCCGCCGCCGCGCGTGCCGAACGTGTGATATTTGCCGTCGGACTCGGTCACCGTCGACGGATCGTGGATGAACGTCTCGCCCTGCAACTGCGCGGCAGCGGGCGACGGGCCCGCGGCGAGGAACACGGAAAGCCCGAGAGCGGCGGCGGCAACACGCGTCATGAGGGTCTCCATGCTAGCGGACATCGGTCTTGAGATCGGTGATCGGTCGGCCGGTCTCGTCGACGAAGCGCACGCAGAAATCGCTCAGGCCGGGCCCGTTGATCACTGCGCCGCGCAGGACGTTGCGGCCCTTGCGCAGGGTCACGCGGTCCGACAGCACGTCGTCCATCACCATGCGGCGATCGTTGAACAGCCCGACCGTCTCCTTGCCGTTCAGCCACCAGATGGACGCCGAATTCGACCCGACCGCCAGCCGCACGTCCCGTATTTCGCGCGGGCTGTCGACGATTGTCACCGCCCAGAAGATCACGCCGTAAGTCGGCTTGCCGAGGCCCTTGGCGAAGCTGAACAGCTTGACGTTGAACGCCCCCGTTTCGAGCGCATGCCAGCGTAGCGGTTGAGTCGCTTTCACCACCTGCCCGTCGCGCGGGATCGCGGTGAACTGGCCGGGGAAATTTTGCGTGGTCAGCGCCTGCCGGACATACGTGGCGGTGAAGCCCGTATTGCTGCGGTTGGGCTTGTCGATCGGCTCGAGCAACAGCCAGCGCCGCAGGAACCCGTCACTGTCTGGCGTGGTAGCCCCTTGCGTCACCGGCTTGAAATACGCCGCGAGACCCGGCGCCGTTGCCGCATACTGTCCATTCGCGCCGGACGACATCCCGGCCAGCGCACCCAGCGCCAACAGCGGCACCACCCGCAGTCCGATCGCCCGAACCCTCGTGAAGCGCATCATACCCGTCTCCCCCTGCATCCTATTTATCGCCGCACGAGCACCCCGTTCGCGTCGAGCCAGTGCATGAAATCCTCGAACCAGCCGGTGCGGCTGGCAAGTCCCAATTGTGGACACCGCACGGCACTTGGCGGATTGGCACAAGCGGACGTTGGTTCATCCCGATTGCTTCATGGAGATTCTTATGGTCAACCTGAATACCTATACCGCAGCGCAACTGGACGAGGTGCTGCAGCTTAAAGGACACGGATTCGAGATCGTCCGGTATCGGGAGGAGCGAGGCCGCTTCGGCGAAGTGCGCCAGCTCGAGGAGGTGCCTGGCCTCGCAGGCAAGTGGGGCGGAGCAGAGGCGGCCGTCAGCATCGATCGTTAAGGACTGCAAAGCCAAGACCCAATAGGCGACATTCAGACGGACGCTCCCGCTGCTCGGAACCCGCCGCTCATTCAAGTTACAAAATGCGGCAATGATCGCCAGTGGAGCAGGCACTCCAACCCCGCGAAAAACAGGGTTTGAGCTTCAAGCGCTTAACAATATTCTCCGGGACCCCCCTTCGGGATCGTCGACCATTCGGCATTGGTCGTCAAACACCATCGTCTGGCAACGGACCGGGTCGCTAGGGCTCC
>Ga0308164_10002089_pt1 | contig 20876 bp, 17 predicted proteins | sample PhyTR2_FD_201031 | JGI IMG/M metagenome (GOLD analysis project Ga0308164, IMG submission 201031) | Phyllosphere microbial communities from UC Gill Tract Community Farm, Albany, California, United States - DLSLT.R2 | ecosystem: Host-associated > Plants > Phyllosphere > Unclassified | place: USA... | reverse complement strand
GACGAACATGCCCGATAACGAGCCTGGCGCGCGGCCGGATAAAAGCTCGACGCTGTCGTTGGCTGTCACAACGACATCGTCCCGGCAGATCAGCAAACCTTCAAGCGCTACGTCGGCAAGCTCGCGGAGGCGCCGTCGGTCCTGTCGTAGGTTCGCCTTTGCCGTGAGATCGAACCTCCAGCCAAGTATCGCGAGTACGATAAGGGCAAGTGACACTCCGGCAACAACCGGTGTTATCGCATCTGGAGATACGGCGTTGTTGGGAAAGCGTTTCGTTGCATCAAAATGGAGCGTCATCGCGGCCATGCCGCAGAAATGGAGCAATGCAATTGAGAGAAACAGCAACGGCGGTCCGGCTGAGCGTATTCGCCGATCGCGGCTTGCCACAGCCACCATCGCAAGCCCCGAAAGAGGTAGGCTAATGATGATGGATGGCAGGACGAGCCTTAGGTTCCACGCGACGCTACCCTGCACGAGGTACGCCGCCTGGCCGACATAGTGGAGGGCTGTCACTCCCACACCGACGATCAGCCCCGCCACGAAGTGCTGCCAGCGCGGTCGCACCCGGATAGAGATCAAAACACCGGCGCCGATCCCGACAATGGCGCACGTCAGCGATATGGCGGTTAGCACCGGTTCGAACGCAGCTGGCATGCCCGGCTTGAACGCGAGCAGGACGATGAAGTGAGTAGCCCAAGCAGTACTGGCGCTCGCGACGATGCTGACCACGCCCCACCGGGTCCGGAGGGATCCACTTGCCCGAGCCGCGTGATTGCCGATCGCGAAAGAGGCATAGATGCCGATGGCGCAGACGAAGCCGGCAACTATCATCAGCCGAGCATCGTGCATGTCGCGCATGCACTCGATCACAGAGGAGAACGAAGCGATCATGTAAAGTCTAGTAGCTACAAGTCGTTAACGAGTTCTCGTCGCCTCAGAAGTTTACCCCGACCAGGATCGGGAAGCGCTCTGGCCCCCGTACACGCTCACGGCCATATTTCGAAACGATGTCGCAAAAGGCACGAGTATAACGGCGTTCGGCAGCAGATCGCCGTTCAGCCTTACAGACCTATTTCCGAAGCAGGTGATTCTCGGTTGAGAGATGTCTTAGCAGCCCGGTCGACGACGGCGATCGGATCGGACTGGTTGCTGGTGGACTGCGGCGGCTCGGCGAACGGCGGACGTCGGATGTGCCAGCCAGCTAGCGTCAGTTCGTACAAGCCTATAATCTAGCCGTCGTTGCCCCAAAGCTCCGCGTCCTCACGCAAGGCGATGGAAAGCCATTTGTCTATCCCGAGAACAAGCAGCCGGCGATCTACAAAGACTCCCAGCTACAAGTCGCCGGGGGCCTCGCCGCTTATGTCATAGACAAAGCATCCGGCCATCTCGTCGCCCCGGACGGGGGAGGAGATTTCACTAAGGCTAAGTAGAGAGGTTTTAGCCTTATTAATCGTTGGTTCCCGATCAGCGATCCTTCGCGGGGCGGCCGACGCGGCATCCGGGCAAACCGGATGCCGCCTGCTTTTTCAACGCCGCTTGCCGTGGTGCATGTCGTAGAACTGCTGGGGACCGAATACGTCACCTTTGCGTGTCCGGCAGCCATGTGTGCCATCATCGTTGTTGATGAGGCGCCCACCCTGCGCCGTGCAGTAGCGCGTCACCGCCAAGGACTCGCGGTTGCCGCGGTCACTTTGCCGGAAGAGCTGCCAGGCATCGACGGTCCGACCTGTTTTCAACCGGCAGTACGCGGCCTCGCTGCCGTTACGATCCCGCCGCGTGACATTGCGACCGCCGATCGCGCTGCAATGGTTCGCAGCGGGGTTGCTCATTCTGATCGCCCCATCGTTCCCGCGTCGATCGCCATTTTGCTGGCGGAAGTAGGCCCATTCCTCGACCGTGCGGCCGTTCGAGAGGCGGCAATAGCCGGTGCCGTTGCGCATGATCGAGCGACCGCCCTGCTCCTCACAGAACGTCGAGGCCGGATTGGCTATGCTCTGCGACCGCTGCGCCTGAGCCGGCGAGACGCTAATGAGGGCGCCCGCGGCAAGACAGCCCAGTGCACCGACCGCGCCTTTGATCGAGATAGTCATGTTAGCTCCTGGAATTTAAATTGCTGCTAGGTATCGTTCCCGATCACCAAATATACGTGCGATCGATTAGATATTTGCTCATCATTTCAGCAGCCTCAGGGGCTCTAAACCACATTTCCGATTGGCTTAGGACCATGCCAATGGTCGCAAGACGAATTAGTTGGAGCTCGTGACCGAGTTCCCCTTCCAAAGCACGTCGGAGAGTAGGGTGACGCATATCAGAAGCTGCGCTGCAGGTGCCGATCTGTGTTAGTTGACGTTTTGCATCTCGAAAAATCTTTGCGCTTGGCAACAGGCTGCAGCGGACGAAAGCACGCGTAAACTGCGCTACCGGGACCTCATCCGCTTCCATAGCAGCGAGCAAGGTCTGCTCCACAAAGACGCTGGCCTCGTCTGTCATGTCGACATTCGGCGAAATCGTACAAACGTTACCGTACATTGAAATACCCGTTTGCTCCTGCCGCAACGGCGATTATCGCCGGCACCATTGCCAATCGATGTTCGCCATCGATCAAGAACGCGGTCGCTACAGTCACGGCGACAGCCAGAAGAACCCCCGACGCAGCGAAGGTCGTGCCAGGCCACATCAGCAGTCCCGCTACGATCAGGTCGGTTCCTCCTCTTAGATAGAGGAGACCTGAGGAATACCGGCTCCGCCACCTGCCCGTTGTCAGCCAAGCCGGACGCGTGATTTCGCAAAGGCCAAGGGCGCCGATCGCCGCAGCTAGCACAAGATTAAAGGCGCGATATTCGAGATCTGACATGGTTCTACTTCCCGGTACGCAGGCAGGAAGGGCGATCTCGGTGCGACGGGTGTGCACGCGCGCCAATCCAGACACTGCTGGTTCGACGCCGCGGCTGGGAAGATCCGCAAAAAGGCGGAGGACCGAGACACCACCGGTCCACTCTATTTTCGGCAGCCAATCCATAGCACAACGCCGTCATGGCGCAACCGCGCACGAGAAATTCCCGTCTTACCCAGCACCAGCTTGGGATGCTGAAATGTTGGCAAAGCGGCGATGCTACGAGCGTTGAATCAGCGGGTCACAACCCTTCGGTTTTCGACTCAGAGCCGCTGAATCGCGCGTTTGCGCCCGTCTAAAGCTGGATTTCCGTCTGCAAGATGTAGGTCAGAACCATCGGGAGACCGATCCTTGATCTCAATTTCGGGTAGCGACTGTCGGAACCGCAGACATGCCAACGCGCAGGCGCTCGATGCCGGGCTGTCCGCCACTGATGGAAATTCTGACGGCGAGGCGTTGAGCAATTTTAGTGAAGTTGCCCGATAGATTGGCAGGTGCCACTTCTGCATAGGAGACACCGGTTGCGGGTGCGATACTCTCCACCTTTCCCTTGAAGACCAAATCTGGGAGTGCATCGACCCTGACTGAGGCACCTTGTCCGGCGCGAATGTTGGTCATCTGGTTCTCGCGGTAGCGTGCTTCCACGTAGAGATCCGAGACCGGCACAACGGCCAGCAACGACCTGCCAGCCTGCACTACATTGCCCACTCGAACCGTTCGCTGGCCGACTACACCGTCAATGGGTGCCCTGATCCGGGTGTAGGACAGATTGAGTCTGGCGGCATCCACTGCTGCCTGCGCGCGTCCTAACTGGCCCTTGGCCTGCTCCAGTTGCGCCCTCAAGATCGGCAGTTGATCGCGCGCACCTGTAAACGCAGAGCGCTTGCCCGCCGTGGCAGCCCGGTCAGCGTCGAGGCGCGAGGCCGCCTCCTGCTGTTCCTGCCGGCTTGCCGATCCGTCCTGGGCCAGGTCACCATAACGTTGCGCATTGGCTTCGGCGAGGCTGACGGCCGCACGGCTTTCGTCGATCGCAGCCGAAGCCTGAGCGATGACGCTGTCTTGCCGTTCGAGTTGTCCGGTTAGCGCAGCGACGTTCGCCCTTGCGATCTTCAGATCCGCTTCTGCTGAGGAAAGGGCGACGCGAAAATCACGATCGTCGATAATGGCGAGCAGGTCGCCCCGCTTTACGGTCTGATTGTCTTCGACAAGGACGTTGGCAATGGTGCCGTTGACGCGCGGGGAAACCGTACTGAAATCGGCCTGGACATAGGCATTATCGGTAGTCTGGCGAGCGCTGGCCCCCTCGTCGTTTGTCATCGTCCAGGCTGCACCGCCAAGCGCAACAACGGTCAAACCGCCAATGGCGATCTTGGAGGCTTTCGGCATTGGCATGGAAGTCAGTCCTTCGGCGCCGGCTGGGGCGGCGCAATGTGGGTCATGAGGAGGGTAGGAACGACGAGGGCTGCTGCGACGAGCGCCACGAGCAGGTACAAGTCGGAGATTGCGAGGGTGAGCGCCTCGGGCCGGTAGCGAGACAGTAGCGCTCCCGGATCGACAGGCAGATCGATCAGCCCGCTTGATGCCTCTGTCATCTGGTTGAGATAACTCGCGCTGTCCTGGCTCAGGAAACGCTGCACGATCACGGCACCACAGATCTTGGCGAGTGCAACGAGCATGTTGACCAATCCCGACACAAACTGTCCTTCCATCGGTGCTGCAACGCTCGTCGCCAGAAACAGGAAAGAGATGATCGCCATGGGCTGTCCGACCATCTGGCACGCCTGCGCGAGTGCGAACTGCGCAACCATCCAATCACTGGTTAGCCTCGAACCCAGCCAGCACCCCGTAGCCATGAGAAGGAGGCCAGCGGATGCAACGAGCCGGGCATCGGCTTTACGCCAGTAGAGCAGAGCCGATACGAGCGGGGCGAGCAAGAGTTGCGGGATGCTGATGATCAGGCCGATCGGCGCAATCTGCAGCGGGCGAAAACCGTGAATTTGCGTAAGCTGCGTACTCGGCAGGGCGCTGCTGGCAGAGATGACGAGCAGCATGACGATGAACAGCGGGAGACCGAGCCCGATATTGCGCCGTCCGAGCAATTGCAGGCGGATGAAGGGCAGATGGTGAGACCACTCGCTGATCAGGAAAATCAGCAGCAGTGCTGCGCCCGTCAGCACAAGCCCCAGGATCAGTGGCGAATTGAACCAATCCAGCCGCTCACCTTGCTGTAATGCCACGGCGAGCAGGGCAAGTCCCAAAGGCCCAGTGAGGAGTGCGGGCCAGTCGATTTCTCGCATACGCTCTGGCCGCATGGGGTCCTGGGGAATGCCCCACCACACGGCCCCGAGCGCGAACAGCGCGACAGGTACGACCTGCCAATAGATCAACCGCCAGTCGCCCAGATCGTCGACCCAAGAGGCTGCCAGCCACAGCGCAAGGTTGGGGGCGAAGGTCGCGGTCAGCGAATAGAGGCCCAGACCGTGCAGCTTGATTGCGGGTGGCAGAAATCGGAGCGCTGCGCTCATCAATAGGGGGATCATTGCCCCGCCAGCGAAACCTTGCACTGCGCGGAGCGTGATGAGCCAGCCGTAACTTGGTGCGAAGGGCAGCAGGAGCGCGCAGGCCAGGAAGACGAGCGTGATACCAAGATGCATTCGGCGGAACGAGAACGTTCCGGCAAACCAGGCGGAGATTGGCATGGCGGCAAGCTCTGCCGCTCCATAGATGGTTCCTGCCCACTGCGCCGCGTCGCTGGAAATACCGATCCCACCGGACATATCAGTCAGTGTCAGCGCGCCAACACGGTTGTTGAGGCCCGACATCATCGCCGCAACGAGAACCCCGCCAAGACCGGTGGCGAGCCGGACGCCCCAGACGGCAGGCGCAGGCGCTCCGACAGGAGGGCCATCCAGAGATGGCCGCGCATGGGTGATCGTCGTCATGCGCCTGCTGGACTCCAGCCACCGCCGAGGGCCTTATACAGCGCTGTCAGCGCCAAAGCCCGGTCGGTGCGCGCACTTACCAGCTCGTTCTCACGCTCGAGTTGCGCACGCTGCGCTATAAGAACATCAAGATAACCGTTTGCGCCAAGCGCATACCGACGTTGGGAGACGTGCAGCGCAATTCGGCTTTGTTCGACGCCCTGCCCAGCCGCTCGAACGCGCAGGTCTTCCGAGCGTAGAGCAAAGAGAGCGTCATCAACCTCATGCCAGGCACGCAGGACAATAGCACGGTAGCGGATTGCTGCCGCTTTCTCATCGGCACGAGCGAGGTCGACCCTGCCTTTGAGACGCCCTCCTTCAAAGAACGGAAGGCGCAGCACGGGACCGGCGATGAACTGTCGCGATTGCCACTCCGGCAGATTTCCCAACGTAAGCGACTGTAGGCCGAAGCTGCCCGTCAACGAGAAAGACGGATAGAAGTCTGCCTTGGCAACGCCGATACGCGCTGTCGCTGCGTGCAGCGCTGCCTCCGCGGAGCGAATGTCAGGCCTTGCACGGGCGAGATCGGACGGAAGACCCGCAGGCACTGCACCTTCTGCACCTGGCACACGGCCACTGTCGTTCTTCAGCAGCGCGTCGAGCCCATGAGGTTCAGATCCGACGAGGAATGCGAGTGCGTTTCGTGCTTCAGACGCTGCACGCTCAGCTGCCGGAAGTTGAGCCTCGATCGCCGACAATTGGGTGGCAGCGGTAGCGGCGTCGTACCGGGTCGCTGCTCCGCGCTCCTGACGATCGCGCGCGATCCGCAGCCCGGACGCGACGACATCGCGGTTTTCAGATAACAGCCTGAGGCGCTCCTCCGCGCCGCGCAACATCATGTAGGTGCGGGCAACTTCGGCGCTCAACGAAATGCGTGCGACCTCGCTATCGAAAATCGCCCCTTGCGCATCAGCCCGTGCAGCTTCGCGGTTTCGTCGATTCTTGCCCCAGAGATCGATCTCCCAGGACGCATCGAAACCAGCCTGCAACAGGTCGAATGGGGCATTGGCGGGGGGTGCGACAGTTGTCCCGACAGGGTCGTCGCCGCCAGCTGCATCCGGCGCCGGCCCTGCGCTGCTAGCAAGGCTCCGTGTGCCGTTGGTACTGGAGCGTTCGCGGAAATAGGATGCGGCTCCCCCGGCACGGGGTAAACCGCCAGCACCGGCAATGCGCAGCGACGCTCTTGCTGACTCAATCCGCGTCAGCGCTTCACCAAGATCCAGATTACCCTGGAGTGCGCGACGTTCGACGTCGTTCAACGTCGGATCGTTCAGGGCCGTCCACCACGCTGCCATACCGATGCCGCTCTCTGCCGCACCCAGCACCTGCCGACTTGAGGCGGCAGTAACCGCGGGCGGGGGTGATGCTCGCGCGGCAACAAAGTCAGGACCGACGGTGCAGGCGGCCAGTGATGAAAGAACGAGAGCAGGCCCTGCACGCATCAAGGAGCTGCAAAGCGCAGCGTATGAAAGTCTGATCAGTTTCACGAGAGTCCTTGGCGTTGATAGTATCAACATACCGGCGGATCGTTGATAGTGTCAACACAGCGTGATAGGCTGGCCCCATGGAGCCAGATACGATCGACATGTTCAGTGAAATCAGCGCGAGTTTCCGCGCCGCTCTCCAACGGACTGCGGTCCTGAAGGAGCTGTCCTTGCCCGCTTATCAGGCGCGGCTCATTACCTTGGCTCTGCGAAATCCTGGTCTTTCGCAGCAGAAACTCGCGGACATCACGGAGCGGGATAAAGCTCAAGTGGCACGATCGCTGAGGGAGCTTGATGATCGGGGGCTGATTACCCGGAAGCCGCATCCATCCAATGCACGCGCGATCGGCGTCTGGGTGACAGATGCTGGTTTCAGCACGGCAACGCGGCTGCTTGCCGAGCGTCAGAAGCTGGCGATCAAACTGCTCGCCGTGTTGTCGGAGCAGGAAAAACGGGCGCTCGAAAGCGCGCTAAGCCGGTTCAGGACCGCTTTGAAAGATGAAGCCGACGGAGGCGAACGCTCTCTTTGACCCACCCCAGCGTCGACAGGGAAATGATCTTCCAGGTCAAGCGACGGGAACGATCCTCGCTGCCTCGTGTTTTAAAGGACGATCCCGTCCAAACCGGAGGGGCAAGCGGCTTCAGGAGCTACCATGTCGAACCAACCCATCATTCAGTGGCACATTGCAGGTCTTCACGCGCTGCGCTCGGCGAGCGAGCAGGGTCAGGAAGGCGCGGAAACGCTCGTTGGCAAGGCAACGTCCAACGAAGTGCGCGAGCTCGTTACCGCGTTCGGCGAGCTGGCCGCACAGCACCAGACCAAGTTTGTCGGTTTTCTCGGCGAATTCGATGTCGAGCCGAATGATTTCGAAGATCAGATCATGAAGGGGATCGGCAAGGGTCGCGGTGAGATGGTCGAGGCAGCGGCCGACGACGTGACGCGCGATCTCAGCCTGATCTCGGGCAACCAGGCTGGCGTCGACTACTACCGTGGTGCTTTCCGCGGCCAGGGTTCGCTCGCTGAAAAGCTTGGCCATGCCGAGCAGGGCGCATCGCTCATGGCGATGGCCAAGGAGTGGGACGAGATGGGCGAGCGCTACACCGCAGTGGGTGAAAAGGTCCGCGAGCAGGGTGCCGCTACGGTCAGCGAGACGGTCTGATCGAGAGGGCAGGTGGCGCCAGTCAGGTGCCACCTGCCTTTCCCTAATCCTTCAACAGTCCGCGCGCGACAATTACGCTTAGCGCATCGTCAATGTCACGATCTGCTAGCGCCAGAAGTTCATCGGAGGGTGCTCCGAACGTTGCCTGGAACGACATTGGCTGCAGCGCCAATTCGACGAAGCGACAGGCAGCAGGCATCGCGTTCTCAAAACTATCATCTTCTTGCGCAATCGCGTCCGCCACGAAGCGCGCCGCTCCGTCGAAGCTCTCGCGGTAACCCACTGTCGCCAACTCAGGGAAATTGCCCGCCTCGGCTGCAGTAATTCGCATCAGCGCGACGCAACGCGATTCCAGCAGTGCGCGAGCCAAGGCCATACCGGTCGCCCGCACTCGCTCACGTACTGGCAGCGTCGGATCTGGCTCCGTCACATCTGCGAACATCGCGGCGATCGAGCGCCGGACCACCGCCTCGAACAGCACCTCCTTACTAGCGAAGCGTCCGTACAACGTCGACTTGCCGGTACGTGACCGCTCGGACACCTGATCGAGCGTCGTGCGGCCAAACCCCTGCTCCAGAAATAGCGCAGTCGCCGCATCGAGTACGCGTGCCTCTGCCATTCCGGCTTCCCCGGCGGGAGGGCGTCCCCGCCGCGGACGGTTGATCGTATCACTAGGCGTCATGGTGCCCAATCTATGTCCTGGTCCATGAAGGTGCAACAAAGGACGGGATCGTCCGTTCCTACCTTCATGATACAGCGCTCGACCCTGACCTTCCTGAAGAACCTTCGCGACAACAACAGCGTCGCTTGGGTGGATCAACACCGTGATGCCTGGACCGCTGCGCGGGAAGACATGCTGGCCTTGGGTCGCGTACTGGTGGAGCGCGCTGATGCCTTCGATCCGGACATTGCGAGGATAGGCGAGGAGGCGATGACGCTGACGCGGTTCAACCGCGATCCGCGTTTCCGTCGCGGTGGACCGCCCTACAAGTTCGACGTCGACCTCTTCTTCAATGCAGGCGGCAAGGCGGGGCGTGCCGGCTACTACATCCATATCGAGCCGGGCCGATGTTACGCTGGCGGCTCCTTGTTCGTGCCGGACAAGGCGGCACTCTCTCGCGTCCGTGACCTCATCGCTGATCACACCACGCAATGGGATCAGATCATTGGCAAAGACGCGTTCCGCACTGCATTTCCGGACGGGATCGCCTGCCAGGACGAACTGAAGACGATCCCACGCGGCTACGACGCCGACCATCCTGCCGCCCAGTACCTGCGGATGAAAGGCTGGGGCACAAAAGCGAAACTTACCGAGGCGCAAGTCATGGCGGATGATCTCGCCGACCGCCTCCTGATCTGCTTCGAGGCGGCTGCCCCCCTCGTCGCCTTCCTCAATCGCGGCGCCTGACGCCGACCGGAGACAAAAGATGATCGTGCCCAAGACCTTCCAGTTTCTCCGCGACCTCCAAAAGCACAACGACAAGGACTGGTTCGAGGATCACCGTGATGCCTACGACGCTGCGATCGACAATTTGACCGAAGTTACGGCAAAGCTGATCGACGACGCCGCTTCCTTCGACCCAACCATCGGCGAGCTGAAGCTCGACCCCAAGACCTGCATCTCGCGTATCCACCGCGACATGCGGTTCCAGAAGGGCAAACCGCCCTACAAGCCGGACTGGTTCATCCTTATCGGTGGAGACGCCCAAGGGGGATCGGCTGCGGGCTACCACCTCCATATTCAGCCTTCGGATTCGTACGCCGGAGGCGGCGTCTACACGCCCGAAGCTGGTACACTCGCTGACATCCGCAAACGCATCTCCGCGCATTTCGACGACTGGACCGCTATCGTCGAGGGTAAGGACCTCACCGATGTCATGCCTGGCGGTGTCGAGGCGCCGGATGAGTTGAAGACGATCCCGCGTGGGTTCGACAAGGAAGACCCCGCTGCCGACTGGCTGCGAATGAAAGGGTTCGTCGCTAACCGTCCGCTTGCCAATAAGGACCTGCAGGGTGACGATGCGCATGACCTGATTATCGAGGCATTCGTCGCAGCGAGGCCGCTTGTTGCCTTCTTGAACGGCTAGGCCTGAAGGCAGGAACGGATCAGAAACGCCCCCTCTTGCAGTTAATGGACGATATCCTACATTTATGAGCCGGACGGAGATCGTCCGCCGGGACGTTTTCCGTTTACGAAGGCTCGATGTTCATGGCGCAGCTCGACACCGCAGAGAAGCTCACCATCCTCGCCGATGCAGCAAAGTACGACGCATCGTGTTCGTCATCTGGTGCAAAGAAGCGGGATTCTCGCGGTGGCAAGGGCATCGGCTCGACGATGGAAGGTGGGGGCATCTGCCATGCCTACGCACCCGATGGCCGCTGCATCAGCCTGCTCAAGATCCTTCTGACCAACAGCTGTATCTTCGATTGCCATTATTGCATCAATCGGAAGTCCTCCAACGTCCGCCGTGCGCGCTTCACCGCGAAGGAGGTCGTCGACCTGACGCTCGACTTCTACGGCCGCAATTACATCGAGGGCCTGTTTCTCTCGTCGGGCATCATCAACACCCCAAACTACACGATGGAGCAGATGGTGGAGGTGGCGCGGTCCCTGCGCGAGGATCACCACTTCCGCGGCTACATCCACCTTAAGACCATTCCTGATGCTGATCCGGAGCTGGTGACGATGGCCGGCGTCCATGCCGACCGCGTGTCCATCAACGTCGAACTTCCGACGCTGAGCGGTCTACAGCGCCTTGCGCCTGAAAAGTCGGAAGCCCGCATCGAAGGGGCGATGGGCAACATGCGCGCCGCGATCGAGGACGGCGCGGATGCGAAGAAGCGCTATCGCTCTGCCCCCGTCTTCGCACCTGCTGGCCAGTCGACGCAGATGATCGTTGGTGCGGATGCGGCAACCGACCGCGACATCGTCGCCCGAGCGTCCACGCTTTACGATCGTTTCGATCTCCGTCGCGTCTACTATTCCGCGTTCAGCCCGATCCCGGACGCAAGCGCGGTGCTGCCGCTCCAGCGCCCGCCTCTCATGCGCGAGCACCGACTTTATCAATCCGACTGGCTGATCCGCTTCTACGACTACACAGCCGCGGAAGTCGGGGCCGCGGCCGATGCTGCGACGGGCATGCTGCCCCTCGACATCGATCCCAAGCTCGCCTGGGCATTGAAGTTTCGCGACACCTTCCCGATCGACGTGAACCGCGCGCCCAAGGAAATGCTGTTGCGCATTCCGGGACTTGGCCCAAAGGCCGTGCATTCCATTCTTGCGGCCCGCCGCTGGCGCAAACTGCGCCTCGACGACGTCGCCCGCATGACGGTTTCGGTGAAGAAGCTGCGCCCCTTCATTGTCACTGAGGACTGGCGGCCTGTCGTACTGGCCGACAGCGCCGACCTGCGTCCGCTGGTGAAGCCGAAGACGATTCAACTCGAACTGTTCGCGGCCTGAGCGTGCGCGTCGTCCGTCTTGAAGCAGAGGATGATTTCGACGGATGGCGCGCTGCTGCCCGCTCGCTGGCGGCTGGGCGCGTTCCCCCTGAGGAGCTGGTGTGGCAGGTTGGCGATCGTCCGACCGACCTCTTCGGCTCAGACGCTACGCCACTACCCAACGCGCCGCCCCTGACGGTCTCGAAGAATTTTCTCTATCTCGCCAGCCGCGCCATCCTCCACAGTGATCCCGAGCGGTTCTCGCTGCTCTACGGCCTGCTGCTGCGCGTCATCGAGCGGCCCTACGTGCTTCGTGACCGTTCTGACCGGCAGACCCGTAAGGTCGAGCAGCTGTATCAGACGATCCGACGTGACATGCACAAGATGCGCGCCTTCGTCCGCTTCCGCGAAGTCCCGGAAGGTGACAGCAGGCGCTTCGTCGCGTGGTTTGAGCCTGAACATCATATCGTACGCGCCAATGCAGCCTTCTTCATGCAGCGGTTCACCAACATGCGTTGGTCGATCCTGACGCCGCGTGGATCGATCCACTGGGATGGCACGACGCTAAGCGAGGGGCCGCCCGCGCAGCGCGGTGACGCGCCCGGTGATGATCCCGTCGAGGCGGTGTGGAAGGCGTACTACGCAGCCATCTTCAATCCCGCTCGGGTCATGCCCAACGCGATGATGAAGGAGATGCCCAAGAAATATTGGAAGAACATGCCAGAGACTGCGCTGATACGCGATCTCATTGCCGGCGCGCGTAGCCGCGAGCTGGGGATGATCGAACAGGCTCGCGGGCTACCGGCCAAGGGCCACGGGCCGGCGACGATCGATCTGCTGCGCGACGAGGCGGGATCGTGCCGACGATGCCCGCTTTGGGAGCCTGCGACCCAGACGGTCTTTGGCGAGGGACCACATGATGCGTCGATCATGGTCGTGGGCGAGCAACCGGGCGATCAGGAGGACATCGCCGGGCGTGTTTTCGTCGGCCCTGCCGGCCAGGTTTTCGATCGCGCATTGGCTGCGGCCGGGATCGATCGATCGCGGCTCTACGTCACCAATGCCGTCAAGCACTTCAAATTCGAGACGCGTGGCAAGCGGCGTATTCATGCCAAGCCCGACACGACCGAGATCGACGCCTGCCGGTGGTGGATCGACCAGGAGCGGGCACTGGTCCGCCCGAAACTGGTCATCGCGATGGGCGCGACGGCCGCGCGGTCGCTGACCGGTCGCGCCGTCAGGATCGGCGAGGAGCGCGGCCGCGCTGCGCATCTTGCCGACGGTACGCCCTGCTGGATCACCTTCCACCCCAGCTATCTGCTACGTCTCCCGGATGAGGCCGATGCCGATGCCGAGTTCGCGCGCTACGTCGCCGACCTGCGTCAGGCTGCAGCCAGCCTCGCGGTGCCGGCGTGACCGCATTGCCACCACGCTTCACCGACTGGTTTGCCAGCCGTGGCTGGTCGCCACGCGATCATCAGCTGGCGATGGTCGCCGCTGCCGAAGGCGGCGAGCATGCCTTGCTGATCGCACCGACCGGAGGCGGCAAGACTCTAGCCGGGTTCCTTCCCAGCCTCATCGATCTCGACGCGAGGGGGAAAGCTGGCAAGCGGGGATCAGGCATTCACACCCTCTACATCTCCCCGCTCAAGGCGCTGGCAGTTGACGTCGCGCGGAACCTGGAGACCCCGGTCGCCGAGATGGGTCTCGACATCACGATCGAGAGCCGATCCGGAGACACAAGCAGCGCGCGTCGTGACCGCCAGCGCAATCGTCCGCCCGACATTCTGCTGACGACGCCCGAACAACTCGCCCTGTTCTGCGCCTGGGACGGGGCACGGGCGTATTTCGCCGATCTCCGCTGCGTCGTGCTGGACGAAATCCACGCTCTCGCGCCGTCCAAGCGAGGCGATCTACTGAGCCTTGCACTCCAGCGTTTGCAGAGTTTCGCGCCTAATCTTCGCCGCGTCGGCCTGTCGGCGACGGTCGGGGATGCCGAACGCTTGCGCCGCTGGCTTTCGCCAGCGGCCGTTGCCGAGGGTGTGACGCTGGTCCGAGGCGCGGGCGGCGCGGCCCCGCGGGTCGAGGTGCTGGTGCCAGAGGCCGAGGCCCCATGGACGGGGCACCACGCGCGCTATGCCATGCAGGAGGTGCTCGCGGCTATCGACGGCGCGCGTACGGCGCTGGTCTTCGTCAATAGCCGTTGGCAGGCGGAGTTTGCCTTCGAGCAGCTGTGGAAGCTGAACACTGCCGGGTTACCGATCGCGCTTCACCACGGGTCGCTGGCGGTCGAGCAGCGACGCAAGGTGGAAGCGGCGATGGTGCGCGGTGACCTGCGTGCGGTCGTCTGCACCTCAACGCTCGACATGGGCATCGACTGGGGTGACGTCGATCTGGTCATCCAGCTGTCCGCCCCGAAGGGAGCATCGCGGCTCGTGCAGAGGATCGGCCGGGCCAACCACCGCATGGACGAGCCGTCGCAGGCGCTGCTGGTGCCCGCCAACAGGTTCGAGGTGCTCGAATGCTTCGCCGCCCGGTCTGCCGTCGCGGACGGTGAGCTGGACGTTGAGTCCGAACGTCGTGGTGCGCTCGACGTGCTGGCACAGCATGTCATGGCGGTTGCCTGTTCCGAGCCGTTCGATCTCGTCGCGCTCCACGACGAGGTGTGCGGCGCCGCGCCCTATCACGGGCTGGCCTGGGAAGATTGGGAAGCTGTCATCGATCTGGTCGCAACCGGTGGCTATGCCCTGAAGACCTACGATCAGTATCGCCGCATCGCGCAGCGGGCCGATGGCCTTTGGGCCGCGACCACCCCGGCCGTCATTCAGCGCCAGCGCATGAACACTGGCACGATCGTGTCTGACGGAACGCTCAGTGTCCGCATTGCCGGCAAGAAGACGCTCGGCACCGGTCGCAAGATTGGCGAGGCGGAAGAGAGCTACTTCGAGCAGCTAAGCCTCGGCGACACCTTCGCCTTCGCGGGGCGCATCTGGCAGTTCAACGGCATCTCGGGCGTCGATGCGATGGTGACGCTGGCCCATAGTCCCGATCCCAAGCGGCCATCCTGGGGTGGCACGCGCCTGCCGATCTCGCCGTCGCTCGCACGGCGGGTGCGTCACTTGATGACCGATCCGGCTCAGGCTGTAGCGCTTCCGGGCTACATCCGCGATTGGCTGACGGTCCAGCGCGAGCGCTCCGCGATCCCCGCTTCGGATGAGCTGCTGGTCGAGACCTTTCCCCATGAGGATCGCCACTATCTGGTCTGCTACCCCTTTGAGGGCGTGCTGGCGCACGGCGCGCTTGCGATCCTTCTGACGCATCGGCTTGATCGACTGGGCCTGCGCCCGATCGGCTATACGATGAGCGACTATGCGATCTGCATCTCCGCGGCGAAACCGCTGGACGGTGTCGACTTGGACGCCCTGTTCGACGCGGACGTGCTGGGCGATGACCTAGAGGCGTGGCTGGCCGATACCTTCATGGTCAAGCGCGCATTCCGGGACTGTGCCGAGATTGCCGGGCTGATCGACCGGCGGATACCGGGATTGGTCAAGACCGGACGGCAGGTGACCTTCTCAACTGATCTCATCTACGACGTCCTGCGCCGCTATCAGCCTGATCATCTCCTGCTGCGCTGTGCCCGCGACGACGTCACCGGAAATCTCATCGATCTCAATCGGCTGAGCGATCTGCTGTCACGCATCCGCGGCCGGATCTTGCATCAGTCGCTCGATCATTTGTCGCCCTTCGCGGTCCCGGCGATGATCGCGCTCAACCCCGAGCAGGTTACCAGCGGACCCGATGACGATGCCTTGTTGACCGAGGCGGCGGATGCGCTTGCAACCGCGGCAATGACCTCGTCGACGCCGCGTCGTGCGTCTAGCCCTCGCCGCGCCATTGGAGGGCGTCTGCCATGATCCGTACCAGCGATCTTCTGACCCTGACCCCGGCCGGACTTTATTGCCCACCGGGTGACTTCCACATCGACGCGATGCGCGGCGTGCCCCGCAACCTCGTCACCCACGCGCATAGCGATCATGCCCGTGCCGGCCACGACACTGTGTCGGCGACGGCTGAGACGCTCGACATCATGGAGCTACGACTTGGTGCCGGCTTCTGTCGCCAACGCGAGGTCATGGCTTATGGGCAGTCCCGGCAAATCGGCGATGTCCGGGTCGCCTTTCATCCGGCCGGACACATCCTCGGATCGGCACAGATTGCGATCGAGAAGGACGGCTTCCGCGTCGTGGTGTCGGGCGACTTCAAGCGCGGCGCCGACCCGACCTGCCGGCCGTTCGAGGTTGTTCCCTGCGACGCCTATGTGACTGAAGCGACGTTCGGGCTACCGGTGTTCGCCTTCCCTGATCCAGAGGTGGAACTCGCAAAGCTTCTCGGCTCGCGAGGAATGTTCCCCGAGCGCACCCATGCCGTCGGCGCCTACGCGCTAGGCAAAGCGCAGCGGTTAATGCGAATGCTCGCCGTCGCGGGATATGATCGCCCAGTCTGGTATCATCCCGCCGTCGCTCCGCTGGCGGAATACTATCGCCAACGCGGCATCGATCTCGGCGACATTCGTCCGGTCGATGACGTCGCACCTGCGTCACTGGCCGGCGAGATTGTTATCTGCACGCCGGGATCGCTCAAGAACGGTTGGGCCGAACGCTTTCCTGATCCTCTGATTGCGACGGCATCAGGGTGGATGCAGGTGCGTGCCCGTGCCCGTCAGATCAACGTACAGCTACCGCTCGTCATCTCCGACCACGCCGACTGGCCGTCGCTGTGTGCGACGGCCCGCGATGTCGAGGCGGGCGAGCTTTGGGTGACGCATGGCGAAACCGAAGCGCTGGTCCATTGGGCGACGTTGCAGGGGATCGATGCCCGGCCGCTCGATCTGATCGGTTATGGCGACGAAGATGCCGAACCAGCGGTCGGGCAAGCGGCATGAAGACGTTCGCAACGCTGCTCGATCGCCTGTCGTTCGAGCCGGCCCGCAACGCCAAGCTGCGCCTCATCGAAACTTACCTGGCTACCGAGCCTGATCCAGATCGCGGCTACGGGCTCGCCGCTTTGACCGGCTCGCTGAAGTTCCGCCACGCCAGCCCCAAGCTGGTTCGCGTCTTGCTGCGCGAACGGGTCGATCCGGTGCTTTTCAACCTTAGCCACGAGTTTGTCGGCGACCTTTCGGAAACGGTTGCGCTGCTCTGGCCCGAACCGGCGGAGCGCGGCGAGCCGCCTGCGCTCTCGCACGTCGTCGAAACGCTGGCGACGACGACACGCACCGCCTTTCCCGATCAGCTGGCGCTCTGGCTCGACGCGCTCGATCCGGTTGGCCGTTGGGCGCTGCTGAAGCTCATCACAGGCGCGTTGCGGATCGGGGTGTCGTCACGGCTCGCCAAGACCGCGCTGGCACGGGTGGGCGCGCGCGAGGCCGATGACATCGAAGCAATCTGGCACGGGCTGGAGCCGCCCTATGCGGCCCTGTTCGCCTGGTTGGAGAACAAGGGGCCGGCGCTGACATCCGTCAACCCGGCGCCCTTCCGCCCGCCTATGCTGGCGCACGCGTTCCTGGATCGCGACATCGCCGCGCTCGACCCGGCTGACTATGCAGCGGAGTGGAAATGGGACGGCATCCGCGTCAATGCCGTCTCGGGTCAATGCGGCAATGAGCCCTGCCTTGCCCGCCTCTATTCGCGGACAGGGGAGGAAATCTCCGGCGCGTTCCCGGATCTAATGGAAAGCATCCGTGCAGATCGCTTCGGTCCAGCGACGCTCGATGGCGAATTGCTGGTCGTACGCGATGGCCTCGTCGAGCCGTTCGGTGTCCTTCAGCAGCGCCTCAATCGCAAGACGGTGTCGGCCAAGATGGTCGCGGAGTATCCTGTGCAGCTGCGGGCCTATGACCTGCTGGCAGAAGGCGCGGAGGATCTCCGGCCGTTGTCCTTTACTGCGCGTCGCGCCCGGCTGGAGGCGTTCGTGGCGCGGGTGGGCGATCCACGGATCACCCTGTCGCCAATGGTCTCGTTCGACGACTGGGATCATCTCGCGCGCATTCGTGCCGATCCGGCTGCGGCTGGCGCCGGCGTTGATGCGCCGGCGATCGAGGGCCTGATGCTCAAGCGTCGCGACGGCGCTTACGTCTCGGGCCGCCCACGCGGACCATGGTTCAAATGGAAGCGCGATCCCTTCAATATCGATGCTGTCCTGATGTACGCCCAACGCGGGTCGGGGAAGCGCGCATCGCTCTACTCGGACTTCACCTTTGGCGTCTGGCATGCCGGCCCCGAAGGCGAGGCGCTGATCGCGGTCGGCAAATCCTATTTTGGGTTTACCGATGACGAACTGGCGTTGCTCGACCGGTTCGTGCGCGAGCATACTGCGTCGAAGTTTGGTCCGGTCCGCGAGGTCGTGCACACGGCCGAGACTGGCTTGGTCTTGGAGATTGCCTTCGAGGGTCTGAACCGTTCGAAGCGTCATAAGTCGGGTGTGGCCATGCGCTTCCCACGAATATCGCGCATCCGCTGGGATAAGCCGACGCTGGAGGCGGACCGATTGGAGACGCTGACCGCGATGCTCGATCAGGGAAGGGTGGCGTCGGCGTGAGGGTAAAAAAACCACAAGCTGCGCTTCAGCGGCGACTGACCGCGATCTACGAGATCCTGTCGCAGACGTATCCAACGTACGAGGAGTCCGGCGACCCCTGGATGACCAATGGCCTATCAGCGACGCCGTTTCGCCATCTGGTCTCCGGATGCCTCTCGACAATGACGCTCACCAAGCGCGTCATCAACGCTTGCGTGCCGCTTTACGCCCGGGTCTCGACGTTCGAAGAGCTACTGGCGCTGGACGACGACGAGCTTCGCGACATCATTCGTCCGGTCGCGCACTACAATCGAAAGACCGTCAACCTGAAGGCGATGTGCCGCCAAATCATTGAAGGGCATGGCGGGGAAATCCCGCAAACTCGCGAACAGGTGATGGAGCTGCAGGGCGTCGGACGAAAGGTCGCCGACCTGGTGATGAACCACCTGAACGCTCAGGACAGCATTGCAGTTGATAGTCACGTTCTTCGCGTGCTGCGCAGGCTTGCGATCGTAACCGATACCACGGCAGAAGCCGCTGCTGACACGATCGGAATGCTGACGCCGTCCGGGTACAAGCGCCACGCCCATGAATGGTTGATCCAGCTCGGCATGCATGTGTGCCATGTCCGTAAACCCGACTGCCCGGACTGTGTCGTACGGTCATTATGTCCGTTTGGAACCGATCCTTCTGTCTCATAACGTGTTGAAGCATGCTTTGCGGGAAGCATGTCCCGTTCCCAAAACTGGATCCCAATCGGGACGCTTAACGGCGCGCTGACGAGGCTTTAGCGTCTATCTGGGTCCGCTTTATGTGACGCCCCGATGGAGCTGCTGCGGTGCAGTTTGATAGGGTGCCGTATGGTCTTCCTTGGCTCGGGCTCCAGGCAGACCGACGGGCTATTTGACCCAAAATCTCAAACGTTTGTTTTCGGCGCAAATCGGACCGGCCAGCGTAGGAACGCTGAGGGTATACCTAAACCGCACCATGCTAGGATCAGTGGAATAGCCCGTGAGAGGGCAAGACGGTCGAAACTGGAATATGCACTATATCAGGCGACATGGTCACCGCGCCCACGCATCAATTCGGCAAGACAACGTCTGGGCCACATCACGCGACGATTGGCGGCTCCGTCGAACGGGTGACGTTTCATAACGCGGACACAGGGTTTTGCGTCCTGCGGGTAAAGGTGAGGGGGCAGCGCGATCTGGTGACACTGGTAGGCCACGCTGCGGCGATCGGTGCCGGCGAATATGTCGAGGCAACCGGGGTCTGGCTCAACGATCGCAATCATGGCCTGCAGTTTAAGGCAGACCAGGTCGAGGCAACGGTACCGACTACACTGAAGGGGCTGGAGAAGTATCTCGGCTCGGGCATGATTAAGGGGATCGGTCCGGTCTATGCCGCCAAGCTCGTGGCGGCGTTCGAGCATGACATGTTCGAGGTCATCGAGCATGCACCCGAACGGCTGCGGGAGGTCACCGGCATCGGGCCAGTGCGGGAAGCCAAGATCATTCGCGGCTGGAGCGACCAGCGAATGATCCGGGAGATCATCGTCTGGCTCTACGGCCACGGTGTAAGCTCGGCACGCGCCGTCAGGATCTTCAAGACCTATGGCGATCAGGCGATCGCTGTCATCAAAGCCGACCCGTATCAGCTGGCACGCGACATCACTGGGATCGGCTTCAAAACTGCCGACGCGATCGCCTTCAGCATCGGCTACGGCAAGGAGGATCCCAGACGCGTCCGTGCTGGTGTCAGCCATGCGCTGACCAGCGCCATGGACGATGGCCATTGCGGGCTGCCGCGTGACGATTTGCTGCGGTCAGGCGCAAAGCTCCTTGAAGTTGCCGAACCATTGATCTCACGGGCCCTCGAGGGAGAGCTTGCAGCCGGTGAGGTCATCGCCGGCAAGACCGAGGGTCGTGAGGTCATGTTCCTGGCTGGGCTCTACCGCGCCGAACAAGCGATCGCCGATCGTCTGCTGCGATTGCGCCAAGGCCTGCTGCCCTGGCCCGCGATCGATGCCGAACGCGCCATTCCCTGGGTGGAGGGCAAGACCGGGCTGAACCTGTCCGCAAGCCAGCGCGATGCGGTACGTCTGGCCCTCCTGTCCAAGACCTGCGTGATCACCGGCGGGCCGGGTGTTGGCAAGACGACGCTGGTCAACTCGATCCTGAAAATCCTGGCGGCAAAGCAGGTGACGATGGCACTTGCCGCACCAACGGGTCGGGCAGCCAAGCGACTTGCCGAGTCCAGCGGCATGGAGGCTATGACCTTGCACCGCCTGCTCGAGACAGACCCTGCAGAGGGCGGTTTCAAGCGCAACGATGATAACCCC
>Ga0308164_10002088_pt1 | contig 20892 bp, 15 predicted proteins | sample PhyTR2_FD_201031 | JGI IMG/M metagenome (GOLD analysis project Ga0308164, IMG submission 201031) | Phyllosphere microbial communities from UC Gill Tract Community Farm, Albany, California, United States - DLSLT.R2 | ecosystem: Host-associated > Plants > Phyllosphere > Unclassified | place: USA... | reverse complement strand
AATGGATGGCTTATGAGATGCGTCTCATGGCCGAGCGCTACGTCAGCGACGGCATGATCCCGGAAGATGGCGACCGCGAGCGTCTCGTGACGCTGCTTGGCCGCCCTCTCCACGGCTACCGCGAGACCGCCGCCCGGATCGCTGCCGAATGATACTCAGGCAGGGCCCAGCGGTCGGCAGGTTCGCACCCGTCGATCGCTGGGTTCGCGTATCAGGCAACCGAGACCGCATCGGCGGGGATCTTGAGCGGCGTCGCGGGATTGGTGGCGACCTCGAACCCGGTTGCAACGACATCGCCCACATGCATGACCGGTCCCGTGTCCTCGTGGAACGGCGTCATCATCCCCTCGATCAACAACTTGTAGTCGAGTTATCGAGCCCGCGCGGGAGGGGCATCGCATTGGCGCCGAACTGGGTCGTCGGCGGACGGGCCGGCAGCACGAACGGCGAGGCTCTCGGTGGGCGCATTTACCGCCCCCTTGCTCGCGCGGTAGGTACTGATGCACTTCCAAGTCAAAGCCCGAGGAACAGCCGGCAACGAGCGCGATGCGGGCTCTTCCATCCGCTATGCGGCCCGGCTGATTCTGTTCTCGAGCAGCCCCGCGATACGGCCACTCTCAACCGGACGACTAAATAGATAGCCCTGAATGTAACCGCAGCCCTCACCGCGCAGCAGGTCGAGCTGCCCAGTATCCTCGACGCCCTCGGCGGTCGTTTCCATGTCCAGCGCGGCCGCCAGATCGACGATCGCGCGGACGATCGCCGCGGCGCTCGGATCGGTGGCGATGCTGGTAATGAACGAGCGGTCGATCTTGATCTTGTCGAACGGGAAGCTGCGCAGGTAGCTGAGCGACGAATAGCCAGTGCCGAAATCGTCGAGCGCAACGCGGATGCCCATCGCGCGTAGCGTGTGCAGCAATGCGATCACCGGACCCTCGCCGTCGAGGAAGACCGATTCCGTGATCTCGATCTCGAGCCTGTCGGGCGCCAGACCGCTATGTGCGAGCGCCTGGAGAATGATCGCCTGCAACCCGCTGTTGCGGAACTGCAGCGGCGACACGTTGACCGCGACGCGGATATGCTCTGGCCAGTGCATCGCCTGTCGACAGGCTTCCTGCATTACCCATTCGCCGATCGCGATGATCAGCCCGGTATCCTCGGCGATCGGGATGAATTCGGCCGGAGGAACGATACCGCGCTCCGGATGATGCCAGCGCACCAGCGCTTCGAACCCACCGATCCGGTCCGCCTTCAGGTCGAATACCGGCTGGTAATTGAGCACGAACTGGCCTGCTTGGATCGCCTCGCGAAGGTCGAGCTCGACTTGCCGACGCCAGCGCGCGGCCGCGTCGAGCGAGGGTTCGAAAAACCGGAACACGCCGCGACCGTCTTCCTTGGCGAGATACAGCGCGAGGTCGGCATTCTTGAGCAGTTCGTCGGCGTCCTCGCCATCGATCGGGCCGATCGCGATGCCAATGCTGACCGCGGTCGCGATATGGTGGCCATCGGCCACGACCGGCTGGCGCATCATGTCGAGGATGCTCTGTGCCAGGACGCGCGGGCGATCGGCATCGAACTGGCCCGAGAGGATCACCGCGTATTCGTCGCCGCCGAGCCGCGAGACCAGCCCGTCGGGTGCGACCTCGCTCAACATCGTGGCGATCGCCTTCAGCAACGCATCGCCGACCGGATGGCCGAGCGTGTCGTTCACGCCCTTGAAGCGATCGAGATCGAGACACAGCACCGCGATCCCCCCGCCGGTGCGCCCGACCTGGAGGATTGCCTGGTCGAGCGATTGGCGGAAATACGTTCGGTTCGGCAGGCCGGTGAGGACATCGTGGAATGCGAGATGGGTGATCCGGTTCTCGCGTTCGAGGATGCCGGCCGACATCCGGTCGAAACTGGCGGCCAGCCTGCTGATCTCGTCGCGCCCCTTCACGACGATATGCGCGCGACTCCCCTCCTCCAACGCTCGCGCCGCGGCGTCCAGCGCCGCGATCGGTCCGGCGATCCCCATCGCCAGGCGCCGGCTGCCCAGCACGACGAGGATCAGCCCGGCCAGCCCGGCCAGCGCGATGCCCGCCTGCAATGGCAGATACGGAGTCAGCGCGGCGTTGAGCGGATAGCGGATCAGGATCGCCGCCTGCGGTCGATTTGTCAGGCCGGCGAGCGGCTTGGCGATCGCGAACGCGCGGCCGGTCGACAGATTGAGGGTGGCGAGTGTCCGAGATGACCGCGATGCCTCGACCAGATCGTCGACCGCGGCGTTCGATCCGACCGACCTGTCTGCCGCGTGCCAGCGCCCTGCGCCGTCGCTGCGCATGATCGTCGCGATCAGCGGGATCGCAGAAAGCCGTTCGAGCCCCTGCATCTCCATGCCGTCGAGCCGCACCGCGAAGACCACCCAGCCGACCTGCATAGGTGCCATCACCGGTGACATGATGAGTCGGTACACCTGCCCCGCCACCACCACGACCGCGTCACGCCGACCGTCCGGAACCGCGAAGGGGAACCGCGCGACCGTCGCAGCCAGGGCACCTGAGGGACCGGTGACCTGGCCCTCCTGATCGACCACGAACGCGGCAGTAACCTCTGCCCGGTTGCTGATATTGGCGAGCGCGGACGCGATCGTCGGCCGATCGCCACTCGCGACCGCCGCGCGAAATCCGAAATCTCGCGACAAGAGATCGGCCGATGCGATCAGCGACTGAGACCTGAGCGACCAGAGCCGGTCGTAGACGCTGCCGCTGGTAACGAGTTCCTGACGCACGGAATCGCGCGCGTGCGTCCAGATCATCACCTGCGCGACGACGGCAAGCAGCACCAGCGTCACCGCGAACAGGCTTGCGTACAGCACCGACAGCTTGGTCCGGAGATGGCGGAACCGCGGCCAGCGCAGACTCATCACCGGTGCAGCACGAAAGTCGTGGCAAACCCAGTGGCGGCGACGTCGATCGGCTGGGACGCGGTGCTGCCCGGCGCGCGAATCGAGGGGTGCCAGACACGGACCGTGCCTGTCCCCGCGGGAACGCCGGTGATGCTGACATGCCCCGCCTGGTCGGTCAGCGCGGCAAACGGGGTGGCGGTTACGAACACGAATCCGCTCATCGAGTCATGGATGTTGCAGCCGAGCGGAACCACGCCCGGACGGTCGAACAGGACGGTTCGCGCATCCTCCTGCCCGTAGAGTTTCAGATCGAACTTCTTGGTCTTCGAAAACGAATAGACGTGGTGACGTACCCGGTCGCGATTGGGGAAGCCGACCGTCGCGCCGACGGGGACGATCAGCACATGCGGCTGAAACGCGATGTCGCGCTGTTCGATCATGTACGGCCCACGTACCGTTACCGACGGCGCCTTGGGCGTCTCTATCGTGACCACCGCGCCCGGCAACGGCTTGCCGTCGAAGCCACGGACGTCGATCGCCACCGTGGCGGCATGCGCCGCCATGGGCAGTGCGAGCGCGATGATCATCGAGGTCAGGCGGAGGACGGATGCGTACATAGCTTGGCCTCTAACGGTCCGAAGATTGCGAAGCCGTAAACGCCACTGACGTCCGGTCATGTCCTTTTTCGCTCGGGCTCCGCATCGATAACCCGGCGTGGGAGACCAACAATTAACCAATAGTCTCCATGGGATACCGGATGATTCGCATGTCGCCATCGACCGTCGCCGGATGCATCGCCAAGCTCGCAGTGGCGATCACCGTCGTGACAGCATCCCCCGCCGCAGCGCGCGAGGGTCGTGCCGGCGGTAAGCTCATGCTGACCAACGGCGTCACCACGATCGAGGGAAGTTCGGGCGGCGGCATCTCCACATGGGCGCTGATCGCCGGTAACGAGACCGTCGACGGGATCGGCGGGTCCGCACATGTCTCGGTCATCCTGCTGCCGGACTATCGGTGGGAAAGCCACGGCGCAGCGATCGGCGTCCACGACCGGCTGGAACTGAGCTACGCCCGACAGAATCTCGACACGCGCGACGTCGGTGAAAAGCTGGGTATCGGCCGCGGCTATACGCTCAACCAGGACGTATTCGGTGCCAAGCTGCGCGTCGTCGGCGATGCCGTTTATGGCAGCCCCTACCTGCCGCAGATCGCGATCGGCGCGCAGTACAAGCACAATCTCGATCCCCAGATCGTCGCTGCGGTCGGTGGACGTCACGCCAGTGGTACCGACATCTACGTGGCCGCCACGAAGCTGCTGCTGCGACAGAGCATCCTGTTCGGCACCACGATCCGCTACACCAAGGCCAACCAGAACGGCCTGCTCGGGTTCGGGGGCGATCGTGGCGCAAATCGCACCGTCCAGGTCGAGGGCACGCTGGGCTATCAGATCTCGCGCCAGTTGGTCGTCGGCGGCGAATACCGGTCGAAACCGGACAATCTTGGGTCCGCCAAGGAGAACGACTGGAAGACCGCCTATGCCGCGTATGCGATCAGCAAAAACCTGACTGCGACCGCGGCCTATGTCGATCTCGGATCGATCGCGACGGCCGAGCGCCAACGCGGCGGCTTCCTGTCGCTCCAGACCGCCTTCTAGGAGACGTTTCCGATGCTCGTGCTAGCCCTGCTCGCCCTCCTCCAGACCGCGCCCACGCCGCCCGGCGAGGATCCGGTCGCGCCCTATGCAATGAGCGATGCCAATGCCGGAGGCCGCCCGTTCAAAGGCGTTGCCATGCTCGAAGCGTTTCACGGGGTGGCCGGCATCGACCGGATCGTCGACGATCTCGTGACGAAGAGTCAGGCCGATGCGCGGATCGGCGACATCTTCAAGGGACAGGACATGATCCGCCTGCGCCGCACGCTGAAGGAGCAGTTCTGCGTCCTGTTGAACGGCGGTTGCCGTTACACCGGTCGCGACATGGCGACCGCGCACAAGAACCTCGGCATCCAGGCCAAGGACATGAACGCGCTGGTCGAAAACCTCCAGGCCGCCATGCGTCGCGAGGGTGTGCCGTTTCCAGCTCAAAACGCCTTCCTCGGCAAGCTCGCGGTTATGAAGCCGGACGTGGTCACTCGGTAGAAGCACTCACGGACGTTCAGCTTCCTGTCCCCGCCTCCCAACTTCAGATGCACGTTGATGAAGAGGGTCTCGGAGGTCCGCAAAAATCAAACTGTTGTGAATGATTGAGTTTTGGGACGGGCCTGGTTGATGAGCTTGGCACCAGAATGCCGGCGATTCATCGCTGCTCAGGCGGTATGTCTCGCACTCGGGCTGACAAATCATTGATGTCGGTTGGCTCGAACCTTAGGTATCAGTGGTGCGTCGACGGTGGCCTCTTCGCCACGGATAGTCCCGGCCGCCATTCTGTCGCAGGGCGGATAGGACGCAGCGTAAACCCTCCTCCGCAATTCGGGCAGACGTTGAGCAACTCTGTCTCGACGCACGTCGTACAGAACGTATATTCATAAGTGCAAATGCGCGCGTTCGTCGCCTCGGGCGGCAGATCGCGATCGCAGAACTCACAGTTCGGCCGTAGCTCAAGCGCCATGATTTCCTCCCGCATCCTGCGTCGCGGCCCGCGCCGGTTTGGTCGGCTCGGCAAGGTGAATGGAGTTACGGCTGTCGCCGATCCGCTTCGGCATTATGTCTGGTGTACGCCCCCGCTCCCCGCGAGCGTCCGCCAGTGGGTCTCCGTCCTGTCGCCAATTGGTCCATTCCGGCGACCGGTACGCTCGGCAGCGACATGCTGGTCGTCTACGCCTCGCAGACCGGCAATGCCGAACGCATTGCCCGGTTGAGCGCGGCGGCCTTTCCCGGCGCGACCGTCCGTGCGCTGGCGACGCTTGATGCTGAGACCTTGCGTGCCGCCGACCGCGCGCTGTTCGTGATCGCGACCTACGGCGAAGGCGACGCCCCCGATCGTGCCCGCAAATTCGAGGTGACGACGATGGCGACCCCGATCGATCTCGGTACGCTCGACTATGCGGTGCTGGCGCTGGGCGACCGCGAATATCCCGGTTTCTGCGCGTTCGGGCACCGCGTCGATGCGTGGCTTCATGCCAGCGGTGGGAAACGGTTGTTCGACCGTGTCGATCTCGATGGCGCGGACATCGACGCCGAACGGCATTGGCAGCAACAGCTGTCCGCCATCGCCGGCGCGGCGATCCAGCCCGACTGGCAAGGTGCGGACTATACGCCGTGGACACTCGTATCGCGCAAGCACGTCAATCCGAGCAGCCCAGGCGGCGCGGTCTACCGGGTCGTGCTGACACCCCACGCGCCGACCATTTGGGCGCCGGGCGCGATCGCCGAGGTTCTGCCGCGTCACGACCCGGCGCGCGTCGATCGCTGGCTGACCCGCGTCGGTCGGTGCGGCGATTCCGCGTTCCGTGAGACGCTGCTGGACAAGATACTGCCTGACGGCGTCGGCGACGGTCCCGCCCCGCTGCAGGCCCTCGCGCACCGCGACTACTCGATTGCCTCCATCGCAGCCTCCGGCGCGGTCGAACTGCTGGTCCGTGCGTGTCCCGCTCCAGATGGAGGGCTCGGGATCGGTTCCGGCTGGTTGACGAAGGTCGCGCCGATCGGTGGCGCCATCCTTCTGCGTATCCGCGACAACCCAGGGTTCGGGCCGGCCGACCCGACGGTACCGATCGTCCTGATCGGAAACGGGACAGGACTTGCCGGCCTAATGGCGCATCTGCGTGATCGCGCAGCCGTCGGCGGCGCCCCGGCATGGCTGCTGTACGGCGAGCGGTCGGGTGCTCACGACCGACCTTTCGCCGCGGAACTGGAAACGCTGTGCACCGACGGGCCACTGACCAGGATCGACCGCGCGTTCTCGCGCGACGCGGAGTGTGGCCGCTACGTCCAACACCTCGTCGCCGATGCTGCCGACGCGATTCTCGAATGGGCGGATCGTGGCGCGGCGATCTATGTATGCGGCAGCCTTGCCGGCATGGCGAGCGCCGTGGATGCGGCGTTACGCGCTATCCTGGGTGACGCGCGGCTTGAGGAGATGGCCGAACAGGGCCGATATTGTCGCGACATCTATTAGGCAGGCCCCACAGTAACGGCAGCCGAACGGTCCCTGTTCCTGGCAAGGGCGATCAGAAGCACGATGGTGACCCCGAGGACGACCGATGCCAGCGGACGGCTGAAGGCCAACCCACCATGATCGACCGGCTTGTCAAGGAAATCTCCCACCGCTGCGCCTAGTGGGCGGGTCAGGATGAAGGCCGTCCAGAACAGGGGGACCCGGCTGACGCTTGTCTTCGCGTACAGCAACACCAGCAGGGCAAGGCCGGCTGCGAAGATGGCTGCCGCGCCTATGTAGCCAAGCCCGCCGGTATCGGCGAACCAGTCGCCTAGCGCGGTGCCGAGCGTCTGCGAGACGGTGATCGTGACCCAGTAGAACAGTTCCGCACGCGGCTCGTGCACCGTCTCGACTGCGATCGAGCCGAGCGCGCGATACCAGGCGAACAGCGCCACCAGGACGAGCGTCAGCAGCAGCGCCGACCCGCCGGCATAGCCGATTCCGAGCGAGCGGGTGGCGAAGTCCGCCATCGTCGTGCCCGCGGTGGTCGAGGCAATGATCGTCGCCCAATAGAGGAAAGGCCGATAGCGCGTCGCAGCGATCTGCAAGGCGACCAGGATGACCAGCGCACCGAGGAAGATCGCGCTGCCGACCAGATAGCCGAGGTTCATCGACATGCTGACGGTATCGCCGGCGGTCTCACCCAGCGTGGTCGCGAGGATCTTGATGATCCAGAAGCCGAGCGTGACCGCCGGCACCTTGATGATGGCGGCACGGGCGGGTTCTGACAGGGGCATCGGGCGATCTCCAACGAACGGTGCGACATCTAGACCTTTGCTGGCACAGCGCGAAGAGGCGCCTGCAAACATTGGGAAACGGTGTAGCGCCGCAAGCTGCTCTCAATCGGGTGCCGCCAAGCGGGGCATGACCCTGATACGCCCGATCCCGATGTTCGCGCACTGCTATCGTCCGAAAACCTGTCGGCGGCATCGCTCGCTGTGTCGGCGAAGACCGAGGCAGTCGCCATAAAGGCGATGTGCTCAAGCCAATGTTGCCTGCCGACGCGGAAGCCCGGATTGACATCGTCACGGTCCGGGTCGAACAACGATCCGGCTTCGGTGAAGGCTCAGCGTGAACCTTCTTTACCAGGATCAGGACCGATGAGGTCAACAAACTCGCCGACCGGGCCGAATCCGATCGCGACGAGCAAGGTGTGACGAGATAGACAAGAGCGAACTCGTCAAACCCGAACCAATCGGGCCGTCGAAAGCCGATGGCATGCGAACGCCGAGCGGCCGTGGGCGATCACCCCCATGCTGCAGATGACCCGCTATCGCGGGCATGCACGCTGGGCCTTTGCCAGTCTCTGCTCTCGCTCAGGGTTGCTCCCCGACCGGTGCGACATACTCGCCCATGTCGGGTGCATCGTCCTGCGGCTCGCCGCGCTGCAGGTTCGAGTGGCGGATGCCGTACGCGAAATACAGCACCACCCCGCCCGCCAGATACCAGAGGAAGAACATCAGGACCTTCATCGGCACCGTCGTGATCAGGTAGACGCACGACGCGATGCCCAGCAGGGGCACCACCGGATAGAGCGGTACGGTGAAGCCACGCGGCAAATCAGGCGCGGCGCGACGCAGATAGATGACCGACAGGCAGACGATCGAGAACGCCGACAGTGTCCCGACCGAAGTCATGTCGCCGAGCACGTTGATGTCGAAGAACCCCGCCGCCACCGCGGTGATGACGCCGACCAGCACCGTGTTGACATAGGGTGTCTTGAACGTCGGGTGCACGGTCGCGAACACGCGCGGCAACAGGCCGTCGCGCGCCATCGTGTAGAAGATCCGGGTCTGGCCGTACATCAGCACCAGCACCACCGACGTCAGGCCGATGATCGCGCCGATCTTGATGAGCTTGGCGAGCCAGCTCCAGGTCGGGCCGAAACTGTCGACCACCACGGCAACCGGATCGGGCACGTTGAGCGCGGTATAGGGCACCAGCAGCGTCATGATCGCGGCGACGAGCATGTAGATCAGCGTGCAGACGACCAGCGCCCCGATGATCCCGAACGGCATGTCCTTCTTGGGATCCTTCGCCTCCTGCCCTGCCGTCGATATCGCCTCGAAACCGACATAGGCGAAGAACACGATCGAGGCGGCGCGCATCACCCCGTCGACGCCGAACTTGCCGTCGCCCTGACTGGCGGGGATGAACGGCGTCCAGTTGCGCGCGACCAGCTCGTCGAAGTGCGACAGGACGATCGCGCCGCCGACCGCGATGAAGGCGACCAGCACGCCGACCTTGATCGCGACGATGATCGTGTTGACCTTGGCCGATTCCGCTACGCCCCGCACCAGCAGCGCGGCGAGGGCTAAGCAGATCAGGAACGCCGGCAGGTTGAAGATCGTCGTCACAGGGTGTCCGTCGACCAGCACCGGCACGCCGCCCCGCATAAGCGGGTACCCGGCCGGTCCGGTGAACTGCGGCGGAATGTGCATGCCGAAATCGCCCAGCAGGCTTACCATATAGCCCGACCAGCCGACCGCCACCACCGACGCCGCCAGCCCGTATTCGAGCATCAGCAGCGCGCCCATCATCCACGCGACGAACTCGCCGAGCGTGGTATAGCCATAGGTGTAGGCCGATCCGGACACCGGCAACGTCGAGGACAGCTCGGCGTAGCACAGCCCGGCAAACGCGCAGACGATGCCCGCCACGACGAACGACAGCAGCACTGCCGGCCCGGCGTGCAGCGCGGCCGCCGAGCCGGTGCGCACGAAGATGCCCGCGCCGATGATGCAGCCGATGCCCAGCATCAGCAGGTTCCATTTGCCCAGTGTACGCTTCAGTTCGCTCGCCGCGGTTTCCCGCTGCACCTGCGCGATGGACTTGCGCGCGAACATCCGCTCGACGATGCCCCTCGCGGCCTTGGTTGCCATGTTTCCCCCGGGGTCAGATAAGCCAGCCAACGCGTCTAAGCGCAGCGACCAACCGGGACAACGCAATCTTGCTGCTTTCTAAGGGGTTAGCGTTTCGATGCCCGTGGCAGACACGCGGCTGCTCTGCGCTCCGCAACGCGACACTCGGCCAGCGTTGGTGATCGACTGCCGTCATCAATCGTATCCGAATAATCGATTGGACAAATGTCGGTCATATCCTGCATCTTCCGATCACGCAGGTAACACTGATTGAGAGAGGACGCCGACATGGCCGATTACGAACAGCCCAAGAGCAGCGGTTGCCCCATGGGCCCCAATGGCGGCGGCGAGGTCAAGGCCCGCTCGCTGCTCGGTCGCACGAACAAGGATTGGTGGCCGGATGCGCTGCCGATCGACATGCTGCACCAGCACGGCGTCTCCCCCGACCCGATGGGCGAAGAGTTCGACTATGCCGAGTCGTTCCAGCAGCTCGACTATGCCGCATTGAAGGCGGACCTGACCGAGCTGATGACGGACAGCAAGTCCTGGTGGCCTGCCGATTACGGTCACTACGGCCCGTTCATGATCCGCATGGCGTGGCACGCCGCCGGCACCTACCGCGTGACCGATGGTCGCGGCGGGTCGTCGTCGGGTCAGCAGCGTTTCGAGCCGCTCAACTCATGGCCGGACAACGGCAATCTCGACAAGGCACGCCGCCTGTTGTGGCCGCTGAAGCAGAAGTATGGCAAGAACATCAGCTGGGCCGATCTGTTCATCCTCGCCGGCAACGTCGCGATCGAGAGCATGGGCGGGCCGATCTTTGGTTTCGCCGGCGGCCGCAAGGACGTCTTCGCCTCCGAGGGCGACACGTTCTGGGGCGCCGAGGAGCTGTGGGTCAACGAGGGTGCGCAGACGCGCATCAGCGAGGACATGCCTGAGCTCGAAGGCCCGCTGGCTGCGATCCAGATGGGTCTCATCTACGTCAATCCGGAAGGTCCGGGCGGTGATCCGAACCCGCTCCTGTCGGCACGCGACATGAAGGCGACGTTCCTGCGGATGGCGATGAACTCCGAGGAAACCGTCGCGCTGACCGCCGGCGGTCACGCTTTCGGCAAGTCGCATGGCGCCAAGCCTGCCCCGCATTTCAAGGCGCCGTCTTCGGAATCCGTGCACATGCAGGGCCTGGGCTGGCTGACCGACAGCGAGGAGATCGGCCAAGGCCACATCACGACCTCGGGCATCGAAGGCGCATGGTCGAACAACCCGACCAAGTGGACCGGCGATTACCTGCGCCTGCTGTTCAAGTACGACTATGAGCTGACCGAGAGCCCGGCCGGCGCGAAGCAGTGGCAGCCGGTCAACCCGGCACCCGAGGACATGGCACCCGACGCACGCGATCCCAACAAGCGCGTGCCGACGATGATGACCACCGCCGACATGGCACTGAAGATGGACCCCGAGTTCCGCGAGATCGCGCTGCGTTTCCGCGACGATCAGTCGGCGCTCGACGACGCGTTCGCGCGTGCCTGGTTCAAGCTGACGCACCGCGACATGGGTCCGCGGGTTCGCTACCTCGGGCCTGAGGTTCCGGAAGAGACGCTGATCTGGCAGGATCCGGTTCCCGAGGGCACCGCGCCGTCGGACGCCGACGTCGCTGCGTTCAAGGACGCCGTGCTCTCGAGCGGGCTGACGATCGGCCAGCTGGTCAAGACCGCCTGGGCGTCGGCATCGAGCTATCGTCGGTCGGATCACCGCGGTGGTGCGAACGGGGCGCGCATCGCGCTTGCCCCGCAGAAGGATTGGCCGGTCAACGAGCCCGAGCAGCTGAGCAAGGTCCTGGCCAAGCTCAACGAGCTGCGCGGCGACATGTCGCTGGCCGACGCGATCGTGCTGGCCGGTTCGGCAGCGGTCGAGAAGGCGGCACGCGATGCCGGTCATGACGTGTCGGTGCCGTTCCTCGGCGGACGCGGCGATGCCACGCAGGAGTGGACCGACGTCGAGAGCTTCGTGTGGATGGAGCCGCAGGCCGATGGCTTCCGCAACTACCTGAAGACGCGTCACCCGGTGAAGACCGAGGAGCTGTTGCTCGACAAGGCTTCGCTTCTCGGCCTGTCCGCGCCGGAGATGACCGTGCTGGTCGGTGGCCTGCGCGTACTCGGTGCGAACTTCGGCGATGCGCCAGAGGGCGTGCTCACCGAGCGCAAGGGTCAGCTGACCAACGACTTCTTCGTCAACCTGCTCGACAACGACACCTTCTGGGATCTGGTCGACACGTCGAGCGACGAGAAGTTCATCGGCTACGATCGTGGCGGTCGCGAGAAGAAGTGGCAGGCGACCCGAACCGACCTCGTCTTTGGCTCGAACTCGCAGCTGCGCGCGACCGCCGAAGTCTATGCCGAGAACGGCCACGAGCAGAAGTTCGTGCGCGACTTCGTCAAGGCATGGGTCAAGGTCATGAACGCCGACCGTTTCGACGTCACGGCCAAGCCGGTGTCGTCCAACCAGGCGACCTGAGCTTCGGTGACATGAATATAAGCCGTGGTGGGTCGGACAATGTTCCGGAACACCACGGCTTAGCTGTGACTGGCCTATGTAGTTCATAGGCAATTACACGGTACCCGCCCTCGCTCGTCTCTGGGGCTATTGCGTTACACACGTATACGAGACGGTCTGCGAAAGCGGCGGTTATCAGATCTTCGCGAAGACGATCGCATTCGTCACGCCACTTCAGGAACGCCCAAAGTCACCCGTTTCGGCGGTAGACAGACGGATCGCGTGATCGTGACAGCGCCAGCCAGAGAAGCCGATTTTGACAGGTTCCTGGTAAAGCTCATCGACCCAACCAAAGTTACGCGGATGCCTTAGCTCACGGCGCAGTCCGTATGAGCATTTTGCGCTAAATCTTATAACTCTCGGCAAAGGCTCGGGAGGAGACGGAACCCTAATGTCTCGCAATTCTCGACGATGAGTTGAAGATCACCGTGCGAGCCAGCCGCCATCGACGGCAAGGATGTGGCCTTGCACGTATTTGGCTGCCGCCGACGACAGGAACACCGCCGCACCGCCAAGATCGCTCGCGTCGCCCCATTTCCCTGCCGGGATGCGGTCGAGGATCGAGCGGTTGCGGGTCTCGTCCGCCTGCAGCGCGGCGGTGTTGTTCGTCGCGATGTATCCCGGTGCGATCGCGTTGACGTTGACGCCCTTGGCCGCCCACTCGTTCGCGAGCAGCTTCGTAAGGCCGCCGATCCCCGACTTCGACGCGGTATAGCTCGGCACGCGGATACCGCCTTGGAACGTCAGCATCGAGGCAATGTTGACGATCTTGCCCGAGCCTTGCGCGATCATGTGCCGCCCTGCCGCCTGGCACAGGAAGAACACCGACTTGAGGTTGGTGTCGATCACCGCGTCCCAGTCGGCTTCGGTGAAGTCGACCGCGTCGGCGCGGCGGATGATGCCGGCGTTGTTGATCAGGATGTCGAGACCGGCGAGCTTGGCCACCGTCTCGTCGACGACGCGCTGCACCGGTTCGATCGTCGACAAGTCGGCAGACACGACCTCCGCGTTCCGCCCTAGAGCGCGAATCTGCGCGACGGTATCTTCGGCAGGCGTGCGACCGACGCAGGCGACATCGGCGCCGGCGGTCGCGAGCGCGACGGCGATGGCCTGGCCGATGCCCGTGTTCGCGCCGGTGACGATGGCGACCTTGCCGGTCAGGTCAAAGGGATTTGTCATGCTTACTCTCTCATTCCCCTCCCGCCTGCGGGAGGGGCTAGGGGAGGGGAAATGCGGACCAACGCTCGTGGACACGCCCTCCCCTGACCCCTCCCGTGAACGGGAGGGGAAAGGCTCAAGCCAGCTGGCAGATATCCAGGACGTTCATGTCGGTATAATCCTGGTTCTCACCGGCCATCGCCCAGATGAACGCATAAGCCTTGGTGCCCGAACCCATGTGGATCGACCAGGGCGGGCTGATGACCGCTTCCTCGTTCGCCATGACGATGTGGCGGGTCGCTTCGCCCTCACCCATGTAGTGGAACACGCGATCCTTCTCGAGATCGTCGAGCTCGAAGTAGAAATAGATCTCGCTGCGACGCTCGTGAATGTGCGGCGGCATCGTGTTCCAGACCGAGCCGGGCTTCAACACCGTCAGCCCCATGACCAGCTGCGCGCTGTCGCAGATGCCGGGAATGACCATCTGGTAGATGGTCCGCTCGTTCGAGTCCTCGAGGCTGCCGCGCTCCAGCGTGGTCGCATCACCGACCGAGATCACCCGCGTCGTGAACGCCTTGTGCGCCGGGCACGATGCCAGATAAAAGCGCGCGCCGTCGCCGGAGAACTGTACGTCCTTCGCGCCCATCGTCACGTACAGGCAGTCCTTGTTGCCGAGCGTGAACGTCTCGCCGTCGACCGTGACGGTGCCCGTGACCTTGCCGACGTTGACGACCGCGAGTTCGCGACGCTCCAGGAACGGGTGCCCTGCCGCCGATGCCGGCTCAGCCTGGTCGGGCAACTTCACCGACCCGCTCGCCACCGCGACGCCGCCGATCACGAAGCGCTCTGCGTGCGTGTAATTCAGCACGCATTCACCGTCGCGGAACAGGTCCTGGATCAGGTACCGGTCGCGCAGTTCGTCGTTGGAGACGCACTCCATCATGTCGGGATGCGTAGCGTAGTAGGTGCGGTCGTACATGCGGGACTCCGATGGCCGAGAGATGGACGCCGGAAGCGACACCTCAGTTGATAGAACCGATACCGCTCCGCATATTTTGGCGCAAGTGACCACAATACGGGATTTATCAATCAGTCGCGGCCAACGTCGCCAAGGCGGCGTTTGCCCAATGCCTCCGGCGATTGGATGGTCGCGCGGTCGAGCGCCTCGGGGATCAACGCCAGACACTGGATTGCGGCAAGACCCCATTGCGCGGACGCGTTGGTCGAGACGCCGGGCCATTCGGTGACGTGCCCTTCGGTATGCCGCGGATCGCTCGGCCATGTGCCAAGCCCTGCATCGCCCGACAGGAACTCTCCCGCCGCCCGTGCCGCGAGCGTCGCATCCGGCGTTTCGTGCGCGACGTATGCGGTGAGCCGCGAATGCGCCTCGCGTAAGTTGCGCGGGCCAAACGGTGCGCCGAACTTTGCCAGATATTCGGCCTGGGGCGCGTTGTACCAGCGACAATAGTCGAGCCAGGCGGTCCGATAGCGCGGCACATCGAGCAGGCGGATCAGTTCGGAGCTCACCTCGACCGCGCCGAACACCGCGTTGAGATGCGAGAGCCGGATACCGCGGTTCTGGTCGATGAACCGTCCCGAGGCGAGATCGAACGGCGCGCTGCCGGTCATCCAGCCATGCGGCAGGCGGCCGATGCTGTCGAGGCCGGCGATGATCCGGTCGCGCCAGCGAGTGTCGCCGGTCCGCTCCCATTCGGTCAGCCACGCCGCGGCGAGCGGGCACCAGGTCGTCCCGAAGGTCATCTCGATCGTTCCCGTCGGCAATACCGGCTTCTTCGCGCCCGGCACCTTCCGCCCGATCTCGACCTGCTGGAGCGTCTGGTCGGAGGTGAGCAGGTCGCGCATCAGGTCGCCGACGCGCTCGTCCGCGGTCAGATAATAGAAGATGCGGCGATAGCTGGCGTTGCTGACGCGCGGCTGTTTGGAGCTGTCGCTCCAGTGCTGGACGCCGTGGCGCGTGCCCATGCCGGCGAAGCGACCGCCGTGATACACGTCGACCTCGCCGGTGTGGCGAGTCATCGCTTCGGCAAAGCGGAACGCCTGCGCGTTGCCGGTGCGCAGGACCGAATACCAGAGCCAGAGATCGGGTGAGAGTTCGCTGTTGTCCCACGCGAACCCGCCGATATCGTACCGCCAGCGGTGCCGGTCGCTGTCGTAGGTGTGCATGATGTCGCCGTGGTTCCAGAACCCGTACCAGGACCGGCGGTCGACCTCGCCGGCGTAGAAATCGATCAAATTGTCGAGCTGGTTCTCGATCGCGGTGCGGTTCTGCGTCGAGCGGTCGGGCAGGCCCCAGTCGCCGAACACGTGCGCGGCGTGGAGGTGTTCGGGGCTCGCCATCAATTGCGGCGGTGTCGCTTGAGCCTTCGCCATCTGCGCGAGCGTCGCGGTGTCGGGCGTCGCAGGCAAGGCCCAGAGCGTCAGTTCACTGGTGCGGGCGATGCCGGATGCGTCGTCCCAGCCGGGCTCGTAATCCTCATAGGTGACGGACAGCCCCTCGTTTTGCGCGGCGAATTCCTCCATCCCCATCGCGCCGTGATAGGGACGCAGGTCCATCGCCGGTGCCTCGGGCGACCACAGCCAGGCGGTCAGTCGCGCCGCATCGCCATCAGCAGCGTCGATGTGGAGCGCGGTCGGATGACGCTGCCAAAAATAGCGTTGGCCGAGCGCAACCCCGCCGTCAGGACCGCCGACATACGCAAGACCCGGCGCCCGCGCGCCTTCGTCGGCGTCGATCCAACCCTGGCCGGGCGCGGTTCGCTTCGTCAACTGCCAGCCATTGGCGTTCGGCTGTTCGAGCCGGAAGTCGCCCCAGGCGGGGATCCGGTCGAGCGTGTCGCGGACCGATGGTGCCATCGTTGCGACCGGCGGGGTCGCGTGTCCGGCGATCTGCGCCTCGCGGAACGCCCGGCCGGGGTCGCGACGCAGGCCGGTGAGCGGTCGCACGCCCTCGGCGAACATCTGGCCGTCGGTGGCGATGCGGACATGGCGATCGTGGAGCGCGCCACGCATCGGCACGGACGCCTGTACGCCGAGGCTCGCGAGGAAATCGCGGCCGGGATTGCCGTCGAACACGAAGCTGTGGACGATCCGCAACGCCGCCGATCCGGCATAGGCATAGAGCCGCACCGTAAAGGGGAGCCAGCGACGATCGGCCATCGCGTGCCGCCCCTCGATCTTGACGACAGCCCGGACGGGGCCTCGTTGCTCGATGGTGACCTTTTCGATCTCGCCGGCGAACGACATGGGTTCGCCGTGGAGCGGGTCGGACTTTACCGAACCAACGAGAGAAACGGCGCCGAGCACGGGCTTCCCGGACTGGCTGGCCGAGCGGACCAATGCGGGGCCGGTGCGACCGATCTCCCAGCGCAGGTCGCCGACGTCGATGACCACCGCATCGGTCGTCTCGGTGACCTTCACCGCGCGCGCCGGTGCCGTCGCCCGACCGCGCGTGACGATCAGGCCAGCGGGCGCGACATCGGCAGGTACCGCGTGGGCGGTCCACTTGATCGAGCCGTCCGGCCAGGTCGCGGTGGTCCAGGTCTGCGCGGGTATGCCGGTACCGTCGACGGCGCGAACTGCGAGCGCGGTGTTGCGCTTCAGCACGCCGCGCGGCCACGCGACGCCGAACGTTTGTCCCATGTGCATCGGCGGTGCGGCCCCGTCGATCCAGCGGATCGCGGCAGACTGGAACGCAGGCGCAGGCGCGGCATCGAGCCGGACCGGCAGCAACGCGGTCGCACCGCCGAGCAGTGCGACCTTCAGCGTATCGCGCCGCGTTGGGTTTAGTGAGGTCATGATCGTCTCCATCAGCGGCGCGTGATCGACAGGTGGCGGATGCGCAGGTGGCTCCACGTGGTCCGCAGCCCGAACTGGCCGGACGCATAGGGTGCGGGGTCGTCGAGCGTGAACACCCGCCGCCCGTCGCGCTCGACCGCCACCGTCCGCCCGTCCGCGATCAGCCGGATCGTAGTCCAGCGATTGGGCTGAAGCATGTCGGCGATGTCGCGCCTGTCGTGCTGGGGCAGCAGAGGGCGATCGCCGGCGCGTCCGACATAGCGGCGAAAGCGGGTCGTCGTGTTCCGGTTGCCGCCGATGCCGACATAATAGGTGCGCAGGCTGTCATAGTCTGCGAACGCACCACTTCGACGGTGGGTGAACACCGATCCGCCGTCGTCTTCGTGCGCCATCCAGAACGCGTTGAGGTCGCTGACTTTGTCGTTCGCGCCGCCTTCGGACACCGCCATCGCCTGGAACCGAATAACGACCGGTCCCGCGACCGGCTTGCGCCACCACAGCGTCAGGCCCTTCGCGGTATCGATATCGATGATCCCGCCGCGTTCGGTGACTCGCGCCGCGGGGTCCTCGGCCTCGACGACCCAATCGGCGAGCGGCTGGTGGGCGATCGACATCGACGGCACGCTGGCGAGGATACCCGCTGCGATGTGAAGCCGTGCATTCAAGCGCATGCTGCCCTCCCCGTGCGCTGTCATCGCGCTCCGCCATTGCATAGGCCGCGAAATCCCCGCCGCCAAGTTCGTGCCGAATATTAGTTAGTCATTCCACATGATGGTTATTTCATTGAGAAGCCGGTTGCTCTTTCCGGAACGTCGTCGCATCATGCGGGAAAGAAGACGCGGGAGAGTGTGGGTGAAGAACGGCCTGTTGATAGCCATCGCTCTGGTTACGCCTGCATTGGGCGGAGCCGCCCCTGCCCCGATGCGGATCTTCATCGCCAGCGACTCGACCGCGCAGGATTACAAGGCTGACCGTTATCCGCAGTCGGGTTGGGGCACGATGCTGCGTTGTGCAGTGGCGCTAAACGTCACTGTCGAGAACCGCGCGATCGGCGGACGCAGCACCAACAGCTTCATCCGCGAGGGCCGCCTCGACAAGATCGCTGCGGACCTGCGGAAAGGCGACACGCTGCTGATCCAGTTCGGTCACAACGATGCGAGTGTCGACAAGCCCGAGCGCTTCACGACTATCGAGCAGTATCGCGCGAACCTCCGCCGCTTTCTCGACGTCGCCAGCCATGCGGGTGCGAAGGCGGTGATCCTGACTCCGGTCGCGCGACGCGATTTCAAGGACGGGGTCGAGCAGCCGAGCTTTCCGACATATGCCGACGCGGCGCGACAGGTGGCGCATGAGACGCGGACTCCGCTGATCGATCTGGGCAAGACGTCACAGGCCTGGGTGCAGGCGGCCGGGGCCGACGCGGCGAAGGGCTATTATTTGCATTACACCGGCGCAGCAGGAGCGCCCGGCTATCCCACCGGCGTGGCCGACGACACGCATTTCAGCGAAATCGGCGCACGGCGGGTTGCCGATCTGGTGGCAACCGGGCTCCACCGTCTGAAGCTGCCGATCGCGCGGTACGTGACGCCTGGGACTCCTGCCCTGACACGCGCGACGCCGGCGGGTGGCCCGTCGTGCGGCTGATCGGCGCGCTGGCTCTGGGACTTACGTTAACGAGTACCGCAGCCGAAGCGCAGGTACGGAGGTTCGTGTTCGGTGGTGGCTCGGCTCCAAAACACGCCGTGTCGGTGGCGGCCGGGCGCGTTTATGCAGACGACTTCGGTTTCGAGGGCGGCAATCCGGCGTTGTTCTCGGTCGCGGTGCCGCCGGGCAATTACCAGGTCACGGTGACGCTCGGCCTGCCTAAGATGCGTACCGACACCAGTATCAAAGCGGAGTCGCGGCGGTTGATGCTTGACGCGGTCGTCGTGCCGGCGGGGCGATCGATCACGCAGAGCTTCGTCGTCAACGTCCGCAACGCCGCACTCACCCCGCCGCCGCTGAACGCGCCGGGTGGGACCGCGGTGCTGCTCAAGCCACGCGAGCACGGATCGTTCAGTTGGGACGACCGGCTGACGCTGGAGATACTCGGCACGGAGCCCGGCGTGACTGCGATCACGATCGAGCCGATCACGGTGCCGACGATATTCCTGCTCGGCGACTCTACTGTCACCGACCAGCCGGCCGAGCCTGCTGCGAGTTGGGGGCAGATGCTCCCCACGTTCTTCCGTCCGGACATCGCCGTCGCCAATCACGCTGAATCGGGCGAGACGATGAAATCGTTCATGACTGAATTGCGCTTCGCCAAGGTGCTGGAGTCCGCGAAGCCGGGCGATTGGGCGCTGATCCAGTTCGGGCATAACGACCAGAAAGCGCAGTGGCCACAGACCTATGCCGCCGCCGAGACGACCTATCGCGATTACCTTCGCGCTTGGATCGCGGAGTTTCGTCGTCGGGGCGTGGAGCCAGTGCTCGTGACGTCGCCCGAGCGGCGGATATGGGCGGGCGACAAGATCCGCCCGACCCTCGCGGAGTATGCCGCGGCGGTGAAGGCGGTCGGCGCGGAATTACACGTGCCGGTGATCAACCTGAATGCCGCGAGCATCCGTTTCTACGAGGCACTCGGACCGACGCGCGCGCCGCTCGCGTTCAATGATGGCGGCAAGGACGCGACACACCACGACAATTACGGCGCGTGGGTGCTCGCGCGGGCGGTAGCGGCGGGAATCGCGGCAGCGAAACTGCCGCTCGCCCAGCATCTGAAACCGGACCTTGCGGCGTTCGATGCAGGCCATCCGCCCGACCCTGCCACGTTCAAGCTTGCGCCGAGCGTGGCGCATGATTCCACCCGACCGGACGGAAACTGAGATGACCACGCGACGTACGATCCTGGCCGGTGGCCTCGCTAGTGGCCTAACAAGCCTGCTGCCGCTCCGCGCTTTCGCACAGGACACGACGCTGGCGGTGGAGCGGTTCGCGCTGTGGCCAGGCGCGGCACCCGGAGCCCCGACACCGGCAGTCGTCGACCAGTGGGTCAAGCGATCACCGACCGGTGCGGCGGACGACATCGCTTGGCCGCATGTTGCGACGCCGATGCTGACGGTGGTGCGACCGGCCAAGCCCAACGGGGCGGCGGTGCTGATCTGTCCCGGCGGCGGTTACGCACGCGTAGCGGTTGGCCGGACCGGCGGCAGCATCGCACGCGACTTCGCCGCGCGCGGGATCACTGCGTTCGAGTTGCTCTATCGGCTGCCGCACGATGGCTGGGCGGCAGGCCCAGATGCGCCGTTGCAGGATGCGCAGCGGGCGATGCGCGTGATCCGCGCGGGTGCGGGCACGCGCTGGACAGTCGACCCGGCGCGCGTTGCCGTCACTGGCTTCTCCGCTGGCGGGCATCTCGCGGCACGGCTGGCGTCCAGGTCAGCCATGCCGAGCTACGCGCCGATCGACGCGGCCGACCGCC
>Ga0308164_10002087_pt1 | contig 20896 bp, 27 predicted proteins | sample PhyTR2_FD_201031 | JGI IMG/M metagenome (GOLD analysis project Ga0308164, IMG submission 201031) | Phyllosphere microbial communities from UC Gill Tract Community Farm, Albany, California, United States - DLSLT.R2 | ecosystem: Host-associated > Plants > Phyllosphere > Unclassified | place: USA... | reverse complement strand
CCTCCCCGAACCGTGGTTGATGACGGCGTTGCAGTCTGGTGCTTCGCAGGCCCGGCCATGTGGGCGCTGAGCGATGACGAAGCTGGCCATGGCCTGCTGGCGGATCTCGGCCCGTGGACTCTCAGGAAGTCCCTGACGATCGACGGAGCAAGCCCCGACCAAGCGGAAGCGCTGCGACTGATCCGCGAGCATGGCTTCTGCTGTTTTGATCCGATGCCGGAGACCGAGGCTTGATGGCCCCTACGTCCGACGGCCTACCCCGACCCTGGCAGCTCCTGATGGTCGGGCCGGGAACCCAGCACATCACGCCCGAACTCCACGACAGGCTGGTGCGGTTGCTCGATCTGCTGCCGCAAACCCGGCTTATCGAAATCGAGACCGATGCTGGCGGTGTCAGCATATCGCGCGACTGGCCCAGTGACCGTATGGAAGAAGTTGCAGGCATCGAAGCGGATATCGCCGCCATGCCCGGCATCGTCCGCATGACCCTCTTCCAGGTGACATGACGATGGGGCGGTTCCGATCATGACTGGGTGATCGGTTGCCGCGTCGGGCTGATGGCCTGTATCGGGCGTAATGCCGCGCTCGTCCGTGACTGTGATGAGCGGCATGGCATTCAAAGTCGACATCCCACACGAATTCCTACTCGTATCCGGTGCGGAAGGCATTCTCGCGTGACATGGGTGAATGCGACAAACCGCTGACGTGATCTTCTTCTCGCCAAGCCAGTGGCCGATAGGCCGCTCTGGTGACGGCGAAGCCGACACGGATCAGGAAACATACGGCCGGAGGGCGTTCTGCATATATATTCTAACTCTGGTCGGATTCATGCCGCTTCGCTGAATCACGTTCCTTGTCCATGACCGCGCGTCCAAGACGCGACAGCAATTGAGCAAGTTCGGGGTCGTCGATCAGCGCCGCCGGCTGCTCGTCAAGCGGCAGCGCCGCGATCATTGCCCTACCCTCCTCGGCGGCCAACACGCGTCGTTGGCTATCGTCCTGTGGCGGAGGGGCGGTCATGCTGCGTAATATCTCGGTGGGCAGCATCAGGCGGTAGGCGTTGGAGGTCTGCTTCACCTGGGGACCACGCAACCCTGCGTTGCCGGTCGGGACATAGCGGCGCAGCCAATCGAGGAAACCATGCTCCTTGAGGCGTTTCAGCGCAGCCGCCACGGCAGCGATCGAACGACCGATCCGCTGCGCCAGCGTCGCGATCGCCGGATCGAGCCGGCCGGTCTTGTAGTCAATCAGGCGCAACAGCTCGCGCAGCACCTCCATGCCGACATGACCGATCGCACCGTTCTCACGACCATTGCGCTCGCGGCGATGCGCCAGCCGCTTGAGCCGGTCGCACTTCTCGGCCGCCTGAAGGAAGCGTGCGACATCCTTGGGATTGAACGGCTGCCAGAACCGCCCTTCCCTACCTGCCGCCGTTTTACTGTAGCGATGCACCCGTTGCCCGGTCTCGCGACCGGGCCGGCGTCCTACGGCCCCTCCAAGAGCCTCGAATACGGTCTGCATAGCCTTCCCTCCACTGGGTTGGCCCGGACGCTGGCGGCGATCCCTCATGGACATAGCTCTCCCGTGCTCGAAAACATCGTTTTCGAGTTGACTGACGAGCCGACTTGCGAGATGCTGGTTCTTGCGACAGTACCAGCGCTTCTTGCGCATCAACCCTTACAGAGAGCCCGGCCGCCTAGCCGGGCTTTCGTCGTTTTGGGGTTGGTTCGGGGCCTAATCCGGCCATCCACGCCACGACGAACCAGCCGATTCCTCGGGCTGGTACCTTAGAAGTCGCAGATTAACCGACGGGTGGGAAGAAAATTATTCATTTGCTTCAACAGATTATACGCTAGCGTGCTAGCACGCTATCTCTCGTTGATGTCTTGTTTGTACTTTTGCAAAACGTCTTCAACAGCTTCCGTCAGGAGGCTTGCCATCGTGCGGCCTTCCTTCGCTGCTAAGATAGCCACGGCACGACCAATCGCCGGATCAAAATGCGCCGCTATCGTCCGCTTTCCTATGCGATCACGTTGCCGGCGTGGAGCTTCGATCGGCAACAGGGGCTGCTCCTCCGCACTTGGCTCACGATCATCCCTCGATTTACGCGCCATAGAACAATCCGCCCGCTTGATAGTGTGCTATCACGCTACCGTACTCGCATACCAGCATGCTATGATCACTACCTTTCCCCAAACGGATGCTTGCCACGATCACGCATGAGGTGATCGATAGCCTCTCCTAATAGCGCCTGAATCGTCTTATCTTCCTCTGCCGCAAGCATCCGCATGGCCCGCATCAAATCTGGGCTGAAATAGCCGACTAGCCCATGCTTACCCTGTCTGGCCTTCGCCCGACCTGGCGGCGTAGACGGTACCTCCGCCTCTACTGAGCGAGAAGATGCATCAACCTTCTCTTTGTCTCGGCTAGCGTTCAATCCACCAAATCGGCTCATAGCGCCTTCCCGCTAGCGTGCTTTTGTGATGGCGTGCTAGCACGCTCGCATAGCCATTCCCACAGTTGATCGATTTCTTCAGCAGCTTTCCCGTTTGGTTCGGTCTCTACGGCTGTCCGTCCATTGGCCGTGCTGTGATTAAAGGCCGCCCGTTCGGCTAGCGACATGGGCGCAACCTCAAGGCCAAAGCTCTCCACCATTTTAGACGCATCAGCGATCAGCGCGGGAGCGCGGGGCGGGGTCGCATTGAAAACGACATACGCTGCCTTGCGCGTTGACCGAACCAAGTCAGCCGTGGCTTGGATCGCATGGAGGTCAAAGGCTCGCGGGCGGCACGGTATAAGAACTACGTCTGCCGCTTTAACTGCCTCGCGCGCAGCTGCTTCGGCAAACGGTGGCGTATCGATAACGAGAAACTCAGCCCCGAGCTTTTGAGCATCCTCTATAACACGAGCAAGACGCGCAGGAGGAGCAGTTATGACTTCCGGATCGGTTTTGCCTCGCCAATCGCCCCAAGCAGCAGCGGTTGCTTGGGGATCGGTGTCGATAAGGCAGGCGACATAGCCCGCCTGTGTAGCTTTAGCAGCAAGGTGGGTGGCTAAAGTCGTTTTGCCCGACCCGCCTTTCTGACTGACAAGAGCGATCGTTATCATGGGAGCGTGCTAGCACGCTTTTATGTCGTCACGCTAGCGTTGATTTAACCAGACTGATGTCGGAACTCACGCGGGATGCAGGGCCGCCCGCTCATATTCTCACCAAGGATCGATTCCGAGAACGTCCGCGCTGTCTCACTGGGTGTAGATATCAGCGTTAATTGGCACGGTTCTGTCAGCGATAAATGGCACGTTGCGAAGCGGTGCGGGATTCTCGGAATCGATCGAGAAATGGGAAAGCCTTCACTCGCTCACGGTCTGGTCGGGAGGCGTTAGCGGGAACGCCGTGGGGTCGAAGGCTGCTACCTCCAACAGGTACGCGCGATCCTTCGCGTCCGCCCAGCCCTCCGGCCAGTTTCCTAAAAGCCAGACGCCTTGATCGAGCCACGCCAGTTCCAGGATCGACGGCCACGTCTCCAGTTCCGTGTCGGTTAAGGTGACATGCCCGGTATAGCCCCGCAGGAAGGTCGCCCATTCGGCCGGCGTCCATAATCGACCGGGAGCGGTGGAGAGGTCGCAGTGGAACAGGAGCAGCGCGATGGCGAGGTCATAGAGCCTTGGCATTCGTGCCGCATGGTCCGGATCGACCAGCGTAGGTTTCGGACTGAAAACGAGGTTCGACGCCTTGAAGTCGAAGCTGCACCCGGCGAGCGGCAAGCCCATGACGGGTTCGGCCGTGGCGAGGCGTGCCAGCGTCACCTTCCGGAATGCGTGCCGATCCGCACCGGCGGCCTCGATGGCATCTTCGGCCGAAATAAGGTGCGGCTCGATCCATTCGGCAGTTCGGATCATCGGCTCCCTGTAGATGGCGAGGGCATTTGTCTCGGGCGGGTCGGCCGCGTGCATCTGACCGAGCAGAAGCCCGGCATCTGCGATCTCGCTTTCATCAGCATGGTAGCCGGTGCCCGACACGAAGGGATAGACGACCCACTCCTTGCCGTCATCAAGACGGCGGGGGTTGGGGTAGAGGTGCGGTGCCGGGGCCACCACATCGACGCCCAGGCCATGTAGCGCCGTCAGCCATCGTCCGATCGCCTTACCGTCCGAATGGACCAACCCTGTCCGCTTCAGAACCCAATCGCCGCGACGATCACGTACCCGCAGGACAGGCGCGTAGTCGTAGAGCGATACCGGCTCCTCGGGATGATCGAACGGGAAGGCTGCGACCACATTCATAGGCTCACTTACCTGCCTCCACCCCTTCCCACAAAGGAACCTCCATCGGGACAGCCGGATCAGATCGCGAGAGAATCCGGATAGCAGGTTTGGCTTTCCCAAAACCTGTTCCCGAAATATGAATCCCAAAACTAGCGGTTCAGAATGGAGTTATGGGACGAATGCTGATTGGCTACGCACGTGTCTCAACGGCCGACCAGGATTTAGCCCTTCAAACCGACGCGCTGATCAAGGCAGGATGCGAGAAGCTGTTCACCGACAAGGCGAGCGGCGCGAAGGTCATCCGACCGGGGCTGGCAGAAGCCCTCGACTTCGTGCGGGCCGGCGACACGCTGATCATCTGGAAGCTCGATCGGCTCGGCCGCTCGATCCAGGGGCTGATCGAGCTGGCGGCCGACCTGTCTGCGCGCAAGGTTGATTTCCGGTCAATGACGGATGGATTCGACACGTCCACCCCCTCGGGTCGATTGCTATTCCATATTCTCGCTTCGGTCGCCGAAATGGAGCGCGAGCTAATAAAGGAGCGGACCATCGCTGGCCTGGCGGCGGCACGAGCAAAGGGCGGCTATAGCGGGGGCCGGAAGTTGGTGATGACGCCCGACATGCTCGACACCGCCCGCAAGCTGCTCGCGGCGGGCGATAGCCCCGCCAAGGTCGCAAAGCTGCTGAAAATCGGCCGCTCTACCTTCTACCGCCACTTACCAGCAGCCAAGCGCGAACCCGCCTTATCCGGCGTCGGAACATCGTGACGTGATAGAATTGCTTGAATTGCACCGGCCCAATAGCGCTAGGTTCGCGATACGGATCAGCAGCTCGGATGTCATCGACGGCCGCCCTCAGCGGCTACCGTACGGGACGAGCGGGTCGCGAAACGCTTTCTCAACGCTTGCAATGTAGGGAATCACCTCGCATATGCACATTGTGGGCTCGGCCCCGGGGTTCGCCTTTGCGAGCCGAAAATGAGAGGCTCGGCTTAATCGCCGGGCCTTTCGCCTTTTTGGACAAGATCAAAGCAACTGTATTTTATGCCGAGCGACGCTTGCGCATCATCTGCTACTAGTGCGTCAATAACCCGATTAGCAGCGTAAAGCTGATCATAAGGCGGGTAGCCATCCTGATACCCCGCTTTGACCATGGGATAAAGGTAGAGGTCAGCGATCTGGATCAAGGGTGAACCCTTCTTTGTCACACGTGATGGATCGCCTAATACGCCTCTTTGAAACTGCTGAGCCCCAAGGCCCGAATATTCAGAAGAGTTGCCCTGGTCGAAAGGCATGCCCTCGACTTTCAGGCTCTTGTGATAAGCCACTGTGGCACGGTCTTCATGCTTACCCGCCTCCTCGAAGAAAACTTCAAGATTGGCGCCCGCCGCTGTTGCAAATTTTAGCGAACGTTCAATTAGAATGGCATATGCTGTCTTGCACATGAGCCATCTCTGATCACCATACTTCTCAGCGTAGCGCGCATTATATCCTGGACGGTCAATGACGCAGGCAATGCCCGTAACGGGCAACGCAACCAACATGTCAGCAAGCTCGCGATAAAAGCGTTCCGCACGAACAGCGTCCTGTCCAAGCCACCGAAATTTATCTCGACGCCCCCGAATTTTGGTTGAGTGGAGCGGATAATCTATTCCCCACTTAGCGACAAACTCATCATAGCGCTCTAGCGCAAGCTTACGGTCTGCTGCGTCAACAAGAATACCTCCCAACGCGAACGAATCCATGCCGTCTGCACGAGCTTCCTTTGGCTCATGATCGGGAAAACGGCTGCCGCTGTCGTCAAGGTAGAGCTGAAGCGTGGTCACTAAGCTGGTCTCGATTCTGTTGACTTCTGCAACGTCTATAGCACATATAACAACTATGACAAACATATCACAATCTGCTTCGACGTTGCGAGCCATACGAGATGCGATGGGGATCACACAGGAGCAGCTGGCGGACCGGATAGGTGTATCCTTTGCCACCGTAAACCGCTGGGAGAATGACCAGAATACCCCTCAGCGGGCAGCACGAGAGGCGATCATGGCGCTCGCAATCGAAGCTGGAATCCACGACGATGAAAATAAAGCATCCGCCCCGCCGCCAGTAGCTTCGGCGGGGCGTCGCGGGCGTCGACCTGGCCAGCCGCCATCGACGAAATCGATGGAGCAAATGCTCTGGGATGCGGCTTGTTCGATCCGTGGCGAAAAGGATGCACCGAAGTTCAAGGACTACCTGCTGCCAATGGTATTCCTAAAGCGCCTTTCTGACGTGTTTGATGACGAGGTCGCGCGGCTGGCAGAAGATTATGGGAGCCGGGAGACCGCGCTTAAGATCGCCGCTGCGGACCACACGGTTGTGCGCTTCTACATGCCGCCAGAGGCACGTTGGGCGGTTATTAACGGTCGCGAGCGCTTCGAGTGGCCAAAGGGCGAAGCACCACGCGACATTGGGGAGCACCTAACCAAAGCGATCCGCGCGGTCGTGAAGCAGAACCCAGATCTCGACAGCACCATCAACGTGGTTGACTTCGCCGCCGAGCGGAATGGCGAGCGTGACATCAACCCGGCCAAGCTACGCGACGTAGTTGAGACATTTTCTGATCCACGCTACCGGCTTGGTCTTGCCGATGTTGAACCAGACTTTCTTGGTCGAGCCTATGAATATCTGCTGCGCAAGTTCGCCGAAGGATCAGGCCAAAGCGCGGGCGAGTTCTTCACGCCGACCGAAGTCGGTTTTCTTATGGCCTATCTTTTGCGGCCCAGGCCTGGCGAGGAAGTGCATGACTATGCCTGCGGTTCGGCGGGCCTGCTGATCAAGCAGCAGATCGTGTGCCGTGAGCTGGATCCGCTCAGTAAGGTGCCACTCAAGCTCTACGGGCAAGAACTACAGGCGGAAAGCTTCGCCGTCGCCAAAATGAACGGCATCATTCACGATATGGCGGTTGAGATCGCGCGCGGCGACACGATGATCAATCCTAAATTCAAGACCGCACAGGGTGACATTCGCGCCTTTGACATCGTGGTGGCCAATCCGATGTGGAACCAGCCGTTCGATCCCGAGCGATTGGCTGCGGACCCGTTCGATCGCTTTCGTACGGCGGGCGGGGTGACGACCGGCAAGGGCGATTGGGCGTGGTTACAGCATACTTTAGCTTGCATGAAGCCGAACGGACGCGCGGCGGTCGTTCTGGATACGGGCGCGGTGACGCGCGGCTCGGGATCGAAAAACGAGGACCGCGAGCGCAACATCCGCAAGTGGTTTGTGGACCGCGACCTGATCGATGGTGTGATCTTGCTGCCTGACAACCTGTTTTACAACACCGGTGCAGCGGGCATCATCGTGTTGCTCAACATGCGGAAGCCCGAGGCGCGCAAGGGCAAGATCACCCTCGTCAACGCCAGTAAGCGGGTGAGGAAAGGAAAACCGAAGAACTATCTGCCGGATGAGGCAGTTAAGGCAATCGCGGCGCTCTTTACGGCAGGCGAACCAGTAGAGGGCGAAGTCGCAGTAATCGACGTTGGTCAGGCCGCTGACACAGATTACAACCTTAGTCCTAGCCGCTGGGTTGGCCAGAGTGGCGTGGCTACCGGCGACAGCATTGCCTCACTAGCAGTGGCCTTGAAAGCGCTGATGGAAAGACAATTAGAATTAGATTCCCAACTTGCAACTGCACTGGCTCGGATCGTCGAGGTTCCTGGTGAATAATTCCACGCTTCACACCCCTATGTTAACTTTGGGAAAGTTGATAGAGCGTGGTATTATTGAGATTTCTTCAGGATTTCCTTGTGGCAATCATAACAGTGATGGCGACGGGGTTCTGCAGGTTCGACCTTTTAACGTTACGACAAACGGAACAATTACCCTAAACATGCAGAAGCATGTCCCTGTATCGGCCGCAGCGCGACGTCCGGTCTTTGAAACCGGCGACATTGTCTTTAACAACACTAATACCAAGGAATTGGTTGGGAAGACGGCTGTCTGGAATGGACCGCCTGGAAGCGTGTTTTCCAATCATATGACGCGGATCCGTCCAACAGACTCGGCGACTTCATCATTATATCTGGCCAGTGCCATTCATGCCCATTGGGTAACAGGTCGCTCGGAAATGCTGGCGCGGTCGCATGTCGCTCAAGCCAGCATTTTGGGTGAGCGATTTCGCGAGATTGAAATTCCCTGGCCGATAGAGTCGGTTCAAGTGGTCTTTGCTGACGCATTCAATAACGTGCAGGACAGCATACAGATTCAATCCGACATCGTTAAGACTTTAAGTGCCTTAAAAGGGACGGCCATGCGGGAGATATTTACGTGTGGGCTACGCGGTGAGCTCCAGAAGGACAGTGAGATCGGACTTGTTCCAGAAAGTTGGGAAATCAAGACTCTCTTGGAACTTTGCACGATTTCGTCCGGCGGGACGCCTCGCAAGAGCGTCATGGAATACTGGAACGGAGACCTGCCTTGGGTGTCTGGCAAAGACCTCAAAAAACCTACGCTCGACGATGCCATTGACCACATCAGCGAGGAAGGAGCGGCAGCCGGAAGCAAGATAGCTCCGGCCGATGCCGTGCTGATATTGGTCCGTGGGATGGGACTCGCCAAGGATTTGCCGGTTGCTCGAATATCACGGCCGATGGCGTTCAATCAGGACTTGAAGGCGCTTATCTCAAAGACGGACGTTACAGGCGCGTTTCTACGATCGGCGATCTATAACCGAAAGGATGCGCTACTATCGCGCATCGTGCCATCTGCGCACGGCACAATGACGCTGAACCTTAACGACCTTGAAGGTTTTAAGATTGGGTGCCCGACAGACCCCGATGAAGTAGCCGAGATCGCTGCCACGCTCGACGCCATAGACGCCAAGATCGACTTACATAAGCGCAGGCGAGCCTTACTCGAAGAGCTATTCCGTGCCCTGCTCCACAAGCTGATGAACGACGAAATCCGTGTCGCCGATCTTCACTCGTCGGCGCCGCAATTCAGGGAGGAAGTCACCGCATGACCGACTTAGCCATCTCCGAAGCCAGCTCGGTCCAATTCCCGATGGTGCGTCATGCCGCCGAAATTGGTTGGACGCCGCTTACGCCCGATGATGCTCGCCTGAAGCGAGGCAGCGAAGCGGCGATGTTCCTGCGCGATGAACTGGAAAGCGCGATTGCCCGGTTCAATCCGTGGCTAACTACAGACACCGTGCGCTCCATCTTCGAAACGCTTGACGCCATACCGGCGACGATCGAGGGCAACCGGACAATGCTTGGCTGGATGCGCGGCGAGCAGAGCTGGTATGATGAGAACGAAAAGCGCCACCGCCGCGTGACGCTGATCGATTTTGAAGACCTTGCCGCTAACGCCTTTCATGTCACATGGGAATGGACGCTCAAGCCGCCCGCTCGCAAAGGCAACCGGGCCGATGTACTGTTTCTAGTCAACGGGTTGCCGGTCGCCGTTGTAGAGCACAAGAACCCCAAAGATGGTAACGCGATGGAGCGCGCGATCGTGCAGCTTCGACGATACGAGGCAGAAACACCCGAACTGATCGGTGCGCCGCAACTCTTTAACGTCACTCACCTGATTGATTATTGGTATGGCGTGACGTGGAACACGAACCGCCGGTTCATCGCCCGGTGGAAAGAAGCACGCGAGGAGACCTATCGATTTGCGGTGCACGCCTTCTTTGAGCGCACCGATTTTCTCCGCACGCTTCAGCATTGGGTGCTCTTCTATGTCGAGGACAACGAAACCCGGAAGTCGGTGCTGCGCCAGCATCAGCGCCGCGCGATCGATGCCGTGGTTGCGCGTTGCGCCGATCCTGACAAACGGCGCGGGTTGGTATGGCACACCCAAGGGTCGGGCAAGACTTTCACGCTGCTGACCGCCGCCAAATTGATCCTTGAGGACAAAGAACGGTTCGATAATGCAACTGTGATTCTCGTTGTCGACCGCACTGAGCTGGAAGGGCAATTGAAGGGCTGGGTTGAGCGACTCCTCGGCGAAATGCAGAAGCAGGACATTGTCACCCGCCGCGCAAACTCAAAAGACGACCTGCAAACCCTGCTCGACGCTGATTTTCGCGGGCTGGTGATCGCGATGATCCACAAGTTCGAGGGGATCAACACGGGCAGCGCCAACCGCTCCAACATTCATGTGTTCATCGACGAAGCACACAGGTCGGTGGCGAAGGATCTCGGCTCTTATCTGATGGGAGCCGTGCCGAACGCTACAATAATTGGCTTCACCGGCACGCCAATTGCCGACACCGAGCGTGGCAAGGGCACATTCAAGATTTTCGGCGCCGAGGATAAGCGCGGTTATCTAGACAAATACTCGATCCGGGAATCCATCGACGACGAGACCACCCTGCCGATTAAGCATGTCATGGCCCCAAGCACGATGACCGTACCGCTGGAGCGGATCGACCGCGAGTTTTTTGCCTTGGCCGAAGCGGAAGGCATCAGCGACATTGAGGAACTGAACCGTGTACTGGATCGCGCAGTTAGTCTGCGCGCCTTCCTCAAGGCCGATGAGCGAGTGGCGAACGTCGCCAAATTTATTGCCGATCATTTCCGTAAAAACGTGCTGCCGCTGGGCTATAAGGCATTCGTGGTCGCGGTCGATCGAGAAGCCTGCGCCAAGTACAAGCGGGAGTTAGACAAGCATTTACCGCCGGAATGGTCCGAGGCGATCTATACGAGCAACGTTAACGATGTCATCGAACGCCCCGATGTCGCGGCGCTACAACTGACCGACGAGCGGGAGTCCGACGTTCGGTTGCTGTTTAAGAAGCCCGTCGAAGAACCGAAGATTTTGATTGTAACCGATAAGCTGCTGACCGGTTACGACGCCCCTGTTCTTTACGCGATGTATCTCGACAAGCCGATGCGCGATCATGTGCTATTACAGGCGATTGCGCGCGTGAACCGACCTTATGTCGATAGCGAAGGCGTGCGCAAACCGATCGGGCTGGTCGTCGATTTTGTAAGCGTGCTGCGCGATCTAAAAAAGGCACTTAAATTCGATTCCGAAGATGTTAACGGCGTTATTGAAGACCTAGGCCTACTATTTGACGATCTCATTACCAAAATCACGACGGCAAAGGCCGAATATCTCGATGCGGGCGAAGGCGGCGCAGCCGATGAGCGGCTAGAAGCCTTAGTTTATGGCAAGTTCCTCGATCCTGAGCCACGCAAGGCGTTTTTCGAGGCCTACAAAGACATTGAGAGCCTATGGGAAATTCTGTCGCCATCCGCCGAGTTGGTCGATCATATGACGACGTTCAAGCGGTTGGCACAGCTCTACGCGACGGTGCGCAACGCCTACGCCGATCAGGTGGGATTTGTTGCTGACCTGGCCTATAAAACACGCCGTCTCGTCGAAGCGAATGCAGAACAATCAGGTCTAGGTAATCTCACCAAGTCCGTGACATTCGACGTGAAGACGCTGGACGCCCTGCGCGACGGCAAGGGCAGCAATGAGGGCAAAGTCTTTAACCTCGTGCGTGGCCTGCAAAAGGAAGTTGACGACGATCAGGCCAACACGCCGATTCTTCAGCCGCTCAAGGAACGTGCGGAGCGTATTTTGAAGGACATGGAAAGCCGGAATGTCACCGGGCTGGCAGCGATCGATCTGTTGGGAGCATTGGCAGCAGAGAAAGAAGCGTTGCTAGCGGAAGCTAAGGCAAATGGCTTATCGGCGGATGCTTTCGGCGTTATGATCGCACTTCGTGACGATGCCGCTTTGATTGGAGGCAACATCGACGTGCGGCAGGTCGCCAGCCTGATCGATGACCTCCGAGCGCGCTACCCAAATGCAAAGCTAAATGATGACGAACGCCGGCGGCTACGCGGTGCGCTATATTTTCCATTGCTTTCCCTTGGCGATGAAGATCGTAGTCGTATTGTAGATTTGATCATGCGGTCTATACTGTGGTGAGGCGGGAAGGTGGATCAACGGATCTAAAACTTCGTGTTATAGAATGGTCCGTTAAGCTTCGTGTAAACCCCCGCATTGTTAGAGTATCTCCAATGCGTAAGAAATGGGGATCATGTTCAGCTGGCGGTATAATAACGCTTGCCATTGATTTAGCCGATCAAGACGTTGATTTCCGGGATTTTGTCATTGCTCATGAATTGCTTCATCTCCGCTATCCAAATCACAGTCGCCTTTTCAAAGCAATAATGGCGGCACACATCCCGAATTGGCGGGAGTTGGATGCGCGGCGATAGTGTCTTCATTGGCCACAGCGATAGCGAGCGCATCGACGCTCGGAACTGACCGGAGAGAAACAACCTTGGCGAAATTGAACCGTACGCAGATCCAGGACGAAGCCCGCGCCATCCTCGCGGCAAACCCCGGCGGGCTGCGTTGGGCCGAGGTGCTGAAGGCGGTCGGCGCCGCCCACCCGGAAACACCTACCAACAGCATTCGCGGCGCGACGCACCTCCTCTTCCATGGCGCCGAGGATGTCGTGAAGATCGCACGCGGCACGTACCAGCTCGCTCGCTTCACTGAAGCCGACGCCGCTGAAGCCGTCGCGCAGGATGAGGCAGTTGCCGCGGCCCCTGTCGCGATTAACGCCGAAGCGCCCAACGCTGCATCCGCGTCCGAGCAGGCTTTCTACGCCAGCTTTGCCGAGTGGCTGGAGGAGAATGACGAGGTGACGGTCGCTGGCCCGCTGGGCGGCAGCGTGCTGGGCGGCAAGTGGGGCACGCCCGACGTGATTGGCGTCCTGAAACCCCGCGCGCAGGACATTTTCAAGTTCGAACCACAGATCGTGACGGCGGAGATTAAGGCAACGCCAAGCCAGCCGGTCGTCGCCTTTGGCCAGGCGGTTGCCTATCGGCTGTTCAGCCACAAGAGCTACATCGTCGTACCCCGCACCACCACCAGCGACGACATGAACCGCTTAACCTCGCTATGTAGCATTCATGGTGTCGGCCTAGTGGTGTTCACCCTTGACGTCGACCAGCCGGACTATGGCGTGGTTGTTCTCCCCGCTCTCGCCAGCCCCGATATGTTTTACGTCAACACCATGTTGGACCGTCTGAAGGCTAGCGAGCCACGGCTACTCAATCGCCTGTTCTAATAGCGCACCGCGAGGCTCCATCGTTGTCATAACCGACTGAGACTGTTGAAAAGGCGCCGCACTCTGCGGCTGAAGCGTTATCGACATCGGTGGCGAGCGGTTTTGACGCGCATCTCACGATTGGGGGGGAGGGCAGAAAGGTAGACCTTTTTGCTACTGTACGACTAGGAAGATGCACGTAGCTGACGGCCAGCCCGAAGGGGTACGCTCGGGTTATTTATCTCCGGCCATATCGTCGAGGTTGTCGCTCGTCTTGCCGTTCGGATTGGTGCGCAAATGCGGCTTGGCTCCTACCCGATTGACCGTATGCGCGTTGTCGATCAGCCCCTTGTCGGCCATACGCATAGCCGCTTCCAGGGAGGTGAAGCCAGCGTTACCGGCAAGCTTCACCGCGGTGATGTTGCCCTTCGCGTTCGCCTTCGCGTCTATGACCTTCTTGCCCATGACACTCCCCGCTTCATATCATCTTGTGAAAATAGGAACGAAGCGTTTAAAACACAATCACGGCAACCGTCTGCAAGTAGTGATTATGATTTTAGGAGATATCTCATGCCTACCGAGATATTGGCCTTGTCGTGGACCGTACAGGTCGCGTTAGCCAGTGGGTACGCTGCCTATATCATAGCTTATCGCGGCATACGATCACATCACTCCGCACAGGACACGTTGTTTTCAGTTCTGGTATTCAGCCTGATCGCATCCACTACTCTATGGTGGCTGCGTACAAACTCGCCTTTTGTCGCAGGTCTTTCCGCTTTCCTATGCTGCATTGCAACGGCTTCGCTGTACCGAAGCGCCGGCGCACCGCTCCTGAGTTGGTGTCTTCGCAAAGCCAAAATCAGTTGGGCAGACGACACACCGTCAGCCTGGGCCAGGTTGCAGGAAAACCGCTCTGTGCGTGTCAGTCAGATCGCTGTCTGGTTGAACGACGGAAGCAAGCTAATTTGCGAAGACGTAGCGAAGTTCGACGGCCTACCCTACGCGCCGTTCATTCTCGGCACCAACGGTGACGTGCTTATGTATGTCAGCCATACCCACCCCAAAGACGGTGATCCAAAAGCGCAACCCACGACGCTGGTCGAGGGTGCGGGAGCACGAGTTACCTATATACCCGCTTCACAGATCGCCCGAGTGACCATCAGGCATGAGGCAGAAATCAGTCCTCGTCCGCCGGCGGCGGAGACGCCTGCTGCGTCGTCAAAGGCATAATTTCGGGCTGCGTGCTTGCTCCGATCCCTTCCGGATCGAGCGGCGGCTTGACTCCCGCCGGCTGTAATGACTTTTTCAAAATTTCTGCAGCCTCGGGCTGCGCGGAAAACTCGCCCTGCTTCGATTCAGGCGTAGCGCCCGCATTCGACGACACCGCTTCAGGCTGCGTCGAATCGTTCAAGTCTACTCGCTTGGTATCATCGGTCATGGCCACGCTCCTCATATGTTACTTAGGCATCGATGCTCCTGCCCACCAGCGATCGGAGATACATTGAAGGAATCTATGTTGCTCGTGTGACATCGTTTTCGAGACCGTCGCAACGCCTAGCGTAAGTTTTTGACCATCCTCTCACGGGACCTCAAGTGGCGCTTAGTCGTCATAGACCGAGCTTACCTTAGGATATGTGCCTCCCCTCCAGAAGGAAGCCCACCAGCTCGATAGGAGGGACACCGGGGAAAAGCAGGGCGTGTTCCGCCAGATATCTTGCGCGGATCACCTCCGCCTCCCGCCCGTGCTTGTACTTTGACCAGGCCGCCAGCCCTATTCCGGTGGCCAAAGCTACCAACACGATCCACACTTTTTGCCAAAAGGTGAGTACGCCTGCCGTGCTGATACTCAGTCCTGCGATGGAAACGAACAGCGCCACCGTCGACCATACCTGAACAGGAGCGGCATTTAGAGCTGTGATCTGTCCTTGATAGAAGTTGGCAAGGTCGCGCCGCTGTCGGTAGTCGTCCCGCAGCATCGACAGGTTTTCAGCTTGGTCAACCACGCCCTCCTCCGTTCGACATGCTCCATCGCTGCCATTGCTGGCGGGTGCAATCAGCGCGAGAACCCCATGCCAATCCCGCGCGACAGCGAGCGAACATGCTGCTGAGCCTGCTGTAGCTGCTGGGGCGTAACCCGCGAAAGCAACTGCGTCGCCGTGGCATCGATTCGCCGCAGGAGCTGGGTCGGATCACGCGTCGTGACCGGACGGGTGACCGACTTCAGGCCGAGCTGTTCGGCGACCTGCACGCGCTCTATGACACGCTCGACCGTGCGGATACGCTTGCCGACGCGGCGGATTTTGCGCTCTAGGCTACGCGTCTCGGCCTTCGCCGGCTGCGCTGCACGATGCGATTGATCGACGCGGGCAAGGACATGTCCTCGACCCTGTTCGCTCCGCAACCAGACCTCACGAACCCGCACCTCGGCACGCGCACGGGCAAGCTCGCGGCGTGCCCGATCCATCGCGTGAACCTCTCTGATTTTCGCCCAGATCGCACGCTGCGGATCGCGGATGAAACTCGCCAACGATGTGCGCTTGTTGGCGATCCGACCGGTGCGTTCCTTCGTCCGTGCCAGCTCGCGCTCGGCATCATGCAGGCGAACACGGGCAGGTGAGATGATCTCCTGCCGAACCTCGGCTGCCTTCACGATCTGCGGCATACGGATCGCTGTCTGTTCAGCCTTCCATGCTGCCACCTGACGCCGCAGGGCAGCGTCGTAGTCACTCAGCTCCCTCACGATCGATGCGGTGCTGGACGGCGTCTGCGGCACAAGCCGGGCATGGCTGTCGTGATCGGCCACGATCTCCTTCGACAGGCGCGCACGCTCGGCATTGGAGGCTTGCACCTCACGATTAACCTCGCCGCGTTCGCTGCGCTCGCCCTTACGCTCGATCGCGCTGGCGGTGGGGCCGAGATGGATTGTCGCTTCGCGATCGAGCCCCTGATCCTCCAGGCTCTTGTGGCTGACTTTGGGTGCCTGCTCGCCAAGCGCCCGGACGAGGTGACGGTTCTGGGTTTCGGCCCATGATTGCCGCCAGTCGGCCAACGTCTCGCGGCTGTTCCACTCACGCGCCTTACCGGCAAAACCGATCCCATTGACCTGCCGAGTGGTGAGCATGACATGGGCGTGGAAGTTGCGATCGTCGCCGTGTTTGTCGGGGCTGTGCATAGCGATGTCGGCGACCATCCCACGATCGACAAAGGCGGTCTGGACATAGTCACGGACCAACTCGCGGCGCTGCTCGAACGACAGCTCATGCGGCAACGATAGCTGCACCTCACGGGCGACCTGAGCGTCACTACGCTTCTCGGCTGCCTCGACCTGATTCCACAGCACCGACCGATTGGCGAGGCCTTGATCGGCCCCTACCGGCAGCATGATCTCGGTATGCTCGACGCCGTCGCGATTGCGGTAATCGAACGGCATGTCGAGGCGTTCATCGGTCAGGCGCTCGCCGGCACGATAGGCGGCAGCAGCGACCGCGCTGCGCCCGTCCGATCGTTTGATGACCTGCGCCGAGAATCGGTACTGCGCCATGCCTTGCCGCCCGTCTCCTGCCTCACCTACGCGCCGCTGGCGCCGGGATCGCTAAGGGGTTCACCCCTTGGCTCGACTGCCCCCGGCGGTCGATCGTCTGGCCGCGCCTGCGGCCGGACCGCACACGTCGCGGAGCGATGTATAAGTGCGCCATATGCATGGAGCTGGCAATCTCGGCCGGACTCAGGATCGGATCAGGTCGTCGGGTTTTGCAGGGCTAGACGATCCATACCGACATTCGCTTGCACGATATGCTGTTTAGCCGGTTCCTTTTCCGCCGCCTGTCGTTCGCGCTGGCCGCATCCGTTTCGTGCGGTATCCTGCACAGCGGGGACATTCAGGGGACGCCAATTGGCGAATGGAATGATGCGACTGCCGGACTACCAATGCATCGAGGGCACCGTCGACCGCATCCTCGGATCGCATCGGACGACGGACGTGAACATCACCGAAAGCACGACCACCCACCACCCAGTCACACCTGACACGCAGTACCGGACCGAGACCCATACGTTCGTGAATACGTCGCGCGAATTTGTGATGCTCCTGGAGGTGAAAGGCCGGACGCTCAGGCTCGTCAGCAACGACTATATTGCGGTCGCCGTGGGGGACGAAGTGCGCGCGATCTGCGAGCCTGTTACCGATGCGCCGCTCATGGTTCGCGATTGGTGCAACACCACCCGGAGCATCCGTTTTCGCACCGTTCAGACGCCGCTGGAAGGTGCGGGAGCCGATCTCGCGTGGGCAGGAATTCTCGTTTTTATCGGTGCGATCTGCCTGTTTGTTTACCTTCGCTACGACAACGATGGCTTCAAATGGGGTGCGCTCGGTGCAGTCATCATGGCAGCTCTGCTCGCGCTCTATGCCATGCGCACCGCCGATCATCTGGCGCGCATCAATGCTGAGCTGGATCGGCTGGGCGGGGTGAAAGAAGCCCCCTTCCGATAGTCAAAAACGGGGCTGGCCTATCGATATTCCAGCCCGCCAACCCGTTTGCCTTTTTGCAATCCAACAGGGGCTCCCCACCTTGGTTATAGGCGCTGCTCAGGAGGGCTTCATGGCGAAGAATACGGGCGAGAATTACCGCAAAGGATCGGTCGACGATCGCACCCAGACCAAGGCACCAGGCGGCGATTTCGTGAAGCGCAACACTGACACCGGGCGCTTCATGGATCAGAAGGAAGGCGGCACACCGTTCAAGGGCGTCGCCAAGGAAAAAGACGGCCGCCGTTCATAAGCCGCCCGTGCATTGCGGCTCTAATGAGCATCGCGCGCTGGTTCGCCATCGCGTTTAAACGGTTTGGCGGTGCCGATCCGGTGACGGATTAGAAGCCACCCCAGGTGCGTAGCGCGATGAAAACGGTTGCCTCGGTGCCGACGATGGCGAGCATGATATTGCGTAGCCGCAGCTGGCAACGAACGCCCGCCGAAGCAGCCAGCATGCGGTTGCCTGACCCCCCTGCCCGTCCGATCTTGCTACCCTGCCACATCACTTTTCCTGCCCGTTTTCGGCCGCCTCAAACGCATCCAGCATCCGCCGGAACAGCTCACCTTTCGCCAGTCTATGCCGTTCGGCACAGGCATCAAAGCGATCCCGATCCTCGTCCGTGAGGCGCAGGCTATAATGCGCTGGATAGAGCGCGACGCGCCGTTCCCGCTTACGCGCGATGCTCCTCCGTGAGGTAGCAGTTTCGATCGGCAGGGCTTCTTCAGGTGAGCTTTCGGGTAGCGGAACAGGCTCGAAAACCGTCGTTCGTCTCGCCCTGATTTCATCGATCAGAGCAGCTGCCATGCGTTCCAGCGGGTCGGTTTCCATGCGGCCTCCTCATACGATAACGGAGGCAGGCCCGGCCGGTGAGCCGGGCGTTCGTAACCCTGCGCGCAGCACAAGGCGCTGCCGCCTTTGGGCAAAGCCTTGGACATGCGCGACAGCCACCCGGCCGAGAAGCTCTCGACCGGCTGCGCATCCAACGGGGTTACGACGCCCCACGGACGGGATTGACCGTGCCGCACGCCTGGGATCGCAAAAGCGTTGGGAATGCGCAAGGCATGCTTCATGCTGGGTGCGATCGGCATGGGAGAACGACATGAGCGGCAAGACATATGGCGGGTGGCTGACAGCCGGGTTCGACATGTGGATGCTCGGCGCCGAGGCGGCATCGGTGATGGCGTTGCGCACTGCCCGTATCGCGGCCGGTGGCTTGGCAGGAGCGGCTGAAGCCGAGCTGATGGTGACCGAGAAAGTCCGCGCCGCGATCGAGCTTCAAACGCGCCTGATGACCGGCACACTGGGCACCACGCCGCTGCGTGCCACGCAAGGGATGCTGAAGCACTATCGCCGCAAGGTCGCCGCCAACAAGCGACGGCTGGGATGACCGTCTCCGATCTTCCTCAAACCGTGATCGACGACAGCGTTGTGGTCTGGTGTTTTGCAGGCCCGGACATGTGGGCGCTGACCGATGACGAAATTGGCCACGGCCTGCCCGCCGATCTGGGCCCATGGACTTTCAGGAAACGCCTGACGATCGACGGCGCGAGGCCCGACGAAGCGGAGGCGCTGCGGCTAATCCGCGAGCATGGTTTCTGCTGTTTCGATCCGATGCCGGAGACGGAGGCATGATGCCCACTACGTCCGACGGCCTACCCCGATCCTGGCAGCTCCTGATGGTCGGGCCGGGAACCCAACACATCACGCCCGAACTTCACGACAAGCTGGTGCGGCTGCTCGACCTGCTGCCGCAAACCCGGCTTATCGAAATCGAGACCGATGCTGGCGGTGTCAGCATATCGCGTGACTGGCCCAGTGACCGTATGGAAGAAGTTGCAGGCATCGAAGCGGATATCGCCGCCCTGCCCGGCATCGTCCGCATGACCCTCTTCCAGGTGACATGACGATGGGGGTGGTTTCGATCATGACCGGGGACCGGTTGCCACGTCGAGCTGATGGCCTGTATCGGGCGGCAATGCCGCGCCCGTCCGTGACGGCGATGAGCGGCATGGCATTCGAAGTCGACACCCCACACGGATTCGTACTCGTATCCCGTCCGGAGGGCATTCTGGCGTGACTTGGGTGAATGCGACAAACCGCTGACCCCATCTTCTTCTCGCCAAGCCAGCGGCCGGTAGGCCGCTCTGGTGACGGCGAAGCCGGCACGCATCAGGAAACATACGGCTGAAGGCCGTTCCGTATATATATTCTAACTCTGGTCGGATTCATGCTGCTTCCCTGAATCACGTTCCTTGTCCATGATCGCGCGTCCGAGACGCGCCAGCAATCGAGCAAGTCCGGGGTCGTCGATCAGCGCCGCCGGCTGCTCGTCCAGCGGCAGCGCCGCGATCATTGCCTTTCCCTCTTCGGCAGCTAGCACGCGGCGTTGGCTATCGTCCTGTGGCAGGGGGGCGGTCATGCCGCGTAATACCTCGGTGGGCAGCATCAGGCGGTAGGCGTTGGAGGTCTGCTTGACCTGGGGACCACGCAAGCCCGCGTTGCCGGTCGGGATATAGCGGCGCAGCCAATCGAGGAAGCCATGCTCCTTCAGGCGCTTCAGCGCAGCGGCCACGGCAGCGATCGAACGACCGATCCGCTGTGCCAGCGTCGCGATTGCCGGATCGAGCCGGCCGGTCTTGTAGTCGATCAGGCGCAACAGCTCGCGTAGCACCTCCATGCCAACATGACCGATCGCGCCGTTCTCACGACCATTGCGCTCGCGACGATGCGCCAGCCGCTTGAGCCGATCGTACTTCTCGGCCGCCTGAAGGAAGCGTGCGACATCCTTGGGATTGAACGGCTGCCAGAACCGCCCTTCCCTACCCGCTGCCGTCTTACTGTAGCGGTGCACCGGTTGCCCGGTCTTACGACCCGGTCGGCGTCCTACGGCCCCTCCAAGAGCCTCGAATACGGTCTGCACAAGCCTTCCCTCCACTGGGTTGGCCCGGACGCTGGCGGCGATCCCTCATGGACATAGCTCTCCCGTGCTCGAAAACATCGTTTTCGAGTTGACTGACGAGCCGACTTGCGAGATGCTGGTT
>Ga0308164_10002085_pt1 | contig 20902 bp, 14 predicted proteins | sample PhyTR2_FD_201031 | JGI IMG/M metagenome (GOLD analysis project Ga0308164, IMG submission 201031) | Phyllosphere microbial communities from UC Gill Tract Community Farm, Albany, California, United States - DLSLT.R2 | ecosystem: Host-associated > Plants > Phyllosphere > Unclassified | place: USA... | reverse complement strand
AGACAATGCGAAAGTTCCTTGTGGTGCCCACCCCTTTAAACTTTTGATCGTATCCATCGACGCCAGGACAAAGGCAGGATAACCTCCTGCGAGTAAGGTCGTTACTACAATAAGAACAAGAAAGAAAATCCAGTGCGAAACGTCTAGATAATCAATTGTTAGCTTCGTATCTAACATAGCATTGAACCAGGGTAAGCTCAATTCTACAATCAGCAAACTTAAACAAACACTTATAATCGTCAATAGCAGAAACTCAAACAAGAATTGAATCTTTAGATCCATCTGGGTTGCACCTAACGTTTTTTTAACTCCTATTTCCTTTGCACGCTTTTGCGATCGGGAAGTAGATAAGTTGATGAAATTGATACAAGCGATGCATAATATCCCAAAGGAAAGTGAGATGAAGATTTGCAGCTGACTAATTCTACCTCCTGACGGCTTCCCATTCAGAAATTCCCCATGTAAGTAAAGGTCCGTAAGGGGATAAATAAAAATTGAATAATGTAATTGGGTTACGCTCGCATGGTTAGCGATGATGCTGCCAATCTTCTTATTAACAGCCTTTATATTTGCGCCGTCTCTAAGCGTAAGCAACGTGTAGAAAAATTTGTTTTCCCAGTTCGGTGACATCACCCAGTCATTTAGCGTTTCATAATCCTTCCAGGAGATCAGACAGCCGAAATCATACGTTATATTTTTCGGTAAATCTTTTATCACACCGGCCACCTTTAGATCAACCTGATTTTCATACTTCACTACTTGGTTAATGACATCAATGCTTCCAAACAATTTTTTAGCTACACTTTCGGTCAAAACTATATTACCGGGCATTAGCGCCGTCCGGGCATTTCCACTGAGGAATTCATATTTTATGACTTCAAATATATTAGCATCAGCGGCCCTTCCATTTATCTTGTAACTATTATTCCTTGCTTTAAGCAGTCTGGGAACTTCTTTTGTGATGCGAGCGATTACCTGAATATCAGGAACTTCCTGCTGAAGCACCGAAGAAAGTACATTTGGGGTTTCTTTAGTTGTACTAACAATACTATTGTCTTCTCCCGTGGTATTGACCATCACTTGATAGACATTATCGGAATTCACGAACTGCCTGTCATGTTTTTTTTCATAACTGATATACAAATACAGCAATACAGTAGCGGCTAAACCAACGCCCATTCCAGCAATGTTTATGAAGGAAGATATTTTATGCCGCAATATGTTTCTTAGTGCAATTTTAAACTGATATCTAAACATTGGATTTATACATTAAGACTCCATAAAAAAAAGCTAAAAGTGTACCAATTGGGCGAAGTTATATTTAAACATCATTCAACCAGCTTTTGAACTGCAGGCTGAATTAAATATGTCCAATATCGGACAATGATGGGTCGATAGTGAACATGTTTATTAAATTTAATGTTACATTCATAAGAAACATGAAAAGACTAATTTTAATCATTGCAGGAGGTTTAGTAGCGTTAAGTAGTTGCCGGGAGAAAATCAGCAAGCAAAATTCCGGTGAGACGAATGAAAATACCGCTTTAGTGGCTGAAGAGAATGATTTAGTTGCAGGTAATGAATACAGCAAAAAGGATTATTTGGCCGCATTACAAGATATCTGCGTTGAAGACAATGGCGTCTTTAAAAATTGCGATGAGCTTTTTGGTCAGGATGGATCGGCCTATTTCTTTTTAATTATCCCAAAAGCCGGGGCTCAGACCTGGTATGAAGCCGCCTCAAAAGATCTTAAAGGCCCTACCTACGAAAGAAATGATTCCCTTAAAGCTAAAATTCAAAATATCGACAAAGACAAGCTGAGTAAAGATTTTGATGTTTGGGTATTTTATACCGATAGGAAATACACAAAACATGTGGGTATGGATGCTGCTTACAATATAATTAATCCGCATACTACTGAACTCTATTATTTAAGATCTGGAAAAAATAACTGGAAGAAACTGGAAATCTTTAGTGTTAATAATGACAACGAGGTACAAAATGAAATTCAGTGGAGGGAGGATTTTATAAACAAAGCTATCAGGCAATCGAATCAAAACCCTAAGAACGGTACTGCATCTATGGCCGTCTCCGAAGCATGGAACGGAAAGTATTCCGCCTATTTCGGCTATGGTGATATTGCGGGGCAAAATGTAGGCTGGGCGTTGGATATCACAATTACCAGCAGTAAGATCACTGCAACCGGAGAAGGATATCAAATGGCGTTCTCTGATGAGCTAAGCGCTAAAGAAAGCGGTTCCGAACTCGTTCTAAAGCATAGTAAACATATTTCTGGTTATCCTTCAGGTCAAAAAATGAATCCTGAATTTATCCTGATCAAAGACGCTGGAAAATTTTATATCAAGTCCAGGTGGATCAGTGAGGATGTGATAACAAAACCGGCAGGACCAGGATACCCAATTGATAAAGCAGATCTTTAAGCCTTCCATAGATGCCGCTTCAGCATAATCGCATTACTTCAAAACTACCGTATCCCTCTGTTCTAACGGTTTGAAACCCTTAGCGGGAAAGAAATAAGATCGGGTACGGGCCAGTTTTTTTTCATCGCCCTTTAGCCTTTCATAAGTTATCCATACAACCAGGTCATCCGAATAACCTTCCAGGGTTCGATTCTCATTGTCCCTCGCAGACTCATACAAGTGCTTGTCGTAGCCTGCCATCCATTTTTTTCGATAAAATAGAACGTTCAATATTTTAATACTATCCCTCATATTGCCCCTGTAACGACCATCCACGAAGGCACCAAGTTTAGTCAGCACGTTGGACGGAGATAAACTATTAAAATCGGATACCTGATAATATTGTACTACATCTTTTGTGCTAAAATAGCGGGCATCTAATCCTTTGCCCGTTAAAAATTGCTCATTGTATTCCTGGTTGATTGGCTCAATGGAAAATTCCGACTTGTCACCGCAACCGCAAAATAACATCAGAAATAAAGCGGCGGAAATAATTAGTTTAGGCGTTTTCATATGGCTTCGTAAATTACCACAATGTACAACTACAGATTAAAATATTCCTTATTCGAGGTATGAAAGTGATGATTGATAAAGACCTTACAGAATCAAATCAGGTACAAACGCATGTACTTATTTACAGAATAGGCTTTATGAGCTAAGGCTGCTAAATCATCCCCGCCGGCAGATGAATAAAATTTAAGCGATTTATTGAACATCCCCCGCTTTAAACAAATCTTCCATAATTACCTCATTCTGCACTAAGCCCGTTTTGTATACATTATCCTTTATACCATAAGTAGTTACCATGGTAAGGAATAAGGTTTTCCTAGTTTTTGTTTTCTCTTTAAAAATAGTTAGTTTATCCTGCAGGTCTGCGGCATATGCTTTATCAATCGTAAATTCCGCATTGCAAAATTTCATTTCACAGATACTAATGCACACATCCTGCCTGTCTAATAGTAAATCAATTTGAGTTCCTTTTCCATATTTCCCAGCAACATATCTCCAGGCAGATTCTTCTGTATATATTCCAGATATACCCAATGCACTTTTGATCTGACTTTTGTGCTTTAGACAGATACTTTCAAAAGCGGTACCACTCCAGCTTTTCCACGACTGAGAAGTGGATCGTTTTATCCATGTCCCCTGCCCGGTAACCCTGGAATGCTCAATAAATTTCAGATAGAATAAACTGTATTCATCAGAGAGTTTGTAGATTGCTTCTTTTATATTTTTTTGAAATGGCAAATGAAGATTCACAAAACCAGACTCAATCAACTCATCAAGCATTTTTGTCGTTCCACCGCCACTTTGCAGGTTGCAACTTTCAATAATTTGTTTTCGGGTCAATCCTGAAGGCTTAGCAGCCAAAGCTTTTACCACATTAATATGTCTGTCAGCAGCTTCGAACAGAGAATGATAAAGGTTAGTAAATTCATTCACCAGCAACCCATCTTTACTAAAGCAAAGTCTATCTATCACCTGTGTAGCACTCTCCCCTTTTCTAATTTCTTTTAAATAATGGGGAATACCACCTAAGGCCATGTAAATCTGCAAAGTTTGATATTGATTCAGGTTTACAGATTTGCTTTTCAGATAAGCCGATGTTTCATAAAGTGTAAAGGGCAGTAATCGCATTCTTTTAGTAATTCGGTTATGTAATCCTCCTTTATTATTAATGATTTTCTGAATCATCCATGAAGCCGAAGAACCACAAATTGTCACTATTAAGTTAGCCTGTTTTGAACCCCAGGAATTCCAGAAATACTCAAAAGCAGATAAAAATCCTGATTTAGGAGAGCTAAGCCACGGAAATTCATCAAAAAAGATTACCACTTTACCTTTTACCAGCGATGGCTCAGAAAATCTAATTAGTGTAAGAAATGCTTCGGTCCAGCTTTTAGGTATTGCCGTAGCAATGGGAGAATCCAGTGCGAAAGCAATAACATTTCTAAAGTTTTCAAGTTGCTCCTGAACTGTTGAATTATGTACACCCGAAAATTCGCAAATTATATGTTTGCTGTAGAATTGCCTGATCAAGAATGTTTTGCCAACCCTTCTTCTTCCATAAACTGCAATCAGTTCAGCTTCTTTAGACAATAGGGCCTCCTGCAGTATTAATTTCTCCGTTTCCCTACCAATTATATTTTCCATATTTACCTCATACCATTATTAACCACAGATTTTTTGATAGGTTTTGGCGATCTATACAAAATGATAGCTCGCCAAAACGTATCAAAAATACAAAGTTTTGGCGAGCTATACAAGTCGATAGCTCGCCAAAATAGCATAATTTTTCAGTGTGGTTATCTAATTGGATGCTTTTTTTATGAACTTCATATCGTTAAATTAGATCCGCAATGCAGATAAATGTAAATTAGCCAGTCGATGGAGATACAGCAATCATCCTAGAATACAATAGTTTTGTTTCATAAACAAAACTATTGTATTCTAGAATCAAACACTTTATTATGATACCTCAGAATATTCTCAGTCATTAACAATTCATGAAAAATTACGCATCTGGCACTGATATGATTTGTCTCTGGTATCCAAGCATTTCGAAAATTTACTGATTCAGCACGATCTCAATTTCAACTGCCAGCTTCTTTTGCAGAATTTCCCCTTCAAATCCCACCGTCCGAAACTGCATTAAACCAGCCTTATCGATCACAGCAATGGTTGGAATAAGTGCAAAGCCAACCTTTTCACCAATTTCTTTGTCCTTATTGAAATAGACAGGAAATGTGTACTGCGGATTTTGCAATTTCCACCTGCGGGCGTCATCAATAGTATTGTTAGAACCATTGTTTACCACCATGAACATCACGTCCGGATTATTTCGGTACTTTTCATAAACTTTTTGGAAGTATGGCATCTCCTGCATACATGGCACACACCAGGTAGCCCAGAAATCCAGGATCACAATCTTCCCGCTCATCATCTCCGGCGTTACTGGTCTTCCCTCCATATCTACCAAACCGGAGAGCTCCGGTCCCGGTTTGCGCATCATTTGAGTTTTCAACTTGGCACTAAGTTGTTCGATCTCCAGCTTTTCCAGTTCATCAACCTTCTGATCAAACTGTTCTAGTGAAGGGTTAAATTTTAAGAAATTCACTTTCGCAGATTTCAGTACAACAGTGTCTGTAGGGTTTTTAAGGAGTAAAAGCCAAAGTGCATCAAATGCCCGCTGAGGGGAACCTGTTACAGCAAATATCTCTGCAGAGTTCATCAGACCTTCCCGGCCGGATGATATTTCCGGTGCTTGCTTTGCCAGTTCCAAACTTCTTTTGCGGTTTCCCTGCTCCAGGTAATTCAGTCCCTGCAGCGATATTAACGCAGATTTGGCCTCCGAAACAGCTTGTTTCCTCACAGAATCGGGCACAGATGAAGGTATATACCCGAACTCCGGAAAATAGCGGATAATCCCTACCGGCCAATCCTGTACCATTGCCAGTGAACGTCCGGCATAGCCGATTGCCGCAGCTGGAGCAATTTTGTTTTTCGTTAAGGTAACTGCAATTTCTTTCAGTGATTGCGGCAGGTAGGGATTTTTCTTTGTTACCAGTTTGGCAGCATGATATAAAGCTTTTACAGAATCTTTAGCTGCCGCATAATGTTCAAAAAGCATGTTGTGTACAGTTCCGGAGCCTTCTTCTCCGGGTTGGTCATTCTTTAGGAGAGCTTCAAGTTTCGCCGTTCTCGGGAGGCTGTCCTTTTCCCTGCCAATGATTGTAGCCCGCAGGTCTTTAGAGATATCTGCTTCAGGAAAACGCGTCATGATTACCTGGCGGACAGAATCCAGCCTGCTCTTTTCGCCGATCATCAGATAACCCATGGTTACTTTGTTCACATTACCTGGTAGTGTTGGGTTTTCCTCCAGTTCGGCAGCGATAACTTTTCTGGCCTGCTTCCTGTACATCAGCTTTTCCGCAGGAGTTTTTGCTATTGCCATTCTGGTTACCAGCATCGCTACTTTAGCTTCGTAATTATCCGGATTATTTTTCAGTTCTTCCTTTAGCAGGTTTAGCTTTCGCTGTTGCAAATCCTGTGATTTTGGCGATTGCACAGATAAACTGTATGATTCATGAAGCAAACTGCTTTTAACCCGCCTTGTTCCGTCGTAAACTGGGATAGTGTATTGTTTATCTGCTGTGGGTTGCTGGATCAGCTCTCCACTCTGAAGATAGAAAGTCGCAAAAGTTGCGAAGCGGCCTGCCGTAAAAGTGGCAGTCCATATTGCGCCTTCTTTCTTTAATGGCATTTTATAGGGCAGATCATAAAAAGTAGAATAGCTAAAAACAACTGTCACTGCCTGAGCACTGGCATTGATCTTTGCGTCAGGTGCTGCGGGATCATAGGTGATTGTCACCTTATCTCCCCTGTGTGGCATTGCAGGTTTTATAGTTACTGCCTGCCCCTTTGCCTGCAATAAAGCAAGCATCGGGAGCATCAGTACAAAACACATTTTTTTTATCAGGAGCATGATTTTGTTTTTTAGTTATAACCTGGATTCTGGACCATATTTGGATTGGTACGTATGGCTTCGGATGGGATCGGGAACAGGATCGCGGTAGATTTCCATCCTGTTTTAGTTTGGCTAAGCACATCGTCGGCCCTTGTTTTGCCGGCGGTACCGCTGATACTTTTCCAGCGTTTCAGGTCAAACCAGCGATGCCCCCACTCTGCAAAAAGCTCCACGCGCCGCTCCTGCTCCACTTGTGCCATAGCAGCTGCCAGACTGGGAGCAATAACCAGAGGTGCTAATCCAGCCCTGGTGCGGATAACATCCAAATCTGCTTTAGTGCCAGCAAAATTGTTCTGCTGTGCACGCGCTTCAGCCCGGATAAGATAGGCTTCGGCAAATCTTAATACCATGGAATATTCAGTAGCGGCGGTTCCGGCTACTCCTATCCGCACCTTATATTTAAATGGATAGTAGTAGGTTACCGGTGGTGTCGCGGCAGTTGTATAACTTCCCACCCAGTTGGTAAAACGTTTATCGCCAACTTCAAAACCAGACTCTAGACCGAGCGCTCCCCTGGTCAGTCTGTAAAATGGAGCGGCTGTCGGGACGATCGTATTTCCCTCCCATGTGTTCCTGCCATTGGCAGTATTTACCACCTGGAGCTGCCAAACTGTTTCGGCGCTATTTTTCAAAAAGGCCTTCGTCATGTTCGCTGAGTTGTTCACATCCGGGCTATTCAGAAGGCTATATCCTGCGGCGCCGATCACTTCGGTTGCTTCCTGTTCTGCCAAAGCATTGTTTCCGCTATAAAGGTATGCCCTTGCCAACAAGAGTGTCGCGGCGGTTTTATTGGGCCGCGTGCGCTCTGCCCCACCAGGGTATGCTGCAACGAGTAGCTTTTTCGCTTCCAGCAGATCTGTAATAACAGCAGCATATACATCTTTACTCGCTGTTCTGGGTAAATTGGTATTTGTGAGCACGTCAGTATTCAGGATCAGAGGTACGTCGCCAAAAAAGTTGACGAGATAAAAATGGCAGAAAGCCCTCAAAAACCTGGCTTCACCGATCAACTGGTTTTTTACGGCTGGTGTAAGTGTTCCGGATGCCGTAGCTCCCTCAATTACTGCATTGGCGCGGTAGATAAATCCGTAGGGCTGCGACCACATTATTCCTACATAACTGTTCCCGGGAGTAACCGCATTGTTTTTGAACTCATCAAAATTCGCTAACGTAGAGGAATAAGTAAACTCATCAGCACTCATTGCACACATAAAAGTGGTAATTACATTGGCAAACTGATAGTTAAAAGCGTTCATATCACTGTAAATACCTACCATCGCGGCAGTCGCCGTAGCATCATTTAGAAAAATGCTGGAGTTCACCAGCTGATCCTTTGGGTTTTCAACCTGGACGTATTTTTTGCAGGAGGTGAAACCCGTTAGCACTGCAATAAAAAGTATATAATATAATGTTTTCATCTCTTTTATTTATTGGTTTTTCGAGCTTCCTGTTAGGATTCAATTATTCTTAAAAGATCGCTTCGTTGGATTTAAAAAATTAGCAGATGCAGCCTTGTGACGATTAAAAGGAAACCTGAAGACCAGCAGTATAAATTCCGAGCGGAGGCAGGGCGTAAGCCTTTGTTTCAGGATCAACACCTTTGTATGGAGTGATAGTGAGCAAATTCTGTCCCTGCAGATACAAAGTCACATTATTGAGTTTCCAATTTTTGAGCATACTGGCAAAATTGTACTTGATTGATACGTTCTTCAGGCGGATAAACGAAGCATCTACCCAGTTGGCGCTTGATAACCTATACTGGTTCTGGTAAGCATTGTATATTGCCTTGCCTGCGGTAGTGCTTGCGCCGGGAATGTCTGCCTCATCACCAGGCTGCTGCCAGCGGTCTAAAGCACTCAGATCTTTGTTTTTCATGATCCCATTCGAGTATGACTGATAACCGTAATTAAGGCCGGGTCCCTCCTGCTTCACAAATTGAAAGAGGAAGTCAAAACTGAAATTCTTATAGGTAAAGCTATTACTCAAGCCCCCATAAAACTTTGGTGTTGTATTTCCAATCACTACCATATCTGCCGGATCAGTAATTACGCCATCGCCGTTTACGTCCCTGAACAGAGGCACCCCGGTTTGCTTGTCAATTCCCAGGTAATCGTATCCTTTTACAATATTCAGTGGCTGGCCGATTACATAAGTTGTTGCATTGGAAGAGTTTTCCAGGTCGGGATATTCCAGCAGTTTTGTTTTGGCAATTGACAGATTTGCTGAGGTACTCCAGGTAAAGTCATTTCTGCGAATATTTACAGCGCTCAGTTCAAATTCAAAACCTTTGTTCTGCACTACTGCGGGCAAGTTGGCGGTGTACTGTTCGAATCCCGACTGTGAGGAAAGAGTATACCCGATCAGCTGATTGCCGGAACGGTTGCGGTAGAAATTAGCGGTAACCAACAACCTGTCCCCCAGAAATCCCAGGTCCAGCCCTGCTTCAAGCTTTTTATTTACTTCCCAGCTGTAGTCCGGATTAGGAAAACGGCTTGGAGCCAACCCCGGAATGCCCGCATACGGAAAGCTTGTGGCCGACCAGCTATCAAGGTACTGGTAGTTGCCGATCTGGTCGTTACCAACAGTTCCGTAACTGGCCCTTAACTTACCAAAGGTCAGGAAGCTGAGCTTGTCTTTTATAAAAGATTCATTGCTGAAGAGCCATGCTGCACCTACTGCACCAAAGTTCCCAAACTGCTTATCAGGACCAAAACGTGAAGATCCATCCCTTCTAAAGGTTCCGTTCAGGATATATTTTTCATCCCAATTATAGGTAAGTCTGCCAAAGACCGACGTGTACCTGTATTTTGTATAGTTGTAACTGCGCGCAGTAATCTGTGTAGCGGCCTGAATATTCTGTAGCTGCTCGTCGCTTGCATATCCGCTGCCCACTATCGACTGTCCTTCGGTCACGCTATTTTGCCATGTCCCACCTGCCAGCGCAGATAGATTACCTTTACCCAGCTTAAGCGTATAATCCAGCTGTGGTTCTACGATGTATGAGTTTAAAGTGTTATTGCCATAATTGGCCGTACTTCCTGAGTATGTTGCCGGGGCAAAAGATAACTTTGGAAAAGTTTGTGTCTGCTTAAAATCCATTTTATTGATGCCTGCGCTCACTTTTGCGTTCAGGCCCGGGATAATCTGGTAACTTAAAGCGGTATTGATGAAAAGGTTATTGGTTTTGCTGAGGCTGGTCCTTTCCAAATAAGCGAGTGGGTTTTGCTCGTTGTTTAACCAGTAATAATTGCCTGCTGCATCATAGATTGGATAGTTTGGTGCCAGATTAAAAAAACCTGTCAGATCCGTTGGCAGCGTATTGTTCTCATCTGCGGTATATTTTACAGAGCTGGTTACTTTAAATTTATTGTCCAGGGATTTATGGTTTAGGGAGAAATTGACTGCACCCCTTTTGTAACCCAGATCGCCGGGCAGGACTGTTTTTTCATCACGGACTGTACCACTGATGATAAAGTTCGTCTGTTCAGACCCCCCACGTAAACTCAGTTCTGCCTGTGTAAGGGGTGCTGACTTGCCAAGGAGTTTTTCCTGCCAGTTCTGATCCAGGTTCTGGTCCCATAGCAGTAAATCCGGTGCGTTGCTCTCTGTAGGTATTACCCCGTCATTTTTAAATGCTTCACGGCGCAGGGCGAGATATTGTGATGTATTCAGCATATCCACCTTTTTGTTTACTGACGAGATGCCCCGGTAAATATTGGCTGTCACCTCAGGTTTTCCGGCACGTCCTTTTTTAGTTGTAATAAGGATAACTCCATTTGCCCCGCGTGATCCGTAGATAGCTGTTGCATCGGCATCTTTCAGAATATCTATTTGTTCTATGTCTGAGGGATTGAGGCTGCTCAGCGGGCTCTGGCTGCCGTTGGCACCCGAAAATTGGCTGAGGCTTTCAGAGATGAAGGGAATACCATCTACAATGTACAGTGGATCGTTTCCGGAGGAGATGGAATTCTGCCCGCGCAGGCGGACACTGTATCCGGAGCCCGGATAGCCGGTCACTGCAGAAATGTCCAATCCTGCTACCCGCCCCTGCAAAGCCGCAAGAGGATCAGTAACAGGTTGATTTGCAATCTCCTTTGCTGAGATTGAGGTTACAGACCCTGTATTGTTTCTTTTTGTAGTTGTGCCGTAGCCAATCACTACTACGGCATCCAGCGTTCCCACTTCAGCCTTCAAAATTACATCTACAGCTTCTGCGTCTACTACCTTACGTTCGGTGCTCATGTATCCGATATAGCTAAAAACAAGCACATCTGTCCTGCTGGCCTGAATCCTGAACGTTCCTGTGCCGTCAGTCATTACCGCTACAGATCCGCCTTTAACCTTTACTGAAACTCCCGGCAGGGGACCGCCCTTTTCATCCTTCACCGTTCCAGTAATAGTTTGTTGCAAAACGGACTCAGCATTGATGGCCGTATTTTTGGTGATAATAATGCTGTTATCTACCTGTTTATATTGTAAGTCTGTCCCCGCTAGCAGCGCATCGAGAGTTTGCTGCACCGTTCGGGTTTCATGAGAAAGTGATGGCGAGAGTATGCCTGCAAGAATTCCCTTGCGGTACGCAAATCTGAACTCGGTTTCACGCTCTATGCGTGCAAATGCCTGTTCCAAAGTGCCGGGAGAAAATCCTGCGGAGATCCTCACCTCCTTTACAGACTGGGCGGATACGGTACTGGCATTGATGCTGTTTACCGAGAAGAGCACGATTATACAGATGATCGCATTTACCTTCATAAAAAAGCTCGAATTTATGACAAAAAAGTGGTGGCATGCCAGAATACTCCGGCTTGCATTAAGAGTAGAATTGTAATACATTGCAATGGTTTTAGGTTGTACGGGATATAATTTAAAACTGTTGTAAGCTCCGGTTGCCGCCGGAGTTTACTTTGTTCTTCATGGGCTGTATTACGTAGGGGATTTTCGGTTCGGCATAGTCGGTTTTGTGGTTAAGGTGTTTAGGTTTGTTAATTGGGGTGTTTATTGGTTAATTGATTTAATTGTCACATCCGGGCCCATCTATGTAGAGCGTATTGCCTTTCAGATCGTAGCTGGCGTTGGTGATATCGGTCAGTACGGTAATAACCTGGCGGAGCTGATTCCTATTGAGGAATGCAGCGGTAAAGCGGCACTCCTTTACTTTATTATTTTTAAAAATCACTTTGATCTTGTAGCGGCTTGAAATCATATCTGCGGCCTGTTGCAGCGAAACGTCATCCAGAATCAAGTCCTGTGCTTTCCAGGCGACTACCTCTTCGGCATTTACCACATGTTTTTGTGCAACTGCATTGCCTACATTCCATGTCATTTGCTGATTCGGTATCAGCACTGCCAGCGTTTTCGAGGCATCTTGTACCATGACCTTTCCCCTCGTAACTGTCACGATTATTGTTTTGGCTGATGGATAGGCAGAAATATTAAATGCTGTGCCTAATACCGTAGTTTTAAGATTTGCTGTATGAATGACAAATGGATGTTTTATATCATGTTTTACATCAAAAAAGGCCTCGCCGCTTAGTGTCACCTCCCTGTTTGTTTTTCCATCAAAGGTTTCCGGATAGTCCAGTTTACTGTCAGCATTTAGCTGCACAGAAGTGCCGTCTGGTAATTTAATCCATTTCCGAAGCCCGGGATGCGCCACAGGCTTCAGCCCTGCCGTGTTCCGTAAAACTTGGTTTTTCCTGTCAACAGGTTTGTTTAAAAAGAATGCGGCACCCAGCAACAGCAATACGGCTGCCGCGTATGCCATCCAGCGATAAGGTAATCGGTTTTTCTTTGATAAAATTTTGCTATTGATCCGCTTGTATAAAAGCGCGGTATCCAGTTCAGGAAAATCGTTATCGTCAGTATTTTCAGTGGCAGGGTCTGTTGGCTCGGCCTCCCGCATTGCTGCGTCCCACTCTTCTTCATGTCCCCCGGCATTGATCATAGAGATTACCCGCTCGGCCTCTTCGCGGGTAGCGCGGTTCTTAATGTAATGCAAAAAAAGTTGTTTAACCTGCTGTTTCAATATTTTCTCTTTCTAGCATTACACGCAAGAAAGGCCCGACATATACCCGGAAATAAAAAAAATTAGAATTTTATGAAAAACATAAAGAATAGCGCCCCGTTCCTTATAAGATATCCCTTGATAAACCTGATTGCTTTTACCATCTGGCTGTTGATAGTACCATCTGTAATGCCAAGTTTCTCGGCTGCCTGCTTGTAGGAATAGCCATCCTGATGACACATTTCGTAAATCTTTCTGCGCTGTGGCGGGAGTTGTAAAATGGCGGCACGCATCATTGCAGCGGTTTGCCTGCGTTCAGTATATGCCATTCCATCTTCAGATTTATCAATCGCGTAGGCTGCAATCTCATCGGTAATCCAATGTTCATTGGCAGCATTGCGCAGCAAATTCAGGGATAGATTTCTTGTAATGGTAAACAGATATGCTTGTAGCGAATGTTCCGGTTTTAGCTGTGAAGAAGTCTCCCATAATTTTATAAAAACATCCTGGGTAATATCCTGTGCAAGATTTGGGGATTTTATAATATTCAGCGAATAGGCGTAAATTTTTTTTACATGCAAATTGTACAGACGTAAGAAAGCAGACCTGCTGCCTTCCCTCAACTCTAATACCAAACTCTTTTCCTGATCCCTGAGCATCTGCATATACTACAAAAATAGTAGAATTATCGAAGATTTACATTGATAAAGATCAGGCAGGCATTGAATACTCATTAAAAATCCTCCACAAATACTCTTATGGCATAATCCGTTCCGTCACCAACGAATGCAAACGGACACTGAATCCAGTCACTTTATTTGGAAACAGTATTGACTTCCTAATGGACCAGCTGTTCGTTTGAGGGAACTGAAAATCCTTCCTTTGAAGAAAAAAAGGGGTATCACCCGGAGTATCGTAATTATCTCATTGGCGCTTGTCGGATCCTGTAGATCAGCTCTTTTTTTAGTCCTGTTTTAATTCGCATAATTATTATTTTTTTTTTAAAGATTAAATTATAAATACTAGTTAACTTTAGATTTCATAATGTGAGGGTTATTGTTCAACAAGTTTTTCGCATTATTACGAAACTTAAATCAGACTTGGCTAATGATCAATATGATGATGCAGATTGGAAGAAATGTCCGGATTAAATAGCTAGAATAAAAGAAGATGAAGTCACATCTATACCTAAACCTAAGAATTATATTAATCATGTTGATACGCTCTCATCGTTTTTATATTAGAGGAACTATAAAGCGGACAAAAGGATGAGTAAATTACCAAAAGTATTTTCAGGGATACGCTTTCAAAAAAAACAGAGAACTTATATATACAACACCAATGAGTGGTTAACGCTTTTTTTAATCCGATATCTATAGAATCAGATACTTTGAAACGCTCGTGGAAAATGATTCAGCAGTTAAATCTATGGAATATTGTAGATGATAGTGTTGATGGGATAGGCTGTCCTGATGGCAAAGGCGGAAACTTAAATAATTTGGCTGATGGCGGAGGAATTATTTTATATCTTATCACAAAAGAAGGAAAAATCAGCTACAATTTTATGCACCAGGATTTTATGAAGAGCAGTGCCCAGGACGTACTGGCAGACTCGCAATCTTAAAACTTGGCAAGATTCTAAGCCCCGTATATAAAAAAATGAATCGTCAATAACTTAGAAAATTCATTAACATAAATTTGCATTAGAATAGTTCAATTCGTGGAGCTAGATCATCATTGAGTAAAACTTGTTAAATATCAAAATTCACTACATCACCTTGGTCTTCTCCAGGTGCCTTCTAATTTCTGGAGCACGACACCAGTATAAGTCAGGTCGTAGCTTAGTCGTAGTTTGTTGTAGGCAACTCTACACTTCATGCGCAGTAATCCCGCTATAACTCCACTGTATTCAGCTAATTTAGTGGAGTCATAGCGGTACTACTGCGAGATATGGGCGGAGTTTGGTAAAGCAAACTACGAACAAAGATGCTTCTAAAATACTGACAAGATTATACTGCAGTCACGGCAGTCTAGTATAGGAAGCTAAAAAACTTTAGGCATTTACAGGAAATAATAGGAAAGTATAGGAAGAGTTAGGCAGCGAGTCTCGGCAAGAGGTTCAATCGTAACTTACTGATGTACATTTGCTTAAACAAAAAACACTCAAAAGCTTATGGCAAAAACGCAGAACAACTTAGTGTCTGGTACAATAGGCCCTTACGTATTCAAAATTGTAAATGGAAAACAGACTGTATGCGCAAAAGTGGCACCCGGTACCATGAAACAAACCGTCGGCACAAAAAAAGCAGCGAAGGTCTTTGGGAAAGCTGCCTCTCTTGAAAAGTCATTAAGAAATACGCTTGATGTGCAGTATGCCGACCTGTTCACGGTAAAGACCGGGAATGAGGTCAGAGCACGTCTGAACTCAGCATTACAGTCCAGCAGATTACCACTCACAGGCGGTTTCGAATTTAATGAAGATAGCTTTGCAGGCCTGGTCGGTTTAGAGTTCAACCCCAAATCAAGGCTGAGGCCAATGTTATCACAAATCCCAGAGGTTACGCTCAATGGCAATGTTTTAAGTGTACCACTCTCAAAACAGGGGATTCCGGCTACCATTAAATTTCCGCGCAAGACATTCATATGCGAGATTGTGCTTTGGGTACGTAGCATTGGAAAAAGCTGATGGCAAGCTAACCGGTAAGGCTGGCAGCTTTTAGTTTTCGCACCACAGCTACGATGAAAAAAAATGATGCAACCAGCGGGATATTAAGGATTATGGTGTTGCCAGGATCTGTCCATACTTATTAAGTGGGAAGAACTAAGCCTGAAACTAAAGCAAAAAAAATTTACTATAGACAACGTTCCGCAAAGAATATTGGATGAAGGAGAAATATGGAAAGATTTGCACTATCATAAAATCAAGAGCAAAAATTCGAATTTGTTAAAAAGATTTTTGAATCTGTCAGGAGATGAGAAAAGCTTTTACTACCAAATTAAACAGCAATTGAATCTGCATGAAGGTTAATAATAAACCAAATCCTCATGTTTTACAGGATGGTACAGGATGAATAACTATGATTAAAACAGTAGTTTTAATAAGATTTTTATTTCAAAGAGTGATTTAGCATTCTATAATGAAAATTATAACCAAATATTCATAATGAACTTCATGAAATTACTTCTCGGTAACCAGCAAAGGAATAGATTTAAACCTGATGGGGATAATCTATGAAAAAGATCAAATTAATTCTTTGTATCATTTTTTTATTTTGGCTTCAACAAGCATTTTCGCAAATTAGTCCGTTGGTTAGAAAAACTGTTAAGCCACCAATAGACAAAAGCAAATTTTACTTATTTCTTTTGGCTGGGCAATCCAATATGGCTGGAAGAGGTAAGGTAGAACCTGTTGATACCCTGCCAAATCCCAAGGTATTAACACTTAATAGTAGTGGCGAATGGGAGGTGGCAAAAGACCCCATACATTTTGATCGGTCTTACGCTGGTGTTGGACCTGGTTTAACTTTTGGCAAATTAATGGCAGAGGCCGACACCTCCACCTATGTAGGATTGATTCCATGTGCAGTAGGTGGTTCATCCATAAATTCATGGCTTCCTGCTCTCGATACCGCTAAGACGGGTAAAAATTATAAAGTAGCAATTTCAAGAACAATAACTGCAACGAAAAGCGGCACTTTAAAAGGAATAATCTGGCATCAAGGAGAAACGGACTGTACTGAAAAAGGAGTTGTGAACTACCAAAAAAAACTTATCGACGTAGTGAATGGTTTACGTTCTGATCTTAAAAACCCTAGGTTGACCTTTATAGCTGGTGAACTACCAACGTTTCAGACCCAAAAACCTGATAAAGAAAAAAAGTTGCAGTTTAATCCTTATGTAGCTCCAATAAATGCCGTTCTCCAAAATTTGAAAAGTATCTTAAGAGATTTTAATTATGTTTTAGCAACAAATACAGATCATATTGGGGATTACTTGCATTTTAATGCAGCAAGTGCAAGGCTAATGGGAGAACGTTATGCGAGTCTGATGTTAATAGCCATTAAACAGCAGAGGGTTAATAAATGATTACACCTCTAAAACTAACTGTTAAATTTCGCAATCATTTACAATTTAATAAAATGATAAAATGCCTAAATCTTATTCTAGTCATATTTGTTTTTGGCCATCAATCTTATGCTCAAACCAGGGCACATCAGCTTTCCAAAAAATACATTATTGATCCTGCTTATCAATCGACTGGTAATCTGCCAATTAAAAAAAAGATAAAGGGCGCTCAATGGCTGTACGGATATGCCGAACTGCAATGTTGGCGTTTACAACAACTGAGGAAAGATGTCGATGACGCGAAACTCAAAGTAGGATATCCTGGAGAATACCATCAACCTTACGCCAAAGCCAGTTTTATATTTGCTACTAAAAAGTCAGCTGCTATTAAAAACTTAAAATTCTATACCAACGCCATCGCCAGGGTAAAGATCAATGGCAAAGCAGTAAAGGTAATACAGAGTGGAAAACATGAACAAATGATCGCACTCGCTACACCAATCCAGGCTGCTAAAATAGAATTCGAACTTTCTACAAATGAAGAGCCACCGTGCTTACTGATTAAGGATGGTCCGTTTAATACCAGCAGTAATTTTTGGAAATGGAAAGCAGAAAATGAGCCACTACAAGTACCTGAGCAATTCTCTCAATTAAAAAACGGAGCTTTCCCACATCAAAGTCAGACAGCCGAAACTAATGTGCCAGCGAAAAAACTTAAGGATAGTGTTTTTGATTTCGGGAGGGAGTTATTGGCCTATGTTTATTTGGAAGCTGATGACCAGCCAAGTATCTGTGTAGGCGAATCCCTCGCAGAAGCCAACCATACCATTACGGATAAATCGTTAGAGCAAACGATGGAACTCATTTTGCTGTCGGCAGGCAAATGGCGATCTAAAGTTCCCTTGGCATTTCGTTATGTGAAAGTAAAAAATGGCATTTTAAAATCAATAAATGCTGGAGCACTCTTTCATCCTGCTCAATATCGTGGTGCTTTTGCTAGTTCAGACACGCTTTTGAACAGGATCTGGATGAATAGTGCTTATACGCTTAGGCTCTGTAGAAATGAGTTTCTAAACGATGGGATTAAACGTGACCGTTTGCCATGGGCTGGAGATTTAGCAATGAGCATGATGGTAAACGCTTTCACATTTGGTGATGCTGAACCAGTAAAAAATAGTCTGGCCATTTTAAATAGGGCAGGAATTAAGCACCAGGACATCAATGGGATTATCGACTATGATCTCTGGTGGCTGATTTCAGAAAATCAATACCAACTTTATTATAAGGATCCAGCGCATTTGAACAGACAATGGCCCCGCATCAAAGAAACAATGGAAATTTTGAAGGGCAAGTGTGATAGTCTTGGAATGATCAAGGTTAAAAATACCAAGTGGCTTTTCGTAGATTGGGTCAAGGTGAATAAAACATCCACCCTACAAGTGCTTTGGTGGTGGGCTCAACAGAGTGCAGTTGAATTGGCAAAACGTATGGGCGATGAAAATACAGTAAAAATATGGCAAGCATCAGTAATGAGGTTAAAGAAAGATATAACACAACGGGCTTGGAATGAAAATGAAGGTAGTTGGATGGATGATCCGTACACTCCTAAGGCGCTTTCCAGGCATGCTAATATTTTAGCGGTCATATCAGGACTATCAGATAAATCTAAATATAATGAAATTGGGAAAGTACTTAGGGCTAAAGTAGCACCATCAGTTGGAACTCCATATATGAGCGGTTTCGAAGCTTTGGCAATAGCTAAAACGGATAACCTCGATTCATCCATCAAAGCAATTACTGACGTCTGGGGTGGAATGCTAAGTGTGCCTGGAACCACCACTTTTTGGGAAGCTTATAGCCCTAGAGAATCAGCAGCAAAAATGTATTCTTTTTATAGTCGCCCATTTGGCAAGAGCCTTTGTCACGCTTGGAGCTCTGGTCCTGCCGCGGTTTTACCAACAGTCTTATTAGGCTTGAGACCTTTAACAGATGGTTGGGAAGCATTCGAAATTAACCCGAAGCTTGGTGACATTTCCTGGGTTTCATCCGCAATTCCTACACCACAAGGCACAATAAATGTCAATATTGCAGATGGAATAATGAACTTAACTATTCCAAAGGGTTGTACTGCCTTTTGGGGAAATGAAAAATTTGTTGGGCCTTTAACTGTCAAAAAACACTATAAATAAATAATGAGCAAATATCGTCTTTTTAAAAAACCTACACTTCTATCTTTGTTCATCCTGTGGGGCATTAGTCATAGCTATGCACAAAGAACAAAAGCTCCAATCATGGGCTGGAGCAGTTGGAATCACTTCCATGTAAATATTGACGAGAAAATGATCAGGGGACAAGCTGATGCCATGATTTCTTCGGGAATGTATGATGCTGGTTATCGTTTTGTAAACATAGATGATGGCTATTTTGGTGGCCGGGATTCAGTGGGTAAACTATTCGCCGATGAAAAGAAATTTCCATCAGGCATGAAATCTCTGGCCGATTATATACACGGTAAAAACTTAAAGGCAGGCATTTATAGTGATGCAGGAAAAAATACATGTGGATCTATTTATGACAATGATAAAAATGGCATTGGAGTAGGAATTTACGGTTATACAGAAGCAGACTGCAAACTATTTTTTAAAGACTGGGGTTATGATTTCTTAAAGGTAGACTGGTGTGGTGGTGAAAAAATGAAGTTGGATGAGGAAACTGAATACACAAAAATTATTAATGTTGTAAAAAGTATTGACACCGATATCATTTTTAACATTTGTCGCTGGCAATTCCCCGGTACGTGGGCAATTAAACTATCAGATTCCTGGAGAATATCAGGAGATATACGGCCAAATTTTTCATCTATACTAAAGATCATTGATTTGAATGTAAACTTACACCAATACGCATCAGCTGGGCACTATAATGATATGGATATGTTGCAAGTGGGAAGAGGGATGAGCTATGAAGAAGATAAAACCCATTTTTCTATGTGGTGTATGCTCAATTCTCCTTTGCTGGCTGGAAATGACCTGAGGAATATGTCTGAACAAACTATAAAAATCCTCACCAATAAAGAAATTATTGCCTTAAATCAAGACGAGGGGTTTAAACAGGCATCAAGAATTAGTAAGGATAATGATATTGAAGTTTGGGTTAAACCCTTAGGCAAAAACAGCAAATCCAAAGCGATAGCCATTATAAACAGAGGTGGCAAAGAAGCTTCGTTTCAATTACTTGCCAAAAAAGTTGGTTTGAATAAAAACAATCAATTAAGAGACCTTTGGTTGCATCAAAAAATCGGCAGAATAGGAACCGCGAAACAGTTTAATTTACCCAAACACGGGATAATTGTGTTAAGAGCTGATTAATTATACGAAATAGTAAATAATAATTTAATTCAACTTAAGATAACTATCTAACCTGCTTGCTTTTTATGGGTTAGAAGGCTACCTTCATAAGAATTTTTATATGATATAGGAATATATGACTTTGAATCTGCTAGGTAGAAATAAAATCACAAAATATATTCAGGCTCATCCTGAATCACGAGTGGATTTACTGAGCTGGTTGCAACAATTCCCATACGTTGAAGGAAAAGCCACACCCAACAGAATTGAAGGTATGGCTTATCAAGGTTTCAGTGAAGGAAGCTCTAACGTTAATTCCCCCCTTGATGGCATAGGAGCCTACGTGATCTTTTACACCATCAACCACGATGCAAAAATAATGTGCATCACCTGGCTGGGAACGGAAAAAGAATACCAGATTAAAATCTCACAGGAGATGGAAGCGATGAAAGCAGAAAACCAAGATCTTGTATTTAAA
>Ga0308164_10002083_pt1 | contig 20916 bp, 13 predicted proteins | sample PhyTR2_FD_201031 | JGI IMG/M metagenome (GOLD analysis project Ga0308164, IMG submission 201031) | Phyllosphere microbial communities from UC Gill Tract Community Farm, Albany, California, United States - DLSLT.R2 | ecosystem: Host-associated > Plants > Phyllosphere > Unclassified | place: USA... | reverse complement strand
GCTGACCTGAACTACATCCCGGTCGCCGCCATCGACCATATCGAAGTGCTGCAGGATGGCGCGGCCGCCCAATACGGCTCCGACGCCATCGCCGGGGTGATCAACATCATCCTGAAATCGAACAACCGGGGCGGCAATGCGTCGGCCACGGCCGGCGGCTACTGGGACGGCGGTGGGCGCACCGCCAGCGGCGCGGTCAACTTCGGCGTGGAGCCGTTCCAGGATGCGTTCCTGAGCGTCACCGTGGATTCGAAGTACCATGGCCACAGCGACCGTGGCGGCATCGATCCGCGCCTGGTCGATCCGGGCAACGTCGCCAACATTCCGGGCATGACGCAAATTAGCGGCTACCCGTACCTGAACAAGATCCAGGGCGACGCCGCGTACCACCTGAATGTCATCGCCGCCAACTTCGGCTGGGACCTCGACGCCAACACCCAGGTGTACGCGATCGGCACCGCCGGCCGCAAGGAAGCGAGCGCGTACGAAAACTACCGTTTGCCCAACCGGGTGCCGGGCATGTACCCGCAAGGCTTCTCACCGAAGGAGGCGATCAAGCAGGATGACGTGGCGCTGACCATCGGCGTCAAGGGCAAGATCTCGGACTGGAACCTCGATCTCAGCACCACCTACGGCCGCGACAAGTCGCGCATAGGCGTGGAAGATTCGGTCAATGCCTCGCTGTACGCGGACACCGGCGCGTCGCCCACCGAGTTCTCGGCTGGCGCATTCGTCGCCACCCAGACCACCACCACGCTGGAAGCGAACCGTGAAATTAATGTCGGCTGGAGCAAGCCGCTCACCATGGCCGCCGGTGTGGAGTACCGCGTGGACCAGTACGAGATCCAGGCTGGCGACCCGGCTTCGCGCTACAAGGAAGGTTCGCAATCGTATCCGGGCTTCTCGCTCACCGACGCCGGCAAGCATGATCGCAAGAACAAGGCTGCCTACCTGAACTTTGCCGGCAATCCGATTCCCGACCTGACGGTGGACCTGGCCGGCCGCTACGAGCACTTCAGCGATTTCGGCAGCGCCCGCGTTGGCAAGCTGACGTCGCGCTACGAGCTGTCGCCGATGGCCGCCATCCGCGGCACCATCAGTAACGGCTTCCGCGCGCCGACCCTGGCCGAATCGTACTACTCGGCCACCAACGTCGGCCCGACCAGCGCCTTCGTCCAGCTGGCGCCGAATTCGGCTGGTGCGAAACTGGTGGGTGTCAATGGCCTGAAAGCGGAAAAATCCAATAACATCAGCCTCGGCATGGTGTTCAACCCGGCCAGCAACCTCAATATCACGCTGGACCTGTACCAGATCAAGATCCGCGACCGCATCGTCGGCTCCGGCTCGCTGTACGGTTCGGGCGGCGCGGTCAATTCGCCAGCGGTAGTGGCGGCGATCCTTGCCAACGGCAATGTCCTCGACAGCACCGTGAGCCAGACCGGCATCAACATCTTCTCCAACGCTGTCGATACCCGTAGCCGCGGCATGGAGTTCGTCGCTACCCTGAACGAGAGCTATGGCACGTACGGTCGGGTGGACTGGTCGGTCGCCGCCAACTACAACAAGGTGGACGTGATCAAGATTAACCAGGCGCCTACCCAGCTGATGCCGCAAACGCTGCTCGATAAAACCGCGATCTCGAACCTGGAGACGGCGTCGCCCAAGTTGCGCGTGAACCTGGGCGCACTGTGGAAAATCGGTAACTGGACTGTCAACCTGCGCGAGGCGATCTACGGCAAGTCGAGCGACTATGGCAGCGAAGACGGCGCCGTGTACCACAAGAACGAAATCAAGACCAAGGCCATCACCGATCTGGAAGTGGGCTACAAGATCGACCAGGCCTGGTCGGTGGCGGTAGGCGCGAACAACCTGTTCAACGTCTACCCGAACGGCATCAATCCGGCACTGCTGGCCGACCAGCGCGCAGCGCTGGACAATGCCGCCGTCACCGTGCTGCCATCGTTCTCGCCGTTCGGTATCAACGGCGGTTACTACTACGTACGCGCCAACTACAAGTTCTAAGCCGGATCTTTTTGGGGATGTATTTGAGCCGCCCGCTCGTTACGGGGCGGCTTTTTTTTCGTGTAGCATGGCCGCATTCAAAAACAGGAGCCTGTCGCAATGTTGAACACCCTCGGCGCCACCTTGCTGGCCGCAGCCACCGTCACCACTCCCATGCCGCTCGATGCCTACCTGGCCTTGAGCGGACCGGCGCCCACCACGCATGTGGCTTATGGCGCGGCGCCGTCGCAGTTTGCGGAATTGTTTTTGCCTGCGTCCGGCCATGGCGGCGCGCACCCGGTGGCGGTGATCGTCCATGGCGGCTGCTGGACCAAGGATTTCGGCGGCATCGCGCAGATGCGCAACATGGCCGGCGCGCTGGCGGCGCAGGGCATCGCGGTGTGGAATATCGAGTATCGCCGTTACGACGAGGAAGGCGGCGGTTATCCCGGCATGTACCACGACGTGGCCACCGCCATGGACCGCCTGCGCACGCTGGCGCCGCAGTACCAGCTGGATTTGTCGCGCATCGTGCTGGTGGGGCATTCGGCCGGCGGTCACCTGGCGCAATGGGCCGGCTCGCGCGCGCGCCTGCCGCGCAGCAGCCCCCTGTACGTGGCCGATCCGCTGCCGGTACCGGTCGTGATCAGCCTGGGCGGCCTGGCCGACCTGCGCAACGAGGCGGCGCTGATCAAGAGCAGCTGCGACCGGTGCAGCGCGCAACTGGCGGGCACCGCCACCGCCGCGCGTCCCGACATCTATGCCGATACGTCGCCGGCCGAAATGCTGCCGGCGGGCGTGCGCACGGTATTGATTCACGGTGAACTCGATACCGTCTCGCCGCCGCGCGTGGGAGAAGATTACGCCCGCCGCGCGCGCGATGCAGGGGATGCCGCCGACATGCTGGTGTTGCCCGGCGCCAGCCACTACGACGAAGTGGCCGCCACGTCGCCCGCATGGCTGATTGTCGCGGCGCAGATCCGCCAGGCGCTGGGGATGGCGGCGCGCTAGCGCTGGGGCGGATGCTTGACGGCGTTGAGCGCGATCTTTTCCAGCGCCGCCGCATGCAGGTCGATGCCGGTTTTATCGGCCAGCTGCACCAGGTAGAGCAGCACGTCGGCCAGCTCGTGGCGGATCCCGAGGCGCGCGGCGTCATCGAGTTCGGCGTCGGCCCCGGTGGGCAGCCACTGGAAGTGCTCGACCAGTTCCGCCACCTCGACCGACAGGGCCATGGCCAGGTTTTTCGGCGTGTGGAACGGCGCCCAGTCGCGCTCCCGGGCAAACTGGCGGGTGAGGGCGCGCAGGTGCGCCAGGCTGTCGGTGGGGGAGGTATCGGGGCGGTCGCTCATGGCTGCCATGTTAGCACCGGCAGCGGTGCGGGTCATCCCTGCTGCTGGCGCAGTTCGTCGATCAGCGCCGCCAGCGGCATCGGCCTGGCGAACAGGTAGCCCTGCATGCAGGCGCAATCGAGGCCGGTGAGAAAATCGGCCTGCGCCTGCGTTTCCACGCCTTCGGCCACCACTTTCAATCTCATGTGGCCGGCCATGGCCACGATGGCCTGCACCAGCGCCACGCTGCCGGCATCGCCTGGGATGTCCATGACGAAGCTGCGGTCGATTTTCAGCTCGTACAGCGGCATCTGGCGCAGGTAGGCCAGGCTAGAGTACCCGGTGCCGAAATCGTCGATCGAAAAGCGCAGGCCCAGCGCCGCCAGCTGCGCCATGCGGGCGATGGTGTCTTCCATCTTGTCGATCAATACGCCCTCGGTCACTTCCAGGATCAGCATCGATGCCGGGGCGCCGGTGTCGGCCAGCACGCGGCGCACCTGTTCGACGAAATCGCTCTGGCGGAACTGGCTGGGACTGACGTTGACCGACAGCGGCAACGGCACGCCGGCCCGCGCCAGCGTCAGTACCGACTCGCAGGCCTGGCGCATGGCCCATGCGCCCAGGGCCAGGATCAATCCCGATTCTTCGGCCACCGGGATGAACACGTTCGGCGGCACCATGCTGCCGTCGGGCTGCGGCCAGCGCATCAGCATCTCGCCGCCCACCATGCGCCCGTGGCGGTTCACCTGCGGCTGCACCACCATGCGCAAGTGGCCGGCGGCCAGCGCCGCTGCCAGCTCGCGCTCCATCGACAGCCGCTGTTCCACCGCTGCCTGCATCGGCGCCTCGAAGAATGCGACGCCATTGCGGCCACCGGATTTGGCGCGGTACATCGCGGTATCGGCTTCGCGCAGCAGGTCGAGCGCATTTTGCGGGGTCACCGGTCCGGCACCGGCGGCGCCGGGCCTGGGCAGCAGGGTCACGCCGATGCTGGCGGTGCAGCTGTATAGCTGGCCCTCGATCTCGACATCCTGGCCGATGGCGGCGCGGATTTTTTCGGCCACCGTCAGCGCCGCCTGCGAGGCGCCGGCGAGGTTGGACGACAGGTGCGCCAGCAGCACCACGAACTCGTCGCCGCCGATGCGCGCCACCGTGTCGGCCCGGCGCACTACCTGCTCGAGCCGCACCGCCACCTTGCATAGCACGGCGTCGCCCACCGCGTGGCCGCGCGCATCGTTGATGGTTTTGAAGCGATCGAGATCGACGAACATCACGGCGCTGTACGTGGCGCCGCGCTGCGAGCTGGCCAGCAGCTTGTCGATGCGGTCCATCAGCAGGCGGCGGTTGGGCAGGCCGGTGAGCACGTCGAAAAACGCCAGCCGGTGGTTGTCTTCCGAATGCAGGCGCAGTTCGTCGAACGAGCGCGCCAGCTGCTGCAGCAGCACGGCGCAGCACAGCGTGAGCACGGCCGTCATGAACATGAAGTTGAGCGACATGATGAGCGGCTTGAGCCACCCTTGGTCGGGCAGGCCGGCGATGGCCAGCGGCGCCTGCTCGTCAAAGCTGAGCAGCAGTACCGCCAGCCCGGCCAGCAGCAGGGTCCAGATCGCGGGCCGCAGTCCGAGCAGCAGCGCGGCCAGCACCGGCACCGCCATCAGGTAGATCTGGCTGACCGGCCCCACCTTGAGCATCAGGCCCACGCCGACGATGAAAGCCACGGCCAGGAAATTGACCACGCGAACGGTGTAGGACACGCGGCGCAGCGCCACGATGGCGCCGATCCAGGTGAGCGCCACGGTGTCCATGATCACGATCGACCACAGGCCCTGGCGCGCTGCCAGCACGGCGCTGGGCACCGCCGTGGCCAGGCCTAGCGCGAATACGACCAGCAGCAACCGGGCAAACAGATGCGCGCGCCAGTGTGCAATGTCGTTCGGCACGGCCATCCTGCCCCCGGGTTGGTGACGTTACTTGTGGGAACGATATTACCCCCAATCGCCCGGGGTGTCACGGTGCGGCGCGGTCAGTCGCCGGCGCTGACGTTGCCGATGCCCGACACCTGCTTGTTGATGGTCTTCGGTTTGCCGTAGTAGGTCAGCGACCCCATGCCCTTGGCCACGGCGTTGACGGTGTCGGTGGCGTACACGCTGACGTTGCCCACGCCATTGAAGTTGACGTCCACGCGCTCGGCGTGCAGGCCCTTGGTATCGACTTCGCCCACGCCCTTGGCGCTCAGGCGCAGGTATTTGACCTTGCCGGTGGCGGTAAGCTGGCCGGCGCCCAGGTAGCTGAGATCGAGCCGGTCGCTGGCCACGCCGGTGATCACGGTCTGACCCGCGCCTTCCACTTTTACGCGGCTGAGCGACGGCAGCGTGATGGTCACGCGCGGATCGCCCTTGACGTTCTGCGACTTGCCCTTGACGGTCACTTGCAGCTCGTTGTCCACCACCGTGGTGTCGAGCGCGCCAATGAACGCGTCGTCGCCGCTGATCTTGACCGACTGCGTCTTGCCCGCCTCGATGGTCATGGTGAACGCGCCCTTGGCGTTGACGGCGATGAACGGCGCCACGGTGCGGGTGGAGTCGGCGGCCGCTGCGTTCCATGCGCCCAGGGGCAGGGTGGCGGCGATGAGGGCGGCGAGCAGGATGCGGCGCATGGGTTTCCTTAATTGATAACTATTTTTAACAAGATTGATTTTACTGGCATGCCACGGCAGTGGCGACAAATCGTCGCAAAATCTGCGCAATGTTGCAGCAAGGCTACGCTCCACAGCATCTCCTTCGCGCAGGCACGGTTACTACTGATTTACTTTACAAATGAAGTACTCAATAATGGGTCACGCAAACGTATGAGGTAGCCATGTCCGCCATTCCTTCCGATATTCAGGCCGCGCCGGCCACGCCGTCCCGCGCCGGCACCGTGTTCCGCGTCGTCAGCGGCAACTTCATGGAAATGTTCGATTTTTTCCTGTTCGGCTTTTATGCCAACGCCATCGCTGCCGCATTCTTCCCGGCCGGTGACGAAGTGGCGTCGCTGATGATGACCTTCATGACCTTCGGCGCCGGCTTCCTGATGCGGCCCCTGGGCGCCATCATCCTGGGCGCGTATGTGGACCGCGTGGGCCGCCGCAAAGGGTTGATCGTGACGCTGGCGCTGATGGCCGCCGGCACCCTCTTGATCGCCTGCGTACCGGGCTACGCCACCATCGGCTACGCGGCGCCCTTGCTGGTGCTCACCGGGCGCCTGCTGCAAGGCTTTTCGGCCGGGGTGGAACTCGGTGGCGTGTCGGTGTACCTGGCCGAAATGGCGCCGCCGGGCCGCAAGGGCTTTTATGTGAGCTGGCAGTCGGCCAGCCAGCAGGTGGCAATCGTGGTGGCTGCGGCGCTGGGCTTCGGCCTGAACCGGCTGCTGTCGCCCACGCAGGTAGGCGAGTGGGGCTGGCGCCTGCCGTTCTTCGTGGGGTGCATGATCGTGCCGGTGCTGTTCATGATCCGCCGCTCGCTGCAGGAGACCGAGGAATTCAAGGCGCGCAAGCACCGCCCCGAGCTGCGCGACATCTTCCGCTCAATGGTGGCCAACTGGGGCCTGGTCGTGTGCGGCATGATGCTGGTGTCGATGACCACCGTGTCGTTCTACCTGATCACCGTGTACACGCCCACGTTCGGCAAATCGGTGCTGCACCTGACCACCAGTGCGGCGCTCTTGGTCACCCTGTGCGTGGGCGTATCGAACTTCATCTGGCTGCCGGTGATGGGCGCGCTGTCCGACCGCGTGGGCCGCCGTCCGCTGCTGATCGGCTGCACCGTGCTGGCGATCCTCACCGCGTGGCCGGCGCTGCACTGGCTGGTGCAGGCGCCCAGTTTTTCCCGCATGCTGGAAGTGGAGTTGTGGCTGTCGTTCCTGTACGCCAGCTACAACGGCGCGATGGTGGTGGCGCTCACCGAGGTCATGCCGGTGGAAGTGCGCACGGTGGGCTTTTCGCTGGCCTACAGCCTGGCCACGGCGGTCTTCGGCGGTTTTACGCCTGCCGTGGCCACGGGCCTGATCGAAGCGACCGGCGACAAGAGCGCGCCGGGGTGGTGGCTCACGTTTGCCGCCGTCTGCGGTTTGCTCGCGACGTTGATGTTGTATCGCCGCCAGCGCTCATCACGCCTAGCCACGCAGGCGGGATAATAACCGTTCGAGGTCGAGTGCCTCGATCAGCAGGTTGCCGCCGTTGGCCTTGATCAGGCGCGGCGCCAGCGCCGTCTCGGCCGCGCCCAGCGGCGAGTCGATCAGCGCCTCGGCATCGAACTGCTGCACCGAGTGCAGGTCGTCCACCAGCAAGCCGATGGTGCCGCTGCCTTTTTCCGTCTCCACCTGGACCAGCATCACTTGGCTGTTGTCGGAGATGTCGCCGGCGCGGCCGGTGGCCAGCAGCGCCAGGTCGAACACCCATACGAAATGGCTGCTGTTTCCTCCAGCGGCATCCGTACCTGCTCCGGTCCGCGTCACATCGAGCATGCCGATGCGCGCGCGGTTGTTGCTGGCCGCGCGCTGCACGCGCGCGAACGGTACTGCTTCCCGGATCGCTTCTGCCTTGAGCGCCATCAGCGCGCCGCCCGCATAAAAAATCGCGAAGTCCAGTCCCGTGTCGCCCGTGCGCTCCACTTTTACCGCCTGTGCGCCTGCTGCTGCCAGCGCCGCTGCATCGCGCACCGGTCCGAACGACTCCAGCAGCACCGCCAGCACCGGCTGTTCGACACCGGCCGCGCGGCGGAATTCGCGGTAGCCGCCGGCACGGGTGCAGGCGGCGATCACGTACTGGCCGTCGTGTTCCATGATCAGCGAGCGGCTGCCGTGCGCCGGGCCGTCGGCCGCCGCCAGCAATGCCGGGTGCAATGGCAGCGTGGCGCCGGGAGCGTACCGGGCATCGGTGCTGGCCAGCACCTGGCCATCGGGCGTGATGAAAAACGCTTGCATGTTACGGCGCGCGGCTACGCCGCTGTGCAGCATGTTGACCAGTTCGGGCCGGGCGTCGAACACCACGCCGATGCCGCCCACCACGGTGCCCGGCTGCTCCGGATGGCGGATCGCCGCATGGTAGATATACGTGGGCGCGCCGTCGTACAGCGGTGACGGCGCGAACGGTTCGGCGTAGTGATCGAGTTCGCTGCGCAGCGCGCACACGCGGGTGAGCGTGTCGGCGTCGATCTGCAGGCCCAGCGCCGATTGCTCGCCGGTGACGGCGACGATGCGCCCGCTGCGGTCGTACACGACCAGCCGCGCATACACCGTGTACAGCCGGTTGATGTGGGCCAGCACCGCGCCCATGGCGTCCGCCTGTGCGGCTGACGGGAAGGCCAGGCCGCTGCGCAGCTGCGCCGTCAGCGCCCACCAGCGGCAATCGTTGGCGCGTTCGTACAAATTCCGGTCCAGCATGTCGACCAGCAGTTGCGAGGTCAGCTCCGCTTCGCTGATGCTGGCCGCGAGCACGGTCTGGTACAGGTCGCGGATCGAGCGCGAAAACAGCGCATCGCTGCGCTCCCCGGTTTCGGTGATCTGGTCGAGGATCGTATTGAGTTTGTTGACCCCGCCGCCATGGCTGGTGACCTTGCCGTTCCAGACGATGCGCTCGATGGTGCGCGTGGTGTGGGTGACGGAACTCATCAAATCATGCAGCGGCGGGCTGAATGCCTGCGCATGCGACAGCAGTCCCTGGATCAGGCGCGCATCCACGCCGCCCAGCGCTGCGCCGCCATGGTCGCGGAACGCCAGGTCCACCGGCAGCATCAGCTGCGCCTTCCAGCCGGGCGGGCCGGGATAGCCCTGGTAGCCGGCGGAGCTGAAGGTGCGCACCAGGTATTCGCGGCCGCCGAACATCAGCGGCCGCGCCGCGCCGTCGGGGTTGGTGGGCACCTGCACGCCGGCCGGGATCCACAGCGGATCGGCGCTGCTGATCACGCGGTCCTGGGCGTCGAGCAGCAGCATATTGGCGCGGTGCGACGGATCGCGGTAGGCGGCGAAGATGGCGTCCATCTCCTGCTCGAAATTGAAGCACAGGCACAGCACCCCCACCGGTTCGCCGGTGCGCGGATCGCGCATGCGGTGCGAGTACACGAGCGCGCGGCTTTTGCCCGGACGCAGATCGGTGGCGCGGAAGGTTTCCACGTAACCGTCGGTGGCCAGCGTGGCCGCCAGCAGCGCATCGCGGCTCCACGTCACCGGGGTGGTCGTGTCGGCCTGCACCAGCACCCGGCCGGCGGTATCGAGCAGCATGATTTCGTCGTACACCGTGTACTTGTCGCGGTACGCGGCCAAACGCTGGCGTGCGGCCTCCAGCACGGCATCGCCATCGCCATTGTCATCATCGTGGTTCGCCACGAACGCGCACAAGTCGGCGTCGGTGGCCAGGAAGCCCACGTCGGCGGTGCGCTCGAACAGGTTGCGCACCAGGATGTCGATCGCATAGCGGGCCTGAGTGCCGAGGTTGGCCAGCACATGGCGCACCTTTTCCTGCACCAGGTTGGCGATCAGCGCCTGCTCCAGGTGCGCGAAGCCGGTGCGCGTGGCCACCATGGCCGGCAGCAGCAGCCGTGCTTCGGCCGGGCAGTTCATCTTGGCGGACGACTCGATAAGTTGCCACATCTGATTCAGTTCGCGCAGCGACAGCTCGCAGCGCGCAACGTCCGGCATGTAGGGTAAAAACATGTCCGAACGCGGTAATTGATTTGCGTTCATAACTTTTGGTCGATCACAAAAAGGTATGTGCAGAGCAATTTTTGTGCCAGCATGGCAATCTTACGGTCAATGAAAAACGCCTGCCGCAGCGCGGGGCTGGGGCAGGCGTCCGGGAGCGATGCCGCTTTATTTTCCGCTCAGGCATTCTTTCATGAAGGTCTTGCGTTCGTCGCCCTTCTTGCCGGTGGCGTCGCCATTACATTTTTTCATTTTCTCCTGCTGCGTCAGCTTGGGCGCTTCCGCCGCTGGCGCCGCGGCGCTCAGGCATTGCTTCATGAACGCCTTGCGCTCATCGCCTTTCTTGCCCACTGCATCCGCATTACAGGTTTTCATCTTGTTTTGCTGAGCGGTTGGCTCGGCGGCGAATGCCGCAGTGCCTAACGCCGCACTGCCTAACGCCAGCAAGCCGGCTACGAACAAGTGTTTCATGGGTGACCTCGCTTTAAGGGAAGTGCAACGGGAATGTGAGACCAGGACACTATATCCTAATGGCATGTGAACTGATCAGGCAGTTGCGTATTTGCCGCGCCCGGGACGTGTTAAATTTTGCACACATTTACGGGGGACGCGACTTGATCAGGACACTCACGCTGGCTGCTGCATTGGCCGCCACAGCCATGGCCAGCACCGCACAGGCGGGTAATCCGCTGTTTGCCGATACATTCACGGCCGATCCGGCCACGCTGGTCGACAACGGCCGCGTGTATCTGTACGCGGGCCGCGACGAAGCGCTGCCGCCGCCCGAGGGCACCAAGTACGTGATGAACGAGTGGCTCGTGTATTCCACCTGCGACATGCAGAACTGGACTGCGCACGGTACCGCGCTGCGTTACGACGTGTTCGCGTGGGCCAGTGGTTCGGCCTGGGCCAGCGACATTATCAAGCGCGACGGCAAGTACTGGTTCTTTGCCACCGTGACCGAACGCGCTGCCAAGGCCAAGGCGATCGGCGTGGCCGTGGCCGACAGCCCGCTGGGACCGTTCCGCGACGCCATCGGCAAGCCGCTGATCACCAACAGCATGACCTTGCAGACCGACATAGGCTGGGACGACATCGACCCCGGCATCTTCCTCGACGACGATGGCCAGGCCTGGATGTTCTGGGGTAACCAGGTACTCAAGTACGCCAAGATCAAGCGCAATATGATCGAACTCGACAGCCAGATTTACACCGACGGCTTGCCGCAGTTCACCGAAGCGCCGTATGTCCACAAGCGGGGTGGCGTCTATTACCTGTCGTACTCGCGCGACTGGCCCGAGTACACGGTGTACTCCACCAGCGACAAGATCACCGGGCCCTGGCGCTATCGCGGCAAGATCATGGACAAGAACCTGCACACCGGCACCGTGCACCACGCGTTCGTGGAATTCAACGGCAAGTCGTACATCGTCTACCACAACGCCGAACTGCCGGGCGGCGGCGAATACCGGCGCTCGGTGGCGGTGGAAGAATTCCAGTACAACGCCGATGGCACCATCCCGTTCATCGCCCAGACCAAGGCCGGCCCAGCCGCCAACCCGTCCCCCGCCTGCAAATAAATTTGTAAATTCGGTGCTAGCGGAAGATTTCGCCGGCGCGTTCGGGCTGGTACGGGACGTCGAGGATGGTCAGGGTGCTGACCTGGCCGTCAGGCAGGGGCCAGGCGATGCTGTCGCCCTTGGACAGGCCCAGCAGCGCGGTGCCGATCGGGGTCAGGATCGAGATGCCGTCGTCGAGTTCGGCCATGTCTTTCGGGTACGCCAGCGTCAGGCACAGCTCCTGCGGCGGCTGGGCGATGGCGAAGCGTACCTGCGAGCGCATGGTGACCACGTCGGGTGGCATTTGTTCCGGCTCCACCACTTTGGCGCGCCCCAGTTCCTCGAGCAGGCCGGCGTTGGCGTCGGCGGTGGCGGAGGGCAGGGCGTCGAACAAGGCTTCCAGCCGTTCGATGTCGAGAGTGGAAACGGTGAGGTGCGGTTTCATGGAATGCTCCAGTTCAGTAAAGGTGTGCGGGTGGCCCATCGACCGCGTGGACCGGTGGTCCGGCGGATGAGCGAGTGCGGCTGAGGTGGCTCGGCAGGCGGAGAACCGTGAGGTTCTGCTTACCGAGCGAGGAAAAGGCGGGCGAGGTCCCGGGCCGGCGCGGTAAAGCGGGCGGCCACCGGCAACCGGCCTTGGTACAGGGAGCGGCGGTTGCGTTGCGCGTAGGTGCGGGACGGGTTCATGTGGGACGAGTATATACCGTTTACGGCGTTGGTTGAACCCGGCGACGGAACGCTCGCCGATGCTGGCGGTCCAACCTTGACACCACCGCGTCACCGCACCGGCCAGGAGGCCATCATGCCGAAGAACTTACCGCGTGCTCGACCGTAGCAACGTGGCCGGCCACAACTCGCTGGTGCTGCCCGCCGAGTATCTGGAAGTGGTGATGACCAAACTGCGATAGGGTTACAGGTAGCGCGCCAGCAGCGCCCGGTCGAGCGCGGGATCGAGTTCGATCCTGACCTGGTGGCCGCTGCCGGGCGCCACCGTGATGTCGCCGCCGTCGGCGCTACGCATGCGGGCGATCGTGATGTCGCGGTTGCCGCCTGGGTGCACGACTTCGATGCGGTCGCCGACGCTAAAGCGGTTCTTCACGTCGATGCGCGCCCAGCCGTCGTGCACGTCCAGGACATCGCCCACGTACTGGCTGCGGTCCGCTTGGGATGCGCCGCGCATATAGTTCTGGTGCGCCTGCGTGTGGTGGCGCTGGTAAAAGCCGTCGGTATAACCGCGGTTGGCCAGGCCCTGCAACTGGCCCAGCAGGGCAATGTCGAACGGGCGGCCGGCCACCGCATCGTCGATCGCCTGGCGATACACCTGCGCCGTTCGCGCCGCGTAATACAGCGACTTGGTACGGCCTTCGATCTTTAGCGAATCGACGCCCATGTTGACCAGCCGCTCGATGTGCTCCACCGCGCGCAAGTCCTTCGAGTTCATGATGTAGGTGCCATGCTCATCTTCGATGATCGGCATCAGCTGTCCCGGGCGGCCCGCTTCCTCGATCAGGTACGGCTGGTCGGCCAGCGGGTGGCGCGGCTGCTGGTGCAGGCTCGAGAATGGCCGCTGCGCATCTTCCAGTGCCTGCTCGAAGTGCAGCGGTATCACTTGCATGCCGCCGAGGTCGCCGCTGGCGTCTTCGGCGGCATTCTTTACCTTGTAGTCCCAGCGGCACGAATTGGTGCACGTGCCCTGGTTCGGATCGCGGTGGTTGAAATAGCCGGACAGCAGGCAGCGGCCCGAGTAGGCGATGCACAGCGCGCCATGGACGAACACTTCGAGTTCCATGTCCGGGCATTGCTGGCGGATTTCCGCAATCTCGTCCAGCGACAGTTCGCGCGACAGGATCACGCGCGTCAGGCCCATGCGGTGCCAGAATTTGACGTCGGCCCAGTTGACGGCATTGGCCTGCACCGACAGGTGCACCGGGATGTCCGGCCACTTGTCGCGCACCATCATGATCAGGCCGGGATCGGCCATGATCAGCGCATCGGGCCGCATGGCAATCACCGGCTCCATGTCGCGCAAATAGGTTTTTAGCTTGGCGTTGTGGGCGAAGATATTGCTGGCGACAAAAAACTGCTTGCCGCGCGCGTGGGCGCCAGCGATGCCTTCCTGCAGCGCCTGCAAGGTGGAAAAGTCGTTGTTGCGCACGCGCAGGCTGTAGCGCGGCTGGCCGGCGTACACGGCGTCGGCGCCGAAATCGAAGGCGGCATGCATCTTGGCCAGCGAGCCGGCGGGGAGAAGGAGTTCGGGAGCTTTGACCATGATGTTGAGCAAAGCTGCGCATTGTAGGGATGCACCTCGCTGAAAACTTTGCTGTATATCAAAATTTTCCTATTACGTTGCGGCCGGAATGGGCAAGCCGATGATTATTTCGCCGCGTGGCGATCACAGCCAAAGGATTTGCCTATACTCGCTTTAATACTAATATTTCAGTGAGACGCTGCCGTGACCATCACGCCCGCTTTGTTGTCCCGCCTGACGTCCAGAATGGCGTCCCGACGGCAATTCATGCAATCGGCCGCCAGTGCCGCCGTTTTTTCCACCCTTCCCACGCTGGTCCTCGCCGCTACCGCCAACGACGGCGGCAAGGCCCGGCCGGTCGCCGGCACCGTGCTGCGCTGGCTGGACGGCAAGGCGCCGGCCCGCTTCGAGGGCGCCACGCTGGGTGTGCCCTGGCCGCGCGGCGCCGTCCGGGCCCCGGCCAAGGGACCGCTGCAACTGCGCCTCGGCGGCGCGGGCAGTGCCGCGATGCAGTCATGGCCGCTCGCGTACTGGCCCGACGGCTCGCTGAAATGGACCGCGCACGCGTTGGCCGGCGGCGCGCCGCAGCAGTCCTATACGTTAGATAACGGCGCGCCTGCTGCCGGCACCGTGTCGGTCAAGCAAACCACGGCTGCCATCACGGTCACCGTGGGCGATACGGTGTGGACCGTGCCCACCGCCGGCGAACACCTGATTGCGTCCGCCACGCGCGGCGGTCGCACCATCGTGCAAGACGTCAAGCTGCTGGCGCTGCGCCAGGACGGCCCGGAACCAGACGAAACCGGCACAGTGACCCGCCAGCGCTACAGCAGCCGCGTCGACCAGGTCACGGTCGAGCAGACCGGCCCGGTGCGCGCCACGCTCAAGCTTGACGGCATGCACAGCGGGCAGGGCAGGGCCTGGCTGCCGTTCTCGGTGCGGCTGTATTTCTATGCCGGTACGCAGAGCGTGCGCATGGTCCACAGCTTCGTGTTCGACGGCGACGCCAGACAGGATTTCATTTGCGGCCTGGCCGTCACCGCCCGGGTGCCGATGCACGACGCCAGCTACGACCGCCACATCCGCTTTGCCGGTGAAGACGTGGGCGTGTGGGGCGAAGCCGTGCGGCCCGTCACCGGCTTGCGGCGCGATCCCGGCGCCGCCTATCGCGCCGCGCAGGTGGCAGGCCAGGCGCTGCCGCCGCTGGCCGGCATGGCGCAACCGGTGCAGGACGGCATGCCGTGGATCCCGGAGTGGAACGATTTTTCGCTGTCGCAGCTGAGCGCCGACGGTTTTATCCTGCGCAAGCGCACGGCCGGCGGCCAGGCCTGGATCGATGCCAACGCCGGCACCCGCAGCAAGGGGCTGGCCTACGTGGGCGGGGCATCCGGTGGCGTGGCGCTCGGCTTGCGCGATTTCTGGCAGCGCGCCACCACCCGGCTCGACGTACGCCACGCTGCCGGCGAGCTGGCCGAGATCACGGCGTGGCTGTACTCGCCTTCGGCGCCCGCGCTCGACATGCGGCCGTACCGCGCCGCCAACGGCATGGATACGCACGAGAAGCAGATCGCCGGCCTCAACATCACCTATGAGGATTACGAAGCAGGCTGGGACTCGGCCACCGGCGTGGCGCGCACCAGCGAGCTGCAACTGTGGGCGCTCGGTTCCACGCCGTCGCACCAGGTGCTGTCGGACATGGCCGAGCAGGTAGCGAATCCGGCGCGGCTGGTGCTGGCGCCCGAGCGCATCCACGCGTGCGCGGTGTTTGGCGACTGGGACGTGGTCGATACCGGCACGCCGGGCCGGCGCCTGCTGGAAGAGCGCGTGGCCGCGCAACTGGACCAGTACCTGCGCGAAGTGGAGCAGCACCGCTGGTACGGCTTCTGGAACTACGGCGACGTCATGCACGCGTACGACAACGACCGCCACATGTGGCGCTACGATATCGGCGGCTACGCCTGGGACAACTCGGAACTGTCCACCGACCTGTGGCTCTGGTACAGCTACCTGCGCACCGGCCGCGCCGACCTGTTCCGGCTGGCCGAGGCGATGACGCGCCACACCGGCGAAGTGGACGTGTACCACCTGGGCCCGTACAAGGGCTTCGGCACGCGCCACGGCGTGCAGCACTGGTCCGATTCGTCGAAGCAGCCACGGGTATCGAACGCCGCCTACCGCCGCATCTACTATTTCCTCACGGCCGACGAGCGCGCCGGCGACCTGATGCGCGAACTGCTGGAATCCGACGCCGACCTGCACAAGGTCGATATCTCGCGCAAGCTGAAGCCAGGAGTAGCCACGGCAGCCGCACCCGGCAATGTCAACGCCTCGTTCGGCACCGTGTGGGGCGCGCTGATCGCGGCCTGGCTGGCCGAGTGGGAACGCACCGGCAACACGCGCTGGCGCGACAAGATCGTCAACGGCATGCAGACCATCGGTGGCCTCAAGCGCGGCTGGTTCGCGGCGGCCGCGCCGTACGACCCCAAGACCGGCAAGTTCGGCGGCGATGGCGACTACTTCCATTTTTCGAACCTGAACGGCGTGTTCGGGGTGGTGGAAATGAATTCGGAACTGCTGGCGCTGGTGGACGTGCCCGCCTATCGCAAAACCTGGCTGGCCTACTGCCGCGCCTACAACGCGCCCAAGGCGGACCTGGTGGCGCTGCTGGGCCGCGACCCGGGCGGCCGTGGCATGACCAACACCAATTCGCGCATGACCGCGTATGCGGCCTACCACGAGCGCGACCGGGCGCTGGCGCTGCGCACCTGGCGCGAGTTCTTCGGCACCGACTTCGCGCAGAACGCCGCGCGCGATGCGCCGCGCCGCATCGGCGGCAGCGCCACCCTGCGCCCGCTGACCGAGCAGCCGAACCTCGGCACCAACGGCGCGGCGCAATGGGGGCTGGCGGCGATCCAGAACATGGCGCTGGTGGGCGACACCCTCGACGAAGCGGCCCGCGCCGCCGGCCTGTTACGCTAACGATTACCTTGACCAATTTGACGACGATGAAAAAACTCCTGACCGCCTTGTGCATCGTGTTACACCTTGGCGCCGCCAATTCTGCGACGCCGGCGGCCACTCCGGCCAATTTGCGCCCGGCCGTGCTGCTCACCGCCGCGCAATCGCGCGACAGCGTCGACCTGTCCGGCCAATGGACGTATTCGAAAGATCTGTACCGCACCGGCCTGAACGACATCAACGGCTGGGTGGCCAAGTCGCGCATGCAGCGCTACCGCGACATCGACATCGCCGCCCAGGAAGCGAAGGGCGGCGTCGAGTTCTTCGAGTTCGATCTCGACCGCAGCGCGCAGATGAGCATACCCGGCGCCTGGAACGCGGCCACGCCCAGCCTGCGCTACTACGACGGCCTGGTGTGGTTCCAGCGCAAGTTCAACGCCAGCAAGCAAGACGGCAAGCGTGCATTCCTGCGGTTCGAGGCCGTCAACTACCGCGCTTACGTGTATTTGAACGGCAAGGAAATCGGCCGCCACGAAGGCGGCTTCACGCCCTTCGTCCTGGAAGTGACCGACGCCCTGCGCAGCGGCGACAACCGGCTCACGGTCGGCGTTGATTCCACCCACGATGCGCAGGCGATTCCCACCGCGATTACCGACTGGGATTTATACGGCGGCATCACCCGGCCGGTGCGCCTGATCACCACGCCGGCCACGTTCATCGACGACGCGACCCTGAGCCTGGGCCTGGACGGCCGCATCACGGGCGCCGTGCAATTGCAGGGCAAGGGCGCGGCGGGGCAACTGGTGAAAGTAGAGATCGGCAACCTGGCCACGGCCAGCGCCACCACCGACGCCAGCGGCCGGGCCCAGTTCGCCATCCAGGCGCCCGCCAAACTGGAGCGCTGGTCGCCCGATACGCCCAGGCTGTACGACGTGCGCTTCACCACGGCCGGCGATGCCGTCAAGGACCGCATCGGCTTCCGCACCATTGCCGTCAAGGGCAGCGAGATCCTGCTGAACGGCAAGCCGATCTTCCTGCGCGGGATTTCGCTGCACGAAGAAGAATTCGGTTCCAACCCGGCCCGCAACATGACGGAGCAGGCCTCGCGCGCGCTGCTGAGCGAAATCAAGCACGGCCTGAACGGCAACTACGTGCGGCTATCGCACTACCCGCACTCGGAAACCACGCTGCGCCTGGCCGACGAAATGGGCCTCTTGGTCTGGAGCGAAATTCCCGTGTACTGGACCGTGGACTGGGAAAACCCGGCCGTGCTGCACAAGGCGCTGGTGATGCAGGCGGAGACCATTTACCGCGACCGCAACCGCGCCGCCGTGATCATGTGGAGCGTGGGTAACGAGACGCCCGTATCACCGGCGCGCACCGCGTTCCACGGCGCCATGGCCGACAACGTGCGCGCGCTCGATCCCACCCGGCTGGTCAGCGCGGCGCTGCTGGTGGAACGCCACCAGGTGAACGGCGAGGAAGTGACGGAAATCATCGATCCGCTGGTGGACAAGCTCGACGTGCTGGCCGTAAACACCTACGCCGGCTGGTATGGCGGCGATACGCTCGCTGCGCTGCCCAAGCTGAAGTGGAAGCTGCCGCCCGACCGGCCGCTGATCCTGTCCGAATTCGGCGCCGACGCGCTGGCCGGCTACCGCAACGACGGCATGAAGAAATTCACCGAGGAATACCAGGCCGAATACTACCGCCAGACCCTGGCAATGGCCGAACAGTTCCCCACATTGCGCGGCCTGTCGCCGTGGATTTTAAAAGACTTCCAGTCGCCACGGCGCGAACACCCGGTGTTCCAGAACGGCTGGAACCGCAAGGGATTGATGTCGGAGACCGGCGTGCGCAAGCAGGCGTTTGGCGTGCTGGCGGATTATTATCGGAGCAAGGCGAGCCGTTAGCCGCGGTTGCGCCATCCCCGCCTGCGCGGGGATGGCGCAACACAGGGCGCAGGTTTTACTTCAACGCCTCCACCAGCCCCGGTGCGAATTCGGCGCCGTACTTGACCTGCGCCGTCGAGGCCTTGATGGCGCCGCCGATCCCTTCGGCGCGGCCGCCCAGGCACTTGCCGAGGAAGTTTTCGGTCACCGCCATGAAGGCGATATTGTTGACCGGCCGCGCAAAGCCGTGGCCTTCATCGGGGAACTCCACGTACGTGACCGGGATATTTTTTGCCTTCATCGCCTCGACGATCTGCACCGATTCGCGCACGTTCACGCGCGGATCGTTGGCGCCCTGGCCGATCAGCAGCGGCCGCTGGATATCGGCCGCGTAGTTGAGCGGCGAGCGTTCCTTGAGCAATGCCTGTCCTGCCTCGGTGGTGGGGTCGCCCATGCGCTTGTAGAACTGCTGCTTGCCCGCTTCCCAGTACGGCGGGATGGTCTGCAACAAGGTCAGCAGGTTGGACGGCCCCACGATATCGACCCCGCACGCGAAGGTGGTGGGCGTAAAGGTCAGGCCGGCCAGCGTGGCGTAGCCGCCGTACGAGCCGCCCATGATGGCCACCTTGTCGCGCGTGGTGATGCCGCTTTTGACTGCCCAGTCCACCGCGTCGAGCAGGTCGTCGTGCATCTTGCGGCCCCATTGCAGATCGGCGGCCGAAATGAATTTCTTGCCGAAGCCGGTGGAGCCCCGGTAATTGACCGACAGCACCGCGTAGCCGCGGTTGGCCAGCCACTGGTGAGCGCTGTTGTAGCCGTAGCGGTCGCGTGCCCACGGGCCGCCGTGCACCAGCAGCACCAGCGGCACCGGCCGGTCGGCCTTGCCGGTGCCGCTGGCATCGACCGACTTGGGCAGGGTCAGGTACGAGACCAGCGTCAGGCCGTCGCGCGCCTTGATTTCCTGCGCATGCATCGCCGCCAGCGGCGCACCTTCCAGTTCCGGCCGGCTTACGTACAGCTGGGTCAGCTGTTTGGTCTTGCGGTCGTACAGCCAGGTGGACGAGGGCGCGGTGACCGGGTCGACCGCGACCAGCCACTTGTCGTCGGCCTCGTTGCGCGAGGTGAGCACGAACTGGCCCTTGAGGTTTTTCTTCAGGAAGGCCAGGTCCGCCTTGAGGTCGTCCGTCAGCGCGATGTATTCCTGGGTCAGGTAGTCCACGCTGTAGGCCAGCACGCGGCCGGTGCGCTTGTCGCGTAGGGCATTTGCAATGTCGGCGCGCGGATCTTGCGCCACCACCGTGGTCTTGCCGCTGGCAACGTCCTGGGCCAGCAGCGCCGCCGTGTCGCGGTGGCGCGCATCGGTCCAGTACAAGGTCTTGCCGTCCACCGTAAAGCCCAGCGGCTCGGTGGTTTGCGCATCGTCGAGGCCCACCTCGGTGAAGGGCGTGGTGTCGATTTTGCCGTCCGCCATGCGGTAATACGTGGCGCCGCCATCGGCCCGCGCTTTCATCGTCAGCCGCAGTTGCAGCTGTTCGTCGGCCAGGAAACCGGCATAGCCGTCGTTTTGCTGTACCAATGTGAGCTTGCCGGTTTTCAGATCCAGGCTGTGAACGTCGTGCCATTTCGCATCGCGGTTGTTCAGGCCGATCAGGATGCGGTCCTTGACCTTGCTGCTGATATGGACGATCTGCACCCGGGTCTTGTCGAACGGCGTGTAGTTGGTCTGCTTGCCGCTGACCGCATCGACGCCGTACAGCAGGAAGTTTTCATCGCCGCCCTTGTCCTGGATGAACAGCACGGTGTTCGAATCGGGCGACCAGAAGCTGCTGCGGATCGGCCGCGTTTTTTCGTCGGTGAGCGGCTTGGCCTGGCGCAGATCGTTGGCCGGCGCCACCCACACGTTGAGCACGCCGTTGCGCGGTGCGATCCAGGACAACCACTTGCCGTCCGGGCTGATACTCGCGCCGGACTTGCTGGGATTGCCGAAGATGCTGGCGCGTTCGATCAGCGGCACTTCGGTGACGGTGGTGGCCGGCGCCTGGGCGTAGGCAGGCAGGACGCTGGCAAGCAGCAGGGCAGGCATGACGTGTCGGGCAAAGCGGTGCATGGAGACCTCGTGGAAGTAGCGGAAGGTTAAGCATGGCAATTTTGCATGCGCCAGCCGATGGTAGCGCTGTTTGCTCGCTGCAGGTGCGCCCTGCGACAGACGGCGCCTGGCGCGGGATGAACTGCGCAATCGGGGGCGTCAGCAC
>Ga0308164_10002082_pt1 | contig 20923 bp, 15 predicted proteins | sample PhyTR2_FD_201031 | JGI IMG/M metagenome (GOLD analysis project Ga0308164, IMG submission 201031) | Phyllosphere microbial communities from UC Gill Tract Community Farm, Albany, California, United States - DLSLT.R2 | ecosystem: Host-associated > Plants > Phyllosphere > Unclassified | place: USA... | reverse complement strand
GCCTCGACAAGCTGGCCGACGGCACCGCCATCGACGCGGGCGGCCTCGTGCCCGACCTGCACGCCGTCAACTCGTGGACCCAGAACGTGGACGACGTCGACCCCCTCGAGATGCTCGAGGTGCAGCTGTGCAACACGACGGCTCCGTTCATCCTGGTCGGCCGGCTGCGCCCGTCGCTCAAGGCCTCGCCCGCCCGCCGCACCTACATCGTCAACGTCTCGGCGATGGAAGGCGTCTTCGGGCGCGGCTACAAGGGCCCCGGGCATCCCCACACCAACATGGCCAAGGCCGCGCTCAACATGCTCACGCGCACGAGCGCTAAAGAGATGCTGGATGACGGCATCCTCATGACCAGCGTCGACACCGGGTGGATCACCGACGAACGCCCCCACCCCACCAAGGTCCGGCTGGCCGAAGAGGGTTTCCACGCGCCGCTCGACCTGGTCGACGGGGCGGCCCGCGTCTATGACCCGATTGTGCGCGGCGAGGCCGGCGAAGACCTGACCGGATGCTTCCTGAAGGATTACGAACGCTCGCAGTGGTGACGCCTTCATGCGTATGCATGGAATAGATCAGGGGCCATGGACGCTGAGGTAGGTATGAAGAAAATCGGCTTCCTCTCGTTCGGCCACTGGCAGCCCGTGCCGGGATCCCTCACGCGCACCGCGCAGGACGCTCTGCTGCAGAGCATCGACCTGGCCGTGGCCGCCGAAGAGATCGGCATCGACGGCGCGTTCGTGCGCGTGCACCACTTCGCGCGCCAGCTGGCCTCGCCGTATCCGCTGCTCGCCGCCATGGCCGCGCGCACCAAGACCATCGAACTCGGCACGGGTGTCATAGACATGCGTTACGAGAACGGTTTCTACGCCGCCGAAGAGGCCGCCGCCACCGACCTGATCTCGGGCGGGCGACTGCAGCTCGGCGTGAGCCGGGGATCGCCCGAGACGGCGCTCAACGGTTCGGAGTCGTTCGGCTACGTGCCGGCCGACGGCCAGACCGACGCCGATCTCGCGCGCGAGCACACGGCCGATTTCCTGCGCGGACTCGAGGGCCACGGCATCGCGCCCGCCAACCCGCAGGCCACCGGGACCCGGGCCCTCTTGCCCCTGATGCCGCAGTCCCCCGGGCTGCGCCAGCGCATCTGGTGGGGGTCGGGAACCCGCGGCACCGCCACGTGGACCGCCGAGCAGGGCATGAACCTCATGTCATCCACCCTCTTGACCGAAGACACCGGCGTGCCTTTCGGTGACCTGCAGGCCGAGCAGATCCAGCTGTTCCGGGATGCCTGGGCCACCGCCGGCTGGGACTGGGAACCGCGCGTCTCGGTGAGCCGCAGCATCCTGCCCATCACGACCGACCAGGACCGCGCCTACTTCGGCAACCTCGCCACGCGCGAGCGCCAGGACCAGGTCGGCTACATCGACAACTCGATCGCGCGCTTCGGCAAGAGCTACGTCGGCGAACCCGACAAGATCGTCGAAGAGCTGCTCGGCGACGCGGCCGTTATGGCCGCCGACACGCTGCTCGTCACGGTGCCCAACCAGCTGGGCGTCGACTACAACGCGCACCTGCTCGAGACTATCGCGCGCGACATCCGCCCGGCCCTGCAGTAGCGCTCGAACGTATTATCGGTGCCGCAGCGGTAGAATATCGGAATGCACGAGATGCCAAGCGAACACGCTGACGACGCGACCAGGTATTTGCTGAGGAACGCCGAAGGATCAAAGCGCTTGCTCGACTCACTAGAGCGCGCTCGGCACGGCGAATACGAGAGCCATCCTCTGCTTGAGGTATAGCGGCTTTTGCCGGACGGATTAATGCCCCTTCAGACGGGCTGCGGTTTCGGTAGCTTTGAGCAATGGATGAAGTGGATGAGTTTCGGCGGGCTCTGGAGGCGGCGCAGGGGGCGTGTCTCGCGCTGCCGAATGCCGTCGAAGAGTATCCGTTCGGCGAGGAGACCGCCGTGTTCAAGGTGAGCGGCAAGATGTTCGCCATGATCGGGATGACCGAGCTGCCGACGACGATCACCCTTAAGGTCACGCCCGATCACGGTGAGGCGCTCGTGCGCGATCATCCCGCCGTGCGGCCCGGGTATCACATGAACAAACGTCACTGGGTGACGGTCGATCTGGCCGGCGAGGCCGATGCGACCTTCGTCGAGGATCTCGTGGGCAACTCCTACGACCTCGTCGTGGCGAAGTTGCCGCGGCATGCGCGGCCCGCGGTCGAGCGATCGGCGTCGCTGCCGAAGAACGCGCGGCGCTAGTCCGCCTCGGACTCCCATCCGGGTGTCAGGGGTCGGCGTTAACGTCGCCCTATGGGCACACTCACCAACGTGTGGAGATCGCATCTCCTGTCGACGCTGTCGGGCGATGATGACGGCCGCCCCTATTGGGTCGAATCGCTCGAGACGGGCGAAGATGCCGGATACTTCGGGCCCGGGTCGGCATCGTGGGCCGTGCACGGCGGCATCTCGACGATGGTCGCCGGCATCCGCGCGTTGCTCATGCAGACGTTGCACCCGGGAGCCATGGCGGGCGTGCACGATTGGTCGCGCTATCAGGAAGATCCGCTCGGGCGGCTGTCGGGCACCATTCAGTGGTTGCTCACGGTGACCTACGGTGATCGGGCTTTGGCCCAGCAGGCGTCGACGCGCGTGGGGCGCTTTCACGATCGCGTGGTCGGCACGTATGTCGATGCGCGCGGCGAGGAGCGGCCGTATGCGGCGGGCGATGCGGAGCTTCTCTCGTGGGTGCACGTGGTGTTCACCGACGCGTTCCTGCGATCGCACGAGACGTGGGGTGGCAGCATCCCGGGCGGTGCCGACCGCTATGTCGACGAGTGGGCCACGGCGGGCGAGCTGATCGGTGTAGGCGATGCGCCGCACAGCGAGGCTGAGTTGCGCGCTCAGCTCGAGGCGTTCCGCGCTGCCGGCACGCTGATGGGCGGCGAACGCGTCGACGAGGCCGTGCGGTTCATTCGCAATCCGCCGCTCCGCAAGGGGATGATGCCTGCATATCGCGTCATGTTCGCGGGCGCCGTTGCCACCATTCCTCGCGAATACCGACGGATGCTCGGGCTCAAGCGATCGCCGCTGCCCGTCGTCACTGCGACTCGTCTCGTGCTGGGGCTCGTACGAATCGTGCTCGGGCCGAGCTCGACATCCGAGCGCGCTGCGCGAAAACGCATAGCGTCACTCCGGTCGACATCCGTCTGACCTCGCGCTATCGCTCATGATCCATCCCCGAGATGGCGCTTAGCCCGCGGCGCGAGTGAGCCGGGCCAGCGATCGACACAGCGCTGAGCTGGCGAGGTTCCACCACGCTCAGCCGGACGCGGCGGGCTCTCGACTTCTGAGTACGGAAATCCGGTGGGGCCGTAGCATCACACGACAACCCCACCGGTCACAAGCACAGAGGCTAGCCGTTGGGCAAGATGACCGCGCGGCCGCGGATCGAGCCCTCGTGCAGGCGCTCGTAGGCCTTCGCGCCGTCATCGAGGCTGAAGGTCTCGGTCTCGACGCTCAACTGGCCGCGGCGGGCCATGTCGAGAACCTCGATGAGTTCGCCGCGCGAACCCCAGTACGGCACGCGCAGCGCCGCGTCGTAGGCGATCGTGCCGAAACCGACCGAGGCCGTTCCGCCGCCGATTCCCACGATGGTGACGTCGCCGCCCGTGGCAACCGACGCGGTCGCGATCTCGACGGTCGGCTGCACGCCCACGAAGTCGAAGACGGCCTCGGCGCCCAGGCCATCCGTCAGCTCTTTGATGGTGTCGACGGCGTTCTTGTCGCTCAGGATGGCGTGGTGCGCGCCGACCTCTTTCGCCAGGGCGAGCTTCTCGTCGTTGACGTCGAGGGCGATCACGGTGGCGCCCGAGAGCGCACGGATGATCTGGATGCCCACGTGCCCGAGGCCGCCCGTGCCGATGACGACGGCCGTCGAACCGGCGCCGAGCTTCGGCAGGGACTGCTTGATGGCGTGATACGGGGTGAGGCCGGCATCCGTCAGCGAGACGTTCTTGGCGGGGTCGAGGTCGCCCAGCGGGACGAGGTGCCGCGGGTCGTCGATGAGCATGTACTCGGCCATCGAGCCGGGCGAACCGAGGCCGGGGGGCGTGATGCCCTCGGCGGCGGCGTTGGTGCAGTAGTTCTCTTTGCCCTCGGAACAGTTGTGGCAGCGGCCGCAGCCCCAGGGTCCGTAGACGGCGACGGCGTCGCCGACGGAGAGGTGCTCGACGCCTTCGCCGAGCTCGTGCACGACACCCGTGCCCTCGTGTCCGAGGGTGAGCGGCAGTCCGTAGATGTACTCGTCTTCGGAGAGGCCCATGATGTATTCGTCGGAGTGGCAGACGCCCGCGGCCGTCACCTTCAGCAGGACCTGGCCGGGGCCCGGAACCGGTTTCGGGATGTCGACGACCTCTGGCTTCGACCCGATCTTCGTGTACTGCAACGCTTTCATCGTCATCCCTTCGGTTTCGTATATATCGGGCGCTTTGGTGAACGCCGCTCACCTTCGACGGTATCGCGGCGGGCCGTTCAACTAAACGGGTTGACGGCAGCGCGAGGCAAAGTCGAGGCCTCGGCACGGCTCGGGGAGGAGGACCCTCAAGCAGTGGTGGCCAGGAGCGGCCGCGCGCCGGGTGGCCGGGTCAGCGAACAGTGGTTGCCAGAGGGCCGTGTGCCCGGTGACGGCGAAGCGCCAGTACTGCTCCTGCGCCGAGCGCGAGGAGTGCGAAGGCGGCGATCTGACCGAGCTGGGTGCCCGAGAGGGCTAGGGCGCTCGCCGTCGAATTGGCTGGGGAGACTCCGGCGCCGTTGCCGGTACCCGCGGTGCCGCCGCCCACGTCCGGTCCGCCCGGCACGGCCGGCGAGGTGGGGGTGGTCGGAGTACTCGGCTCGCCCGGCACCTCGGCCACGGCGAAGGCCACGGTCGACAGGAAGACGTCTCCCCCGCCCGCGTTGGTCGCGCCCTCGACCGCGCCATACGTGAGGCCTTGAATCTGAACCGTGTCGGCACCGGCCGCCGCCGCGAACAGGTTCGCCTCATCGTATTCGTCGGCACCGTCCCGCGCCGCGCTACCGAACTGAGTCGCGGTTCGGATGCTTCCGTCCCCCGCGAGGTCGAGCGCGAACACGTCGACGCTCCCCGAGGATGCCTGGAACCGGCCGTCGGAGTGGCCGACCAACAGCGTCGCGCCGTCTGCGCCCACGACGAGCGCCGCCGCACGGTCGTCGCCCGGGGTGCCGTATTGCCGCAGGCCCGAGACCGTGCCCGCGCCATCGAGGTCGGCGACGAAGGCGTCGTTGCCGCCCGCCGACGGTGTCGTGGCCAGCGCTCCACCCGTGAAGCCAGCGGCCTGCCAGCTGCTGCCGCGCGCGAGCAGGGCGCTGACCTGGTCGGACGAGTCGGTGCCGATCTGCGTGACGAAGGTCGGCCCGGTGGTCAGGTCGCCGCCGAAACCGGCTACCCAGCCATCCGTTCCGCCTCGGGCGGTTGTGCCCGGCATCGCGCCCGTGGTGACGCCGCCGAGGGCCAGACGACCGTCGCCGGCTCGCGCGATGGCGAGGGTCTTGTCCTCGCCCGCGCCGCCGAACTGCTGCGTGCCCGCCACGACGCCGTCGCGGCCCACGTGCACGACCAGGGCATCTTTGTCGCCGGCCGATGTGGCACCGCCGACGCGGCCGGATGTGTAGCCCGCGAGGAACGCGCCGCCCGCCCCGTCCGAGACGATCGAGTAAGCCCGATCGGCCGCCGCCGGGTCGCCCGTCGTCGTGGTCCAGAGGACCGTGCCGTCGGCCGAGAGTGCCGCCGCGAGCATGTCGTCGTTCTGCGCGCCGGCGTGGTCGACGCGCTGATAGCCACCCACGATCACCGAACCATCCTCACCTTCGACGATGCCGTAGGCGCGTTCGTTGAGCGGCGACGCGATGGCCGTCGTCCACTGCACGGCGCCCGCCGACGACCGCTTCTGCACGAGGATGTCGGTGCCGCCCGCCGAACGGTGACCCCAGGCATCCCCCGCCGCGGTGATGGATTCGACGACGCTGCCGTCGGCCAGGGTGAGGATGCCGCTCGCGCGGTCGTCGCCCGCCGAACCGGTTTGCGTTCCCTCGAACGGGGTGGGAGGGGTGGTCGAGAGGCGGGGGCCGATGTCGGTGAGGCCCTCGGCGAAACCGCGCGCCCAGACATCCCAATCATGGCCGCCGTCGTAGGTGCGCATCTCGGCCGTGATGCCGGGGACGCGTTTGGCACGGTTGTAGAGCGTTGCGGCCTCGTAGTCGAGGTCGTGAATGGCGTCTTCGGGCTTCGGGTTGGCGTATTCGTCATCGCCGACCGCGATGAAGAGGTGCACGGGCAGCGCGGGGTCGAAGGCGTCGAGCGCGGCCGGGTAGGCGAGTTCCTGATAGCGGGACTCGTCGTAGAGGGCGTCGCCGCGACCGTAGGCGCCGAACTCGCGCGTGGAGGAATCGACGGGTGTGCTCGGCACGTAGACGGCGGGCGAGAGCACGAGCGCCGATGAGAACAGGTCCTGGTGGGTGGTCGCGAAGCGCAGGGCCCCGGCGCCGCCCATCGAGTAGCCGCCGACGGCTCGGCCCGCGCGGTCGTCGACGGTGGGGTAGGTGGCGTCGATGTGGTCGACGAGGTCGGTCGTGAACGCGGTCTCGACGGCCTGGCCGGGCGTTGTGCCGGCGGCCCCTCCCGTGTAGAGCGAGTCGACGTAGTAGCTGCCGCGTCCCGACCAGGGCGCGTCGGGCATGACGACGATGAGCGGCGGCACCTGGCCGTCGGCGATCATCGAGTCGAGTTTCGGGGCGACCTGCTGCCACGCGGCCTGCGTGTCGCCGCGGCCGTGCAGCAGGTAGAGCGTGGGGTAGCGTTCGGCGGCATCGGCGTCGAAACCGGCGGGCAGGTAGGTCGTGTAGTCGATGCCGCCCGCAACGGTGTCGGTGTCGACGTGGCCGGCGACGAGCTGGCTGGCGGGAGCGGCGGCGGTTTTCGCCAGGCCGAACGTCGACGCGGCGGGCGCGGTCGCGGTCGTAACGGCCGTTGCCGACGACGTGCCGGCGAGGGCCAGCGCGCCGGCTAAGGCGAGACTTGCGGCGAGGCTAGCGGATGATTTCCACGACATTGTGGCTCCTGAGGATTCGGTTGTGAGGTATTCGGTTGTGGGTGATGGAGGAGGACTGCTCAGGTGACGGCGGCGGTCGCGTTCTTTCGCGCGACGATGCTGCGGGCCCGGCCGATCATGGCGGGGTCGACCATCTCGCCGCTCGCCAGAGTCGTCACTCCCCCGTCGCGCATCGCGTCGAGCACCTGTTCAGCCCAGACCACCTCGGCCGGCTCGGGTCGGAACGCGCTCGCGATGACGGCCAGCTGGCTCGGATGAATGGCCACACGCCCGAGCCATCCTCGGGTCGCCCCGTCGGCGGTGTCGGCGCGCAGTCCGGCCTGGTCGCGGATATCGGGGTAGGCCGACATCATGGGCGCATCGAGACCGGCGGCGCGGGCAGCGAACAGCACACGCGTGCGGGCGTAGCCGATGACATCCGGATGCCGGGTGGCGAGGTCGCTCGCGAGGTCCGACTCCCCTAGGGCCAAACGGGTCAATGCGGGGTGCGACGCGATCTCGAGGGCACGTTCGACGCCCAGAGCCGTTTCGAGGATGGCCGTCACGGCAACGTGCCGACTCGAGCCCGGGCTCACATCATCCAGCAGGCGGATGACGCGGTCAACGTCTGCGGTCGCCTCTACCTTGGGCAGCCTGACCTCGATTCCGCGGGCGGCCCCGTCGGCCTGCAAGAACGGAGCGATGGCTGCGAGGTCATCTGCGAGGAACGGACCGGCGTTGACGCGCACCTGGATGAGCGTCTCCCCGCGCGCTCCGAGGCTACCTCGTGCATCGGCATCGCCACCCGTATCGGCGTCAGCATCCGTATCGGCGTCGGCATCGGCATCGGCGTCGGCGTCAGCTGTGGGCTCGGCATTGCCGCTTCTCTCGTCGCGGAGACCCGCGACCCGCTCGGCCAACGCCGCCACGATCGCCTCCCGCGCCTCGGCCTTCTGCTCGACGGGGACGGCATCTTCGAGGTCGAGGATGACGAGATCGGCGCCCGACGTGAAGGCCCGCTCGAAGCGGTCGGAGCGGTGGCCGGGCACATACAGACCCGTGATCGGCGGAAAGTCGGACATCCGGTCGTTCATACGATTCCTCGTTCCCGCAGGGCGGCCAGTTGCTCGGGCGTGACGCCCACCTCTTCCAACACGGCCTGGGTATCGGCACCGTGAGCGCGTCCCGTGAAGCGGATGTCACCGGGTGTCTCGGACAGCCGGAACAGCACGTTCTGCATCTTCACCGGCCCGAGGTCGTCGTCTTCGACCGTGCGGATGGTGCCGATGGCCTCGTATTGCGGATCGGCCATCACGCCGGCGACATCGAGCACCCGGGCGACGGCCGCGTTGGCTTGCTCGAAACTCGAGACGACGTCGACCGTCGAGCGTTCGGCGATCCACGCCGAGACGGCCGCGTCGAGTTCGTCGGCGTGCTCGGCGCGGCTGTGACCGGAAGCGAACCAGGGCTCGTCGACGACGTCGGGGCGTCCGACGAGAGTCATCACGCGTTCGGCGATGGACTGCGAACTCGTCGACACGGCCACCCAGTCACCGTCGGCCGTGCGGTAGACATTGCGCGGAGCGTTGTTCACCGACCGGTTGCCCGTGCGCGGCTGCACGCGGCCGAGCTGGTCGTAGGCCGTGATCTGACCGCCCAGCAACATGAGGATGGGTTCGATGATGGCCATGTCGATGGCCTGGCCGGTGCCCGTGGCCTCCGCCTGGCGCAGAGCCACCATGATGGCGTAGGCCGTTGCGAGGGCCGCGATCCCGTCGGCGAGACCGAAGGGAGGCAATGTCGGCGGGCCGTCGGGTTCCCCCGTGAGTGCCGCGAAGCCACTCATCGCCTCGGCGAGCGACCCGAACCCGGGGCGGCCCGCATACGGACCCACCTGGCCAAAAGCCGTCACGCGCGCGATCACGAGCCGCGGGTTGGCGGCCAGCAACTGTTCGGGGCCGAGGCCCCAGCGCTCGAGCGTTCCCGGCCGGAAGTTCTCGACCAGCACGTCGGCGTCGCGCACGAGCTGCAGCAGGATCTCAGCACCTTCGGCCTGGCCCAAATTGAGCGTGAGGGTGCGCTTGTTGCGCCCGAGGGTCTTCCACCACAGGTTGATACCGTCGCGCGCAGGGCCGTGGCCGCGAGCGGCGTCGGGTTTAGTCGGATGCTCCACCTTGATCACATCGGCGCCGAAATCGCCGAGGAACGTGGCCGCGAGCGGACCCGCGAACAGCGTCGAAATGTCGAGCACGCGCACATCGCCGAGAGGTAGTTGGCGCGTCGATCCGGCATGTGAGTCGGCGACGCCAGATGATGCGGTCGAGTTTGTCGCCCCGGCCGCACCTGTCGAATCGGTCTGCGTCATCGTGTTCCTCCCCCGTCTGCTGCGTCGCCCGTGTCCCACGCGAGGCGGAACCCGATGTGTGGCGAGCGGTCGATTCCGAGTCCCGTCGCCAGGAACTTCAGGCTGAAGGCGGGCTCGCGCTCGCCGCCGTCGACATACCAATCCGAGCCGGGGGCCTCGTAATCCGAGCCGCCCTTCAGCATGCTGAATCGCGTGATGCCGTCGGTGTGTTCGCTCTCCGTCCAGTTCCACACGAGCGGGCGGATGCGTTCGAAGCCGGGTTGTTCGGCCGCGACCTGCCACTCGAACTCGGTCGGCAGGCGCGCGCCGGCCCAGGCGGCGTAGGCGCGGGCGTCGTCGAGCGAGACACCCGTCACCGCGACATCCGGATGACCGGAGCCCGACGCCGTGCCGATCAGGAATCGGTTCGACGAGGCCGGTTGATAGCTCGTCTCGGCCACGAAACGCGTGAACTCGGCGACGGTCACCTCGCGGGCGGCCACCGAAGCGAAGCCGAGCGTGACCTCGATGATCTCGTCGCGGTCATCGTGCAGGCGGGGCGCAAGCGGCTTCCACTCTTCGACGTAGGGGGCGCCCTGATAGGTGCCCGTCTCGCGGCGGCGGTAGCGGAAGGGAAGCGCGTAATCGCCGGCGGCCACGGGAACCACGCCGACGTGTGAGCCCGCGCCCGTGAACCGGGATCGCTCGGGCAGCGTGCGCCGAGCGGTTCGCGCCGGGAATGCCGACCAATCAGGCATACTGTCCCGCACTTCGGCGGACCGGGCACGATCGTCGGCCGCCTCGGCCAGCAGCGCGGAAAGCTCGGCATGGCCAGGCTCGAACGGCGTAGAAGCCGAAGCGGAAGCAGGAGCAGGTGCGGACGCATCGACACGGTCGCCGGATGTCGGGGCCGCGGCATCCATCGTGACGAGCACGGCTGTCACGCCCCGCGCGGGCACCGACACCTGGGCGTCGTCAAGCTCGACCCCGGCGCACAGGTCGTAGGCGCGCGATCCGTCGGACGGGAGCCCGTCCACCAGCGCCGCGACGGCCTCGCCCCGATAGTCGCTGTCGCCGCGGTTCACGAGCGTGAAAAGCGTCGTCGACCCGAGCCGGTAGGTGCTCGTGTACACACCCGCCGCGATGGCCGCGTCGGTGCCGCCCGCCAGCGGCTGCCAGTCACCGTCGCTGAAGACATCGGTGAACGCGCGCTGCACGCGCAACATCGAGCGCAGCGTGGCCTTGTCGCGTTCGTTCCAGCCCACCCAGACGCCGAAGACGGTGTCCCACACGAGCATGCCCGTGCCATTCATCCAGGCTGAGTGCAGTTCGGCCGAGTGGTCGCGGTTCCAGCGCCTCGTCGAGTGCATCATGTGCCGCTGCTCGAACAGGTGCGCGCGCATCACGCCCGGGGCGTCGCTGTCGGCAAACCACTGAGCCCAGCTCAGTTGGTGGTCGGCGATGCGCTCGTTGGGAACGCGCGACTCCCCCTCCAGAACCTGAGGCGGTGTGGCGAATCGCAGGGCCGTGACGAGCGAATCGTCGGCCTGTTTCAGCGTGTCGAGGAAGACGCCGTCGACGCCGAGCTCGCCCACGAGGGCCGCCAACTCGGTCGGGTCGTCGCCGTCGGGCCGCCGCGTGCCGGTGTCCCACGGGTTGTAGTTGATGAAGACCCGGATGCCGCGCCGCTGGAACGCGCGCACGACATCGGCCATGCCCGGAACATCGCGGTAGAAGTCGAACTGGTTGCGCTCGTCGATGCCGATGACGGGGTAGGCGTGCCACAGCACGACGCCGTCGAAGCCGCCGTGGTCGGCCGTGCGCTCGAGAAACGCCTCGACGGTGAAGCGCGAGGTGGCGCGGTCGAAGAGGCGCTCGTCCCACAGCCACACGAGGGCGACGCTGTAGCAACTGCTCGTCCAACGCTGGTCGGTGCGGTCATACGCCTCACCCGTGTAGGCGAGGCGGGCCCGCGCGTCGTCGCGCCAGGCGGCCAGGGCTTCGCGCCAGGCGGGCCAGTCGGCGGGGTCGCTCGGGGCGCTGAAGATCTTGGCGATATCGCCCACGGCGGGGTCGAGCATCTCGCGACCGTCGCCCGGCAGCGGCAGCTCGGTGGGGCGGTCGATGGGGCGCGGCACGAGCGGGTTGAGGCCGTTGGTGTGCGCTTCGTCGGGGTCGTGCACGGGCGCATCCGGCCGCACGGTCGTGTCAGAGTGCATCGTCGATCTCCTGGCGATTCGGGATGGAGGGCACGGCGCCCGAGCGCTGCACCGAGAGCGCGGCGGCGGCCGTGGCGAAGAGGGCGGCTCGTTCGAGGGCGTCGGCTGGCGAGACGTCGGTGTCGGTCCGGGACGCGTCGAGGGAAGCGACGAACGCCCCGCAGAACGTGTCCCCCGCGCCGGTCGTGTCTGTGGCGGTGACCTTGCGACCCGCCACGTATCGGGAGCCGTCCACACCCCGCTGCGCCACGACGACGCCGGCGGCCCCGATCGTCACGACGACGATGGGAACCAGTTCGGTGAGGGTCGAGGCGAGCTGGCGGTGGGCCTGCAGCGAGTCAGCGTCATCAGCAGACGCCACATCGATCCCCGCGAACCGGGCCAGAGCGGCCGCCTCGTGTTCGTTGACGATCAGGATGTCGAGGGCCTCGAGCACGGCCGACGGCAGGTCGAGAATCGGTGCCGCGTTCAGGACGACGGTGGTGCCGGCATCCCGAGCGATCTGGGCTGCACGCTGCACGGTCTCGACCGGGGTCTCGAGCTGCATGAGCAACACGTCGGCGTCTCGGATGGCCTGTTCCTCACGTTCGTCGAGGTCGACGAGCAGCGCGTTGGCGCCCGAGTTCACGACGATGCTGTTCTCGGCACCGTCGTCCACGGTGATGAGCGCCGTGCCGGTCGGGGCGTCGACCGTGCGAATGAGGGTGTTCACGCCATCCGCGTTTAGTTGGTCGGTGAGGGTCGAGGCGGCGGCGTCCGAACCGAGGGCGGCCACGAAGGTGACGGGGGCTCCGGCTCGCGCGACGGCGATGACCTGGTTGTTGCCCTTGCCGCCCGGGTGTTCGGCGAAACCCGTGGCGAGCACGGTCTCCCCCGGCGCCGGGATCTTTTCGACGCGGTAGACGAGGTCGAGGTTGGCGCTTCCGAGAACGGTGACGGTCATGGCTCAAGCCTCCCGCACGAGCGCCAGCGTCCGCGCGGCCAGCGCGTCGAAGGTGACGGCGTCGAAGCCCGGAACGCTCGTGGCGAGGCGGTTGTGCAGCGGCCCGATCCAGGCGTCGGGCAGGTTTCGCGCTCCTGTAAGCGCTCCCGCGATCGACCCCGCCGTGGCACCGACCGAATCGGTGTCCCAGCCGCCCGAGACGGCCGTCGTGATGGTGCGCGCGTAATCGCCGTCGCCGCGCACGAGCGCGAACGCCAGCAGGGCCGAGTTGTTGACCGCGTGCACCCAGTGCAGGTCACCGTAGTCGGCGTAGATGGCGTCGAGAGCGTCGTCGAGGGACAGGTCGGACGCGCCCAGTTCGGCCCCTCGCCGAATGGCAGCCGCGTAACGGCTGTGGGCCGGCACGACGCCGAGACCCGCGTCGATGACCTCGTGAACGTTCGACGCGACGAGCGCCGCCGAGCAGCAGGCCGCCGCGAACATCGCGCCGTAGACGCCGTTGCGGGAGTGGCTGAGGCGCGCGTCGGCGTAAGCGAGCCGCGCGGCCTCGCGGGCGTCGCCGGGCGACACCCAGCCGTACACATCGGTGCGGATCTGCGCGCCGATCCAATCCTGGAACGGGTTCGCGACGCGGCCGGCCTCATCGGGCTCGTAGCCGTCGAGCAGGTTGCGATAGACGATGCGTTCTGCCGTGAAGACGCGGCCCCCGGGCAGATTGGCGAGCCAGGACTGCGCGACATCGTCGGTCGTGAATTCGCGGCCCAGGCGTTCGAGCAGGTCGAGCGCGATCAACGGAAAGTTGAGGTCGTCATCCTCGGGCATGCCGTCGATGTTCTCGACGAGGCTCGTGGGGCGACTGCGACGGTTCCAGGGGTAACGCCGGGCGATCTCGTCGTCGAGTCCTCGCTCGGTGAAGTAGCCCACGATCGGCCAGTTGCCCGTCGATTCGGCAATGGCACGGATGCCTTCGCGCGGGATCTTCTCCACGGGCTTGCCCAGCAGGCATCCGGCGGCCCGACCGAGCCACGCGCCGTGCACGCGGTCGGCGAGGTCGGCGGAGGCCGAGGCCCGAGTCGGGCCGGAAACCGAAGCCGAAGCCGAAGCCGAAGCCGAAGCCGAAGCCGAAGCGATGATCTCGTCGAAGCCGTCGGGTTCGTTCGCCGCAATCTTGGGCGACACCTGCCACGTGTCGATCTCGGCCAACATCTCGCGCCCCAGGGCCCGCAACTCGGCCGACGCACGTTCGGGCGTCGCCCCGCTTACGGGTGCGACATCCGATCCGCCGGCCTCGAGCCACCGCACCCGCGCGGCAGCCAGTGTCGCGGCATCCACACCGTCGATCTGGGCGGCCCGCAGGGCATGCGGCACGAGGTCTTCTGGCTGGGTCCAGCTCAGGCGGATCACGCGTGCTCACGCTCCCGACGCGCCGGGTCGGCGGCAACCTCGGCGGCCAAAGCATCCACGGCACTCTGCTGAGCCTCGAACCGCGCACGGTCCTTCGCCCAGATGTCGCGGGCGATGCGAGCCATGCGCGGGCCGGTCGCCGTGATGTCGATGGCGCTCCCCGCCGACACCCCCTCGATCCACTCGGCGGGCACGACGGATGCTCCGCCCAAAGCCCCCGCGATCGACCCCGCCATGACGGCGATCGAGTCGGAGTCGCGGCCGTAGTTGATCGATCCGAGCACGCTGTCGCGGTAGTCCCCACCGGCGAGCACGAGCATGCCGAGCGCGATGGGCAGCTCCTCGATCGACTTGGTGCGGCTGGGGATGCGGGCGTCGCGAGCCGGTGCCCGATAGTTCGGTCCGACGGTGTCGTAGGGTTCGACGGCGCGTCGCAGCAGGGCGAGCGAGGTGCGCCAGCCATCCGTCGCGAATCCGCCCGCGTCGCCGAGCGCACCCGAGGCGGCGGTCACGACGGCGTCGATGGCATCCCACGTGCCATCTTTGGCGAGCCGCAGGGCCGTCTCGATGACGTCGTCGACGGTGGCGCCGGGACGCATGGCCTCGGCGACACAGGCGGCATAGACGCCCGCGGCCTCGCGGCCGTAGCTCGACTGGTGGGCGCCCGCGACGTCGATGGCCTCGGCGTAGGCGCCGTCGGGCGACCCGGCGTTGGCGATGCCGATGGGTGCCGCATACATGGTGGCGCCGCAGTTGACGATGTTGCCGACGCCCGCCTCGCGCGGGTCGATGTGGCCGTAGTGAATGCGCGCGACGAGCCACTTCTCGGCCAGGAAGATGCGCTGCAGCAGAATGTTCTCGGCCTCGAGCTCGGGAATCCAGCGCTTCTCGCCGATCAGCAGCGGCACCAGGTGGTCAGCCACCGAGTAGGCGTCGAGGTGCGTGCGCACGGTGTCGTAGACGTCGACGAGCGCCGTGGTCATGAGGGTGTCGTCCGTGATGTGCCCGTCGCCCTTGTGATAGGGCGCGATGGGCCTGGCGTTCTTCCAGTCGGCGAGGAACGGCGGAACGATCCCCTCGATGAACCCGTCGTAACGCTCTTGGATGGCCTCGGGCGTGTTGCCCTCCGCCGCTCCCCCGAGCGCGTCTCCGACGGCTGCGCCCGCTAAGGCTCCGGTTGCTTTGTCCTCGAGCAGATCCATCTGCGTCGTCTCCTTGTTCGTGCGTTGAGTGTGTGGGGCCGGCCGGGCGGGCGGCGGTCCGGTGGGCGGCGGGGCGGATGCGTGGGCTGCAGGCATCCGCCCCACCGACCGTGTGCGGCTAACCGCCGATCGACGACCAGCCGTCGGTGAGCTGCTTCTTCAGCTCGTCGAGCGAGATCGAGTTGGAGAAGTACTGCTGCAGACCGGGGGTCGCGAACTGGTCCTTCCACTGCGGGTAGTTCGTGGCCTTCTGGAACGGGGCGCCCTTCAGGTCTTCACCCGTGGCGAGCAGTTCCTTCCAGCCGGTCTGGTCGGCCGTCTGCTCGGCCACCTTGTCGCGTGCGTCGGAGGACGACGGGATGAGCCAGTCGCCCTGGGCGAGCGCGGCCTGGTTGTCGGCGTTCATGAAGTAGTTGATGAACTCGGCGGCCTGTTCGGGGTGCTTCGACTCCGCGGCGACCGACATGGTCTGCGGGTTGGCGGCCTGCACGGGTCCGTCGCTTCCGGCGAGGGGCGGCAGGACCGTCCAGTCGAAGCCCTCGGGCGCCGTCTCGGTGATCTGCTGCGCGAGGAAGTTGCCGCCCACGTACATGGCGTACTTGCCGCCGAGGAAGCCGGGCAGCACATCCGAACCCGACTGCGTGAGGGTCACGGGGTCGAGCGAGGCGTCGTCATAGGCCATGGCGTGGATCTTCTCGGGCACGGCGAGTTCGTCGTCGCCCACGTCGATCTTCGCCGAGCCGTCGTCGGCCACGTCGAAGAAGGTGCCGTCATAGCCGAGCGCCGTGTTCATGATGGCGGCCGTCGGCTGCTTGAGGCCCCAGCCGACGCCGAACTTTCCGTCGGCCGTCAGCTCTTTCGAGACCTTCTGCAGGTCGTCCCACGTGAGCTCGTCGCCCGCGGGGACCTCGACGCCGGCATCCGCGAACGCCTGCTTGTTGGCGTAGACGACGTAGGTCTGCAGCAGGGTGGGCGCGGCGACGATCTTGCCGTCGGCCGTGGTCACGGTGCTCCACACGTCATCCGAGACCGACTTCTTCACGTCGTCGCTCAGGTAGGACGACAGGTCGGCCAGGTAGCCCTGGTTGGCGAAACCGAGGATGTCGGAGGATTCGTCGTGGATGATGTCGGGTGCCGTGCCGCCCTGGAACTGCGTGACCAGCTGGTCGTGCACGTTGTCCCACGAACCCTGCGTGAGCTTCACCTGGATGTCGGGGTTGTCGGCGTTCCAGTCGTCGACGATCTTCTTCGTCGCGGCGACCGTGGAGTCCTGGTAGGCGAGGCTCTGGAAGGTCAACGTAACGGGACCCTCCGATTCGCCGCCGCCTGTGCTGCCGCCGCCGGAGAAGGCGCAGCCGCCCAGCAGGCCGGCCAGCGCAAGGGCGCCGACGCCGAGCAAGGCTTGTTTTCTCATGGTGTTACTCCTTTATCGTGGTTTCACTGCGTTGTGACACGGGTGGTGATGCGGGGTGAAGTTGGAGTGCGGGGTGAACCGTTTAGCCCTTGACGGCGCCCGACAACAGGCCCGAGGTGAGTCGGCGCTGGATGAGGGCGAAGAACACGAGGCTCGGGATGGTGGCGAGCAACGATGCCGCGGCGAGCTGGCCCAGCTGCACCTGGCCCTCGGCACCGACGAATCGCGCGAGCGTGAGGGGCAGGGTCTGCAGGGCCGGATCTTGGATGAGTACGAGCGCGAAGAAGAACTCGTTCCAGGACGAGATGAAGGTGAAGAGGCTCGTGGCCACCAGACCGGGGGCGAGCAGCGGCAGGACGATCGACACGAGCACGCGGATGCGTGAGCCGCCATCCATCGCGCCGGCCTCTTCGAGTTCGACCGGGATGCCCGCGACGTAGCCCTGCAGCATCCACAGCGCGAAGGGCAGCGACCACACCGAGTACACGAGGATCAGCCCCAGCAGGTTGTTGATCAGCCCGATCTGCTTCAGCACGAGGAACAGCGGGATGATGATCAGGATGAAGGGAAACACCTGGCTGAGCAGGATCCACCCCGTCGCGATCGACCGCAGTTTGGTGCGGAACCGGGCGAGCGCATAGGCGGCCGGCAGCGAGATGAGCGTGACGATGACGGTTGTCGCGACCGCCACGATCAGGCTGTTGCCCGCCGCCTGCACGAGATTCGCCTTGGCGATGGCCTGGATGAAGTTATCGAAGTTAAGGCTCGTGGGCAGGAACGTCGGGTTGGGTGACTGCAGCTCGGCGGGCGTCTTGAACGCCGTGGTGAGCAGGAACAGCAGCGGAAAACCGAGGAAGACGATGTATCCGGCCAGCGCCACATATTGCAGCGGCCGGGTGACGCGGCGCTGGATCGGGCTCTGCGGGATGCCGGAGTCCTGACTCTTGCGCCGGCGCGGCGTCTCGGGCGGCACCGTCTCCTGGCGGGCGGGCGTCGGGGTGACCGTGGCGTTGCTCATGACTGACGGCTCCTTGCCTGGCTGCGGAGATAGAGGAACAGGAACGCGGCGATGACGATGACCATCACGTTGCCCATCGCGGCGGCGTAGCCGAAGTTGCCGTAGCGGAACGCCTCGTTGTAGGCGAAGAGCATGGGCAGCATCGTCTGGCCGCCCGGCCCGCCGGCCGTCAGCACGTAGACGAGGGCGAAGGAGTTGAAGTTCCAGATCAGGTCGAGCGTCGTGATGGCGACGATGATGGGTCGGAGCGCCGGCAGCGTGACGTGCCAGAAGCGTTGCCACGTGCTCGCGCCGTCGATGGCGGCGGCCTCGTGCAACTCGCTCGGCACGTTCTGCAGTCCGGCGAGCAGCGTGATGGTGGTTTGCGGCATGCCGGCCCAGACGCCCACGACGATGACGGCGGGCAGGGCGGTCGAGAAATCGCCGAGCCAGTTGATGTCGCCGGGGAGGCCGAGCGCACGCATCCCCCCGTTGATGGGGCCGTAGGTGGGGTTCAGCATGAGGCGCCACATGATGGCGATGATCACGGGCGGCATGGCCCACGGCACGAGCGCGAGCGTGCGGGCGAGCCAGCGCATCTTCAGGTTGAGGTTCAGCAGCAGCGCCAGCCCGAGGGAGGCGAAGAACTGCAGGATGGTCACGCCGAAGGCCCAGATCAGGCCGATGCGGAACGAGTTCCAGAACAGCTCGTTGGTGGCCAGCCGGGTGTAGTTGTCGACGCCGTTGAACGACACGACCTGTCCGAGTCCGGCCTTCGCGTCGGTGAAACCGAGCAGGATTCCCTGGACGAGCGGGTAGACGCTGAACAGCACGACCGGGATGAGTGCCGGCAGCACGAGCAGCCAGGCGTCGCGACGGGATCCGTTCACCGGAGAGCCGCCGGCGGACCGGCGACGTTTCTGGGGAGCGGAAGCCTCGGCGACAGTGGCGGGGCTTACCGTTGAGGTCATAGCAAGGGTTCCCTCTTCTGGTTTCGGGTGGTTTCGGGGGTCACGGCCGCGGATGTCGATTCCCTGATCGTGAGCGTGGGCTGGATGACTTCGCGGCGCACGGGCGCGTCGGGCTCGGCCAGGCGGCGCAACAGCAACTTGGCGGCCGTCTTCGCGCGCTTCACCGAGCCGAGGTTCACGCTCGTGATCGACGGGTTGGCGAGCTCGGCCAGGTCGGTGTCGTCCATGCCCACGAGGGCGATGTCTTCGGGAACCCGCAGGCCCCGCGCCGTGATGACCTTGATGGCCGCGATGGCGAGCAGGTCGTTGGCGCACACGATGGCGTCGGGCGTCGAGCGGTCGAGCAGTTTGGTGACGGCCTTGAGGCCCGCCTTGTAAGTGAAGTCGCGCGCGTTGACCTGCGCGTCGGCGTTGTGCGGCAGGCCCTGCTCGTCGAGCGCGCGCAGGTAGCCGCCGAGTCGGGCGGCACCCGGAACGGTGTCGACCGGGCCGTTGACGAACGCGATGCGCTGGCGCCCCTGTTCGACGAGGTGCTCGACCGCCAGGCCCACGCCCCGCACCGAGTCGGCGCGCACGTTGTCGATCTCGACGTCACCCGGCAGCGAACCGATGACGACGATGGGCAGGCGGCTGGCCTGGATGCGGGCGACCAACTCGTCGGTCACCTTCAGCGGGCTCATGACGAGGCCGTCGGCGAAACCGCGGTTGAGGTTCGTGAGCAGGTCGATCTGGTCGCCCGGCTCGCTGCCCGTCGAGGACAGGATGAGGCGGTAGCCGGCCTTCGTGACGACGCGCGAGATCTCGTGCATCATGGCGACGTAGACGGGGTTTCCGGCATCCGCGACCGCAAGGGCGATCTGCTGTGTCTTGCCGGCCTTGAGCGATCGCGCCGTGGCATCGGGCACGTAACCGAGTTCGTCGGCGGCTTTCTGCACACGCTCGACGATGGCGTCGGAGGCGGGCAGCCCGTTCATGACACGGCTGACCGAGGCGATCGAGACACCCGCGCGCTCGGCGACGAGCACGAGCGTGGACTTCTTCGTCGCGGACATGGCATCCCTTTACGTCATCGGAGGGTTTCGCAGAGCGTGTAAACGTTTACGAGAACGTTTACAGCGACTATACGAGCGGATGCCGGGGAGCGCAAGCGTTTCCGTCAGGCGCTCGGAAAACAGCCCGATACACCCGCAGGATTGGCGCGCGGAACAAGCTGAGAAAGCGCGCTTACTCAGCGCCCCGACAGCGGCGCCGTCGAGTCACGCACGACGAGATGTGTCGCGAGATCGATGCGCGTATCCCCCGCCGCCTCGGCCGCGGCGACATCGCGCAGCCGCAGCACGAGGCGCGCGGTCTCCTCGGCCATGCGCTGCAACGGTTGGTGCACGGTTGTCAGGCGCGGGCTCGCCCAGCGCGCGACGGGAACGTCGTCGTAGCCGACGACCGAGAGGTCATCGGGCACCTTGAGCCCGAGCATCCGCGCCGCATCGAACACGCCGAGCGCCTGCAGGTCGCTGCCCGCGAAGATCGCCGTCGGGCGCCGATCGGCCGGCACGTCGAGGATCTCGAGGGCGCGTTCGCGGCCGCCATCCACGTGGAAGTCGCCGAAACGCACGAGCGATTCGTCGACGGGCAGGCCCGCCTGACTGAGGGCCGATCGGAACCCGTCGAGGCGGGCGAGCGAGCACATCATGTCCTCGGGGCCCGTGATGGCGGCGATGCGCGTGTGGCCGAGCTCGATCAGGTGCCGCGTGGCCATGACCCCGCCCGACCAGTTAGCACTGCCCACCGACGGCACGCCGGGTGACGGGTCGCCGGCCGGATCGATGATGGCGAACGGGATGGCTCGCGACCGCAACTGTTCGCGGTGCTCCTCGGCCAGATCGGAGAACACGAGCACGACCCCGGCCGGCCGGCGGCGCAGAACTCCCGAGATCCACTCGGGACCGGGCGCGTGGCGGCTGCCCGATTCCGTGACGACGACGCTCATGCCGTTCTCGCGGGCGACGCGTTCGACACCCTTGATGATCTCCATCGACCAGGCGCTCTCGAGCTCGTGGAAGACCACCTCGAGCAGCGTCGCGTCGCGGTTGTCTCCCCCGCGGCGTCGATACCCGTTCGACTCGAGGATCTGCTCGACGCGCGTGCGTGTGCGGGCCGCGACATCCGATCGGCCGTTCAGCACCTTCGAGATTGTGGAGAGCGACACGCCCGCTTCGACCGCGAGTTCGGCCAGGGTGACGCGCGGTTCGGTGCTGTCGATGGTCATGGTGGGATCGTATCCGCCGTTCCGGCTCGGGCCGTGGAGGGTTGTCGGGCTTC
>Ga0308164_10002079_pt1 | contig 20935 bp, 17 predicted proteins | sample PhyTR2_FD_201031 | JGI IMG/M metagenome (GOLD analysis project Ga0308164, IMG submission 201031) | Phyllosphere microbial communities from UC Gill Tract Community Farm, Albany, California, United States - DLSLT.R2 | ecosystem: Host-associated > Plants > Phyllosphere > Unclassified | place: USA... | reverse complement strand
CCTCATCACCGGAATTTCCGGCTCGGGTAAATCCGTGGCCCTGAATGTCCTGGAAGACGCCGGTTACTACTGCGTCGACAACCTGCCGCCGGCCCTGCTGACAGCCCTCGTCAATACCGTCAGTGAAAGCGGCGGCGGCAAGATCGCCGTCGCGGTCGACGCCCGCAGCGCCGAATCGCTGGCCGAACTGCCCGTGAGCGTGCGGCGCCTGCGCGATGACGGCCACTCGGTCAAGGTCATATTCCTGACCGCAAGCACCCATTCGCTCGTGGCGCGTTTTTCCGAGACGCGCCGCAGCCATCCGCTGTCGCACGAACTGCGTCCAGGCGAAAACCCGGCATCGCGCCGTACCCTGATCGAGTGCATCGCCGAAGAACGTGAGCGCCTGTCATCGATCGAGAACCTGGGCCACGTGATCGACACGTCCGAACTGTCGTCGAACAAGCTGCGCGGCTGGATCAAGGAACTCGCCGAGATCGACCATGCGCCGCTGACGCTGTTCTTTGAGTCATTCGCCTTCAAGGTCGGCGTGCCGCTCGACGCCGACTTCGTGTTCGACGTGCGCGCGATCCCGAATCCGTATTACGACGTGGCGCTGCGCCCGCTCACCGGCAAGGATGCACCCGTGATCGCCTTCCTCGACGCGCAACCGAGCGCGGTCGAGATGCTGTCCGACATCCAGGGCTTCGTCGCCAAGTGGCTGCCATCGTTCAAAACCGACAACCGCAGCTATCTGACGGTGGCGATCGGCTGCACGGGCGGACAGCATCGTTCGGTGTACATGGCCGAACACCTGGGTGCGCACTTCGGCGCGACCGAGCGCGTGATTGTCAGGCATCGCGAGCAACCGAAGCATCAGGCGGGGTAAAACCCGTCCGCTTGCACCGGATTGCCGATTGACGCAGAATGACTGCATCTCTGATGCGGGAGACGTCATGCGAACGACAGTGACGATTGACGATGAGCTGTATGCGAAGGCGCTCGAGATGGCAGACCCCGGGATGGACAAAGCAGACCTGTTTCGGGAAGCGGTCAAGACCTTCGTTCGGGTGCAGGCAGCCAAGCGCCTCGCCGCTATGGGCGGTACGGCACCTGATATGCCGCAGGTCCCATCGATTGGCCTCCATGTGGATGTCAGTGCGCCGCACGTCCCAACATCTACGAAAGACAACACCTCGATCACGCACGCAACTTCAGACAAGCTTGAATTGCGCTCAGTCTCATGAAATTGCAATACGTGGATCGAGTCCATATTGCGGAGACAGACTCAGGTGATCACGCAGGGTTTTGCCCTTGTAATCATTATGAAACAGGCCGCGCTTGCGCAGGATCGGGACGACGTGGTCCACAAAGTCTTGAATACCCGTGTGGAAGTCATCGAAATTGGTCATGAACCCATCTGCAGCCCCTGCTTCAAACCACTCCTGCAGGTGATCAGCCACCTGATCCGCGCTCCCCACGACAGAGGGGTACGGGTCGAACACAGCGTGAGCAAGAATGTCTCGAGGCGACCATCCGGCCTTGGCCAGTTTGACTGCCCGAGCCGATCGTGCATCCTGCGGATGCTGCCGGATGGCTGCAATTTGTCCCTGAGTGAACGGTTCGTCAGGTCGATCAGATACGTCGCGTAGCCCTAATAACGCGCCGAGCCGGGACAATGCACCGCGCATATCGATAAGGTCATCGAGGGCGCGACGCTTGTCCAGTGCTTCCCGTTCGGTGGCGCCAACAGTAAAACCGGCGAAGGCGATGAACTTGATCTCGTCAGCGCTGCGGCCAGCCTGCGTTGCCGCGCGGCGCACCATCTCGCGCAGTGATTTTGCTTCCTCGATACTCGACGGCATGGCGATCACAACGTTCGCGTACATGCCAGCCGCCTGCAAGCCGTAACTGCTACTTGCCGGCATAACGACAACCGGCTGTCCCTGATCGGAAGGCGGAACCGGCAGCGGGCCCCGCGCTCCCACATGTTCGCCTCGCAGATTGACAGGCCGGATATGCGCCGGATTGGCAAACATACCACTTTTGTCAGGCGAGCCAGCCTCATACCCCCAACTCCCCCAAAGTGCCTGCACAATCCGGATGACCTCATGCAGCCGCTCATATTTGTTCTCAGGCAGCGGCGTATTCTTTCCAAAATTCGCGAAAGCATCGGGCTCGAAGCTCGGCACGGCGTTCCAGCCAAGGCGCCCATGGCTGATGACATCCAGTGCCTTGAGCTGGCGTGCCAACAGATACGGCTCGGTAAAGGAGGTCGAGGCAGTCCCGATCAGGCCAATCCGACTGGTCACCTGTGACAGCGCCGACAGGGTGATTATCGGGTCGATGTTGAATAGCGGCGGAGCAGTGCTCAAGTCGCCGTGCAGAAACAAGCGATCAGCCAGGAAGACGAAATGGAGGCCACCCCGCTCCGCTGTTTGCGCCTGTTCCACCGTGGCGTTAATGTCGGTATATGCACCAGGGTCGACATGCGGCATGCGCCAGGTCGCAGGGTGCATTCCGAAGTTATTTGCCAGGCCGACGCCCAGAATCATGTGATTATTTCTCATTCGCTATCTCGCCTTGATTTTCTATTCCCACCTGTTCGCGACTACTTCAGCCTCTTGGCACGCTACGGACAGCGACAAGCTTGGCATCATGAACGTACCAGCGGCGCACGCAATCGCGCGTCAGACCGTATCGACACCGCGCCTGGATACTTCCGAACCGCCATCGACAAAGATGACTTGTCCAGTCACATGCGTGTTCTCGGCGCTTGCAAACCAAACCAGCACCCGGGCGACGTCGTCTGCCGTTGCAATACCGTTCAACGGCATCGGCGTCAGGGCCAGCAGCGCTTGGCCATCGGGCGAATTGACAAGCTTTTCGGTCATCGGTGTCAGCACCAGGCCTGGCGCGACGACGTTCAATGCGATACCCGCCCCGGCCCAGCTGTCCGCAGGTGCGTGACGACGCACCCAGCGGGCGATGGCCCGCTTTGAGGTATGGTAGACCTTCATGCCCGATCCCATCATCTCGTCGACGCGGCTTGACGCAGACGCGGCATCGACTTTTGCATGCCCGATCAACTCCATGGCGCGCTTTAACGCATGCACTTCGTCATCCTGCTCGAACGCCTGGAGCAGCTCAGCGTCCGGGTCGAACGTTCCTGACAGGCTGCCAACCACGATTGCACGCGGGGCAGCCGACTTCGCCAATAACGGCTGCAGGGCATTCAACGTCGCAACGGTGCCGAAGTAATTTACCTGCGCCGTCGCCAGCGAATTGGAGGACAAGCCCGCTGAACAAATGACGCCATCGATCGTGTTGGCATAGGCTTCAACTGCGGCAGCAAGGCCGGCACGCCCGGCCTCGTCGCTCAGGTCAGCGACGATATCGGCATTTTGCCGGTCAACGGTAATGACGCGATGGCCATCGCTGACCAGCGCATGCGTAACGGCCTTGCCAATCCCGGATGCTGCTCCAGTTACTACATAGGTTCTTGACATACTCACCTCTTATCAATGTCACTCATGACACCGGGCGGTCATCGGGGACCGTCCCTGTTTGACGCGGTACTTATCCGACCACACCGGTAGAGCTTCTTCACAAATGTGAATGGATGCTGCGTTCCCGGATTCACCAAGAGCACAGCTGAGGTTCTTACATGTACACGGCGCGGGTAATGGCCTTGTTCCACTCGACGTCAGGCGGGTTGTAACCATAGCGTTCCATCACAATCTCAAACATGATGTCGCGACGCTTGGCAAGTCGATCGCGTTGGGCCGAAGCCAGTGCCGGTCCCATTTCCGCATGCGTAAGATCGGTCGTGTATACCGGAGCGGCAGGCTGCTGACGCCACGATTCGGCCAGCGTACCAGCGTCATAACCGTCAAAGCCGGTATCGTTCACCAATGCAATGCCAACGTCGCGGTGCTGCTGCTGATCAGCTGCGACCGGCACTGCAAGACGTTCAGGATGACCCTTCGGCTTTCCATTGACGGAAAAGCTGTGCGCGCCGATGGCATTGAAGGCTTTGACGATCGGGCGTCCGAACTGTTCGCTGACCCATTCGCTTTCGGTCTGCCCGTCATCGATTGCGGCGATATGCTCGTCGCGCCCTGGGTAATAGTTGGAGGTATCGACCACCACCACGTGTTCGGGCAGCGCGCCGATCAGGTCTTTAAGATCGCGCATCGCATTTAGCGGCACTGACGTGATCGCCACATCGATGTCCTTGAGCGCGTCTTCTACCGTTGTTGCACGGGCACCGAACTCCAGCACCTCGGAGCCGATGCTGTGCGGTCCCTCCTTGTTTGCCACCTTTACACTATGCCCGGCCTGCGCAAGCTTGCGTGCCAAGGTCTTGCCGATACTTCCGGTACCAATGAGTCCGATTTTCATGATTACTGTTCCTCAAATAAATTAACTAATTATCTATATTGCTTGCAGCATTTACTGCAAGGCGCTGATCGACCGACTGCGTTGCCAGAGTCGAGCTCCTGGGCGACATGTCTTGCTCGGAATACACGTTCAAGCCGCAGATTCAGGTCGTTGAGTCACCTGAATAATTCCGCTTGTCATTGCGTTTTTTTCACACAACAAATAAACTAATGGAAACGGAGCTCTGCTCCGAATAGCTAATTATGTGGAGCACTGCTCCGATTGTCAAGAGGAATGCATGCGCGCGGATGCAAAAAAAAATTACGATCGTCTCCTGACTGTCGCCCAAGAGGCCGTCACTGAACACGGCGCCGACCTGTCATTACGTGACGTCGCCCGGCGGGCCGAGGTTGGTCTTGGTACGCTCTACCGACATTTTCCGACAAGGGAAGCATTACTTGAGGCGCTGCTGCGAACGAGTTTTGAAGCACTGGAGGCGCGAGTGGCGGTACTGACTGCCTCCACATCTTCGGATGAGGCCCTGGTTCTCTGGTTAAAAGAAACGATTGCCTTCACTCACAGTCATCGCGGCGTGCTTGGTCTGATGATGAGTGCCATCGAGGATCCTGAATCCGCGCTGCACTCATCCTGCATGACAATTCGTGAGGCAGGTACATCGCTCCTCATCCGTGCACAGTCAGAGGGCAAGGCCCGACAAGACATAGACGGTGTCGACCTCTTCGCTCTGATAGGGGCGCTCGCCTGGATATACGAGCAACCAAGTGCCTCAGCGCGTGCAGATCACTTGTTCACGGTAATAACGAGTGCCCTGTTGACGTCATGTTGACGTCATATTGATGCGGTTGACAGTGGTATGAAGTTCGATTACCTTGCACACTAGACTCTTGAGAGCTAGTGAATATGACATCCCAAAAACGGCATCTGGCCACACAGCTATCGTTTGCCCTGTATGGCGCCGCCAACCGTATGGTGCGGCGACACAAGCCCTTTCTTGACCCCTTTGGTCTTACCTTTCCACAGTACTTGGTCATCCTTGAATTGCTCGACATTGCACCTGTCTCTGTGGGTGCACTAGGAGATCGCCTTGGCATGGATACGGGGACAATCACGCCGCTGGTCAAACGGCTGGAAACGGCAGGCATGCTTACAAGGACGCGCGATCCATTCGATGAACGTCGGGTGCTGGTCGATTTGACCGAGGCCAGTCGTGCGCTTGAATATGAACTTCGTGGGATCACGGGAAAAATTCAGAGCACGTGCGAAATGACGAATTCAGAAATTGACGACTTGCGCGTCAGGCTTGAAAAACTCGCACGGCCAGCTGATTAAAAAAGGCTGTGTGCTGACCGACTATCGAGCTGCAGGTCGACTTGACCAGGAGCATCGAGCAGTGCGGGCAATACATGTCGAATTCCCGAGAGATTGTAATTGCAAGATTCAAGGCGAGCAGCTACGCCCGGACTCCAGCATTTAAAGGATATTGAAATGGCAAAAAAGCAGATGCTGCTCGGATTAACGTTCGGCAGCGGTTACGGGTCGCAGGTTGGTGCATGGCGATGGCCGGGCGTTAATCCGAAAGGATGGGTCGATTTCGATAGCATGATTCGTCACGCCCAGATGGCCGAGCGAGGCAAATTCCAGTTTTTGTTCATGCCCGATTTCCAGTCCATGGGGGGCGATATCGCCACCGACCCGCAGCAGGTACTGATGGAGCCGATGATGACGCTGGCCGCAGTCGCGCGTGGTACCGAGCGGATAGGGCTGGTGGCGACCGGTTCGACAACCTTCAATGAACCGTTCAACCTCGCCCGCCAGTTCAAGGCGCTTGATTTGATGAGTCATGGGCGTGCCGGGTGGAACGCGGTACCAACGAGTGACCCGGTGATCGCCGCAAATTATGGTCGTGAACTGCCGGCACGCGCCGAAAGGTACGAACGGTTGCACGAGGTCGTTCAGATCGTCCAGGCCTTGTGGGGTAGTTGGGGACAAGATGCCTGGCTTCATGACCAGAAGTCCGGGCGCTTCGCGGATGTCACCAAGGTGCAGCCGATCAATCTGAACGGCAAGCATGTTGGTTCGGCAGGTCCGCTGGTACTGCCACCGTCCGAACAGGGACAGCCAGTGATCTTTCAGGCGGGTGGAGGCGGACAGGGCGAGGCGGTCGCGGGCCGCTACGCCAGTGGCGTAATGGGTGTGGTATTTTCGATAGAGGACGCATGTGCGCAACGCATGGCGTTACGGGCAGCGGCAGAGCGCGCTGGCCGCGACCCGGATGAGGTCAAATTCTTTGCCGGCATCATGACGACCATCGCCCCTACCCGGCGAGACGCACTGGATCGCCGCATCGCCATGAACGGCGACGCTCTCGCGCAGCGCGCTGGCTACCTCGGCCAGATGCTGGGACTTTCCCTGGTATCCGCACCGCTCGACGCGCCGATTTCCCCCGGACAACTCGCGGCAGCCCGCCCGTCGCCGCACGATCCCCGGTCCAAGCATGCGTTGAAGATCGCACGCGAAGGCTGGACGCTGCGCGACGTACTCGCTCATGGCGTCATTGACTATCACCCGACCGTTGTTGGCCCGCCGGTCGATCTCGCCAACCATATGCAGGAATGGTTCGAGGCCGGTGCCGCAGACGGCTTCTGGCTCAATGTGGATGCGCACGAAGACGGGCTTCCTCCGATCGTCGACGAGGTGGTCCCGATTCTCCAGGAACGTGGCCTGTTCCACCGAGACTACGAGGGCACCACGCTGCGCGATCATCTCGGCGCCCCCGCTCAGTATGGCGTCGACAGCCGTCTTGCACGCAAAGCGTGACTCGCTGCTTCGATGATCGGTCCGGATATCGTCAAACGGCCGATACGTTTCAAACCTGTTTTGTGAAAATTGCGATGCTGACGCCGGCTGCATTTCAGGCAGAACATGCATCCGAGAGTGATGCTCATTCGGAAAAAATTCAATGAAACACAAGAAAATGATTATTGGTGCGCTATTGGGCAATAACTTCGGTGTGCACCCCGGCACGTGGCGAATGCCGCATGTCGACCCCAATTCATTCACGAATATCGACGCCACCCTGAAGCAGGCGCAGGCCGCAGAGCGAGGTGGTCTTCATCTCATCTTCCTGCCGGATCGTCTCTTCCTGGCCGACGACCTGGCCACATCGGCGCCGTCATTCAACCTAGACCCCGTGATCACCATGGCCGCCCTGGTACAGGGCACCAGGCAGATCGGGCTGGTCGGCACGGCATCTACCTCATTCACCGAGCCCTACCTGCTGGCGCGCCAGCTCAAGACGATCGATGTGATCAGCCATGGCCGCGCAGGCTGGAATGCCGTGCCCAGCTATGAGCCCGACGCCTTTGCCAACTTCGGCCAGCAATTACCGCCTCGGGAAAACAAGTATGAACGCCTGCATGAGGTGCTGCAGGTCGTGCACGCCCTGTGGGGAAGCTGGGGCCACGGCGCCGGCCATCCTGACCAGGCTGGCATGTTCGCCAATCCGGCCCATATCCGGCCGGTCGATCTGCAGGGCGCGCATGTCGGATCGCGTGGCCCGCTCCCGATCCCGCCTTCCGGGCAAGGCCAGCCAGTCATCATCATGCCCGTCACCAGCGGGTATGGCCTGCAAGCGGCAGGCATGTACGCGGACGTGGTCATCGGCATGCCGATGACCATCGAGGATGGTCGCGCCCAGCGCGAGACGGTGCGGCGCGCTGCGATGCAGGCAGGCCGCGATGCGGACGACATCAAGTTCATCGCGTTTTTCGGCACTACCGTTGCACACACCGAACGCGAAGCCCTGGACAAGCGCCGCGCGCTCGACGAGCGCATCGGACTTGACGCTGCGTTGCCACGTCTGAGCGCCTACCTGGGATTGCGCGACAGGCTCGACTTGCCTGACCAGCCCTTGAGCGCAGCTCAGCTCGCGAATGTCAGCGCGCGCCCGAACGACGCCCGCTCCGTTCGCGCTGTCGCACTGGCCAGGGCAGGATATTCGCCACGCGATATCCTCGCCCATGGCCTGTTCGACCATTACCCCACAGTCGTTGGCACGGCGAACCAGGCGGCTGATCTGATGCAGGAATGGTTCGAGGCAGGCGCCGCCGATGGCTTCATGGCTTGCATCGACGATTACCACACTGGCATCGACGATTTTGTCGACCATGTCGTCCCCGTTCTGCGTGCACGCGGCCTGTTCTCCGAAGACTATGAAGGAACGACGCTTCGCAGTCACCTCGGGCTCAAGCCACGCTACGGCCTGGATGCGCGTATTTCCACCGGCGCGAAGTAACGCCCGGCAAGGCAGCAGCGTGGCGATCCAGCACGCGCAGCTCAGAATGTGTGGCTGATGCCGATGCCGGCGGCGCGGTTGCCGGCGCCGGCATCGCTCGAGTTACCGGCCATGTAGCCCGCACCATTGCGATTGTCGATGCGGGCATAGACTGCATACACGTTGGTGCGCTTCGACAAGGCGTAGCGGTAGCCGATCGCTCCCTGCTGCGCATCCTGGTTGAACGCAGTCCGGTCATCCTTGTGAATATACGACACCAGCAATGCATGTGGCCCGAACGGTACCGTCAGGCCCGCCAGGATATCGCGGCTGTTGGTCGAGGCCACCGGCGGCGTCGCATTCCCGAACGGGTTGCCGGTGTTACGCAAAACCGAACTGTTCAGGCCACGATTGACGCCATACAGGGCATGCAGCTTGACGCTGCCAAGGTCGAGCACCGCTGCCACGACCGTGTTGCGGGCGCCCTCGGTATGCCTGACTGTCTCTGTGTCGCTATTGCGGTTGTGATAACCGATGCGTAGCTGGAGTGGCCCGGCGGCGTAGGCAATCGACCCGCCGAACTGCCGGCCGGCCGCGCGCTCGCCTGACACTTCACCCGGGGCGACAGCGAGTTCGACGTTGAATCCCGCCACTGCTGGCGACAGGTATTTGACCGTGTTGTCCATGCGGCTGAGCGAATTGCCACTGGTCGCAATCATGTTCTTGCTGTCGGCAACATAGCCCGAGCCAAACGGGTCAGTGAGCGCAACAACCAGATATTCCGGCGTGTACTGCCGCCCTATCAGCACCGAGCCGAACGCGCCGCGCAGGCCAACATACGCTTGCCTGCCGAACAGCAAACCACCTTGCCCCATCGCACCTGTATCGCCCTGGAAGCCATTTTCCAGCAGGAACAAGGCAGACAGCCCGTTCCCGAGGTCTTCGCTGGCCTTGATCCCGATGCGTGATCCGGCACTGACACCGCTCGACATTTTGGTCAACGAACCGGCGCTTGCGCCGCTTTCCCTGATCACGGCCATGTCGATCAGCCCGTAGACCGACATGCCGCTCTCGGCGCTGGCCCTGGGGGTGCTCAGGACAAGCATCGCGCCGGCCAATGCAGCGAACAATCTGCCGGAACATATTCTTGATCGGAGGGGTAAAACGGGTGAATCTGGCGGCGTCGCCTGCGATGGCCGCTTGCCGGCTGTGTCGTTGCAATGGTTCATAGGTCTCCTTTGGATGGATCACAGGCTCTACGGCTGTGTAAATTCCAGGTCACGTGCGTCGATTTAGGGCAGCAAGGCGCGCAGGGTCCCATCCACCTGACCGTGCATGTGCTGCGAGTCAGATGGCGACGATGTGTCGTGGGAGCGTGCTCGATGCCTCTGCGCGCGCAGCTGCGAGTAACTCGCAGAGTGCTTACAGGCCGGTGCTACTCGATCTGGGGCGATGCGCAAGAGGTTGGTCGTACCTGTCGCACCGAAGGGCATGCCGGCCGCAATGACGATGGTTGTGCCTTTCGTTGCCAACCCTTCGCGCTCGGCGGTCAGGCACGCAAATTCGGTCATTTCAGTCACTGTCGCCACATCGTGGGTCAGCACCGGAAGCACGCCCCAGACCAGGGCGAGCTTGCGGGCCGTACCGAGCCTGGGCGTCATGCCGATGATGCGCGCGTTGGGCCGCTCTCTTGCCAGGCGCGATGCTGAGTAGCCCGAGTTGGTGTAAGCCACGGCAGCCGCAGCACCCAGCAGGTCGACCACGTTACGCATTGCCGATCCGATCGCATCGGCGATGTCGGGACGCGCAGGACTGCGGGTTCCCTCCATCATCTCGGTGAAGAATGGATCGGCCTCGGTCTGTTCGATGATATTGCTCATGATGCGCACGGCCTCAACCGGGAACCGTCCCGAAGCCGATTCGGCCGAGAGCATGACGGCATCAACGCCGTCATAGATTGCCGTGGCCACATCGGACGCTTCTGCCCGCGTCGGCACTGGCGCATTGATCATCGATTCCAGCATTTGGGTAGCGACGACGACGGGCTTGCCCAGGCGGCGGCAAGCCCGGACGATGCGCTTCTGAATCGCCGGCACCTGCTCGGCCAGCATTTCCACGCCAAGGTCGCCACGGGCCACCATGACGGCGTCTGCCGCTTCCAGGATTGCATCGAGCTCGTTGATAGCAGCGGGCTTCTCGAGCTTTGCCATCACGCCGGCGCGGCCCTTGACGATGTCCTTGACTTCGTCGATGTCCTCGGCCCGCTGCACGAACGACAAGGCAACCCAGTCGATACCGAGCGAAAGCCCGTATTCGAGGTCGCGCCTGTCTTTCGCTGTCAGTGCGGACATGGGCAATACCACGCCGGGAACGTTGACGCCCTTTCGCTCGGACAGCATGCCGCCGTTGATGACCCGTGTCTCGGCGAAGCGCGGGCCGCAACGTTCGACTTTCAGGTGGATCTTGCCATCGTCCAGCAGCACACTCGCGCCCTCGGTCAATGCCGAAAAAATTTCCGGATGAGGCAGCGAGACACGGCGCTGGTCTCCCGATTGGTCAGTGTCCATGTCGAGCGTGAAGCTGGCGCCGGTCTCGAGCATGACTGGTCCGCTGGAGAATGTTCCGATGCGTAATTTAGGACCTTGCAAGTCGAGCAGTACGCCAATCGGACGGCCCACTTGGGTTTCCAGCGCACGCACAATATCGAGCCGCCTCTTGTGATCATCGTGCGTGCCGTGGCTGAAGTTCATGCGAAATACGTCGACCCCGGCATGAAACAGGGCTTCGATGACCTCTCTGGTGTCGCTTGCCGGCCCGACGGTAGCGACGATTTTTGCCTTGCGATTACGGTGCATGCCAACCTCTCTTGATAGGCAGTAAAAAATTTCATGCGAAGCCCGGCTACTCGCGCCCGGATATACCGGGCTTGTGCTTACCAAGGTTTCATGCTGCGCACTCAGGCGAGTTTGCGCGCGCCAGCTGCAAGGAAGCCGCCGTCGACGGCCAGATCAACGCCGGTGGTGTATCCCGCTTCGTCGGCGACGAAGTACATCACTGCGGCGGCAACTTCGGCGGTCGACCCATAACGATCCATCGGAATGGCGTGGGTGTATTCCTTACGGAACTGGTCGGTATGAAGTACCCGCGTCATCGGCGTATCGACCGGTCCGGGCGACACGGTATTCGCTGTGATGCCGTGCTCGGCAAGCTCCACCGCCATCTGCCGCGTCAGTGCAATGACCGCGCCTTTCGAGGTACCGTATGCAGTGCGCCCCGTGCCCACGGCACGCTGGCCTGCCACCGACGCCAGGTTCACGATGCGCCCCCAGCGATGTTTTACCATCAGCCTGGCCGCATGCTGGGCGCACAGGAGCGTGCCGACCACGTTGACGTTGAGTGTGGCGACAAAATTATCGAGCGGGAACTCCAGGAACGGAAAGACCTTGGCAATGCCGGCGCAGTTCACCAGCACGTCGCAGCGCGCATGGCGGCCGTCGATTTCGGCAAACGCCTGCGCCACCGAAACGGCATCGGCGGCGTCGATCTGCTGCGCTTCGGCGCGCAGGCCTGCCGCGCCCAGTTCCTGCACGCGCTTGTTTGCCGCCTCGACGTCGCGGTCGGCGACGATCACGGTGTAGCCGGCCACGCCCAGGCGCTGGCAGATGTCGGCGCCGATACCCATGGCGCCGCCAACCACGACCGCCACGCGCTGCTTGTTGTCTTGCTCTTGCATACTGTTCTCCTGATTATAAAAAGCCGGTGGAAATCCACGGTACCGCCGCCACCACGATCAATCCCACGACCATGGCGGCAATGTATCCGAGGATGGGACGAAGTCCTTCGTCCGGATGAATTTTCGAGATGGCACAGGCGGCGTAATAGCCGACGCCAAATGGCGGTGCAAACAGACCGATCCCCATCGCAAGAATGACGACCATCGCGTAGTGCACTTCATGGATGCCCATGGTGCGTGCGATGGGGAACATCAAGGGCCCGAACAGGACAATGGCGGGAATACCTTCGAGTACGCTGCCCAGGATGACGAACGCCACGATGGAGATTGCCATGAAGCCGATGGCGCCACCCGGCATGGAGCGCATCAGCTCGGTAAGCGCGCTCGAGAAGCCCGACTGGGTCAGCCCCCACGCCATTGCCGTAGCGGCGCCGATGATCAGGAGGATCGCACCGGACAGGCTGGCCGTTTCCACCAGCATCGGGTACAGGCGGCGAACATCGAACTGACGATACAGCAGCAGCCCGGCCACCACCGCGTAGGCGATGCCGATCGTGGAAACCTCGGTTGCCGTGGCCACGCCACCGGCGACCGCCGCGCGGATGACGAACGGCAGCGCAAGGGCGGGCAAGGCAATGGCCAGGGCCTTGGCGATCTGGGAACGGCTGGCACGGACCACCTGCGACAAGTCTTCGCGGCGGTAGCGCCAGAACACCACGGCGCAAAGGCCGATGCCAAGCACGATGGCGGGCAGCATGCCGCCGGTGAACAGGGCCGAGATCGATACACCGGTCACCGAACCGATCGTGATCAGCACGATGCTTGGCGGTATCGTCTCGGTCTGGGCGCCGGTCGCCGACAACAGCGCGACCAGATCGCCCTCCTTGGCGCCGCGCTTTTTCATTTCGGGAAAGAGCACCGGCGCAACGGCGGCCATGTCGGCAGCCTTCGATCCGGAAATGCCCGAAACCAGATACATCGCTCCCACCAGCACATAGTGCAGACCGCCGCGCACATGGCCCAGCAGGCTTGCCAGGAAATTCACCATTGCGCGCGCCATGCCGGTCATCACGATCAACTGCCCCAGGAACACGAACAGCGGCACGGCAAGCAGCATCAGATGGCTCATGCCCTCATCCATGCGCCCGACCACCACGATGAGCGGCATCGAGGTGGTCAGCAACAGGTAGCCCACCGTGGCAAGGCCAAATGCAAAGGCGATGGGCACGCCGGCGAAGACGCAGGCGGCAACCACAACGACAAAGAAGATGGCCAGGTTTGCATTGCCGAGCTGGTGGAACAGCGGTTGCAGCAGCCACATGCCGGACAGCACGGCGGCGGCCAGTGCCAGCACGATCAGCACGCGCTGGCGGTCGGCGTACTGGGCCAGGCGCAGCAGCGCCAGCAGCGCCATGGCGCCAAATCCCACCACCATCGCGGCGACCCGCCAGGTGGCCGAGATATCGAGCGCCGGTGTCCGGATGATGGCTTCTTCATGCGCATACTCAAGGGAATGGGGCAGGATGAGCACCAGGAATACCAGTGCGGCGACCGTGGCCAGGACATCGGTGAAGGCGCGCGCGGCGGGCGAAAGTTTGCCGACCACGGCCGTCATGCGCATGTGCTCGCCCCTGTCGAAGGCAACCGCGGAGCCGAGCATTGCAAGCCACAGGAACAGGATGGAGGCAAGTTCGTCGGACCAGATCAGCGGCGCGTGGAACACGTAGCGGCTGACCACGCCGGCCAGCAGGACAGCGATTTCCGCCGCGACCAGCAGTGCCGTCGGCACTGCGAGAGCGGTGCCCAGAATACGCTGCAGGCGCGCTGCACCGGTGCTGAAGCTATCTTGCGGCAAGTCTGCCACATCATTGGTGTGTACGATGTCCATTGCTTACCCCAGCTTTCCGGTAAATTTCTCCAGCATTGCCCACGCCTCCTCACCATATTTCCTGCGCCATTCGGCGTAAAAGCCCGACTTCGACAACATGGCGCGAAACGGGGCAGGATCGGTGGTGTTGAACAGCATGCCTCTGGCCTGCAAATCGCTGCGCAGCGAAGCGTTGAGACGGGCGACATCGGCGCGCACGTCCATGCCGGAACGGTTCAGGTGCCGTGCGATGATCGGACGCAGCGCCTGCGGCAGGCGGTTCCAGGCCTTGTGACTGCTCATGCACCAGTAGCCATCCCACATGTGGTTGGTGATCGAACAGTATTTCTGGACTTCGTAGAGCTTGGAAATCGAAATGATCGACAGCGGGTTTTCCTGGCCATCGACCACCCTGGTCTGGAGCGACGAATACACTTCGGCGAAGTTCATCGACGTCGGCGCCGCCTCAAGGTGCTTGAACAGCGATATCCATAGTGGACTCATTGGCACCCGTATCTTGAGGTTGGCAAGGGCGGCGGGCCCCGTGACCGGCCGCACACTGTTGGTAATCTGGCGAAAGCCCGAACTCCAGATCGTGTCCATGGCCAGCAATCCGGCCTCGTTGAATTGCGCGCGCAAATAGTTGCCAAGGTCGCCGTCGATCGCCTGATGCACGGCATCGTCGTTGGCGAAAGCAAAGCCCAGGCCGTACATCGACGACACGGGCACCATCTGCGACAGCACGTTGACGCCCGATACGGTGAAAAAATCGATTGCACCGGCGCGCAGCTGCGACAGCATGTCGGAATCGGCGCCGAGCTGACTGTTGGGAAACAGCGTGACCCGGACCTGCCCGTCGGTGTCGTGCGCGATGCGTTCGGCAGCCTCGAGAGCGCGAATATTGAGCGGGTGGGACGCCGGCAGATTGGTACCGAACTTCAGGTTGAATTCGGCGCCGCGCGCCAGCCTCGGCATCATCAGTGCCGGGGCCACTAGTGCGGCGGCAGCGGCGCCTGCGCCAAGCAAGGCTTGGCGGCGGGTGAATGTGTTCATGGTCCTGTCTCCTTCTGTTTTTTAATAGGTATTGCTGCGCTACGCCTGGCTGCCGTGCAGGGCCCTCACGAAATAATCGGACTGGCCCATCTGCCCTCCTTTCAGGGCAATCTGCAAACCGGCAAGGTGCGGCTGGTCCGACAGTACGCGGCACAAGGGCGCGCCTGGTGCGAGACGGGCGGCGACCACGAGCGCGTCCGGCGCAAGATGCTGGGTCACATGACTGGACGTGTCGCCGCCCGAGATGAGCAGGCGCTCGATGCGCACCACACGCAACACGCCCTCGACGAAGTGGCCAAGGCGCTGCGCCAGCAAGCGTCCACCGGCATGCTTGGCGCCATCCCGGCTCATGCCGCGCGCCATCAGCAGCGCCGTCATTGCCGCAATCCGGCCGTCATCGGGGCCGCGGGCGGTGTGGACCATCACGCTGCGCCCGGCGCGCAGGGCCGTGACTGCTGCTTCGTGCAGGCGCGCCAGCTCGGTGTCCCAGTGCTCCTGCGCGACCAGGCTTGCCGCATCCACCGCCAGGTCGACGAATCCCGCCTCGATGGCGGCATCGACCTGCATCCTGCTCAGTGGCGAGGCACTGCCCGAGACGGCGAGCACCTGCCGCACGCCATCGAAGCGGTCGAATTGCGTGGTGTCCGGCGCGGTTTCTTCGCCCTTCTCGCGCCACCATTGCGTGGCCGCGTATTCCAGACCCGACGAGCCGACACAGAACAACGGGCCGGCGCTGTCGCTGGCGAGACGCTCGAGCAGGCGCCCGACCTGCGTCAGATGTGCAGGCGTGGCGCCGTCGAACACGATCCCGCCCGGCCCGCCGCTGGCGATGCGCGCCAGTTCGGCATCCATGGCCGCGCCATCAGCTTCATACAGTGGCAGCGTGAATTTGGCCAGCACCTGGCGCGTCTGCGTGGCCAGATGCAGCGTCAGGTCGGCCTCGGACATCGGGGTGGTCGGATGGCGGCTCATGATCGGATGGCGATCGAGCCGGTACACCTGGCCATCGGTTCCGGAACGGGCAAACAGCGTGCCGAACATGCAGTAGCGGCCCAGTGCGGGCGTTGCGGCCACGATCGGGATCGGCCTCGTGCCGAAGGCAGCGCGCGCCAGATCCATCACGCGGCCAATGTTGCCCACCGAAGCCGAGCTGTCGAATGTCGAGCACACCTTGTAATGCACGAGCGGCACTGGCAAGGCTGCCAGCGCGCCCAGCACCTGCGGCAGGCGCTGGTCCATCTCGTCTGGCGACATGCTGCGGCTGTCGCCGGCGACGCCGATGGCATCGAACGGGCCCAGCGCGGTCAGTGTCTCGACGCTGGGCGGCGCCAGAAACAGGGCGCAGCGCAGGCCGGCGAAGGCAAGCACTTCGAGCGCATCGGTGGAGCCGGTGAAGTCGTCGCCATAGAAGGCCAGGCGCAGTCGTGGAGTCGCAGCCATGCTCTACATCCCCCCGAAGTGAGCGAGCGCGCGGCCGAGCGCCGGGCGGCTTGCCGCATACGCGTCCAGGCTGTCGCCGGCAATCGCGGCTTCCCAGCCTTCGCGCATGCTGGCCACGCCGGCGTGAATGCCGTCCGGGTGGCCGATGATGCCGCCGCCGGCAAGGTGCATCAGGTCGGTCGATTGCAGCTGCCGGTACAGGTCCGGCGCCTGGCCGGCCCACTGGCCGGAGGAAAACACCGGCATGATCGGTGCCACGCCGGCAAACGGCGCCAGGCAGGCACGCGCCGAGCGCAGCACCGAATCGTCCGGCTCCCAGAACTTGCTGCGCAAGCCGTTGACGTGCAGGTGATCGACACCGGCCAGGCGCCACAGCTTCTGGTATGCCTCGAAGGAAAAGCCCAGCGCGGGATGGCGCGTCATGCTGCCCCAGCCGTTACGATGGCCATGGATCGGCAGCGCTGCATTGCGCCGCAGATGCTCGACGCCGGCGAATCCCGCCCAGTTCACGCTCACCATCACGCAGGTGCCGCCGGCATCGCGCACAGCGTCGTGCTGGCGCAGCATGTCGTCGATCGAGCCCGAGATATTGAAAGCGTACATCGGCATGCGTCCAAGCCGGTCGGCATGCTTGTGCAGCACTTGCATGACTGCCGCGACGCGGCGCGCGAACGGCTCATAGGGTGGATTGGCGATCAGCTCGTCATCCTTGAGGAAATCGATGCCGGCGCTGCACAGATCGTCCACCATGGCCGCGGTCTGCTCCGCCGTGAGACCGATGCTGGGCTTGATGATGGTGCCGATCAGCGGGCGCCCGTGCACGCCAGCCAGGCGCCGCGTGCCGTCGATGCCGAATGCGGGGCCCGGGAATTGACGGGCGTAGTCGTCAGGCATATCCAGGTCGAGCAGGCGCAGGCCGGTGACCTCGCCCAGCTCGAACAGGTTGCCGGCCACGGTGGCGAGCAATGCCGGCAGGTTGGGGCCGACGTTCTCGATCGGGAAAGCAATCTCGATCTCGGCGCGGTGATACACGCCCTGAGCGCCGCGCCGCTCCACATGACCACTGCGCAGCGATGGCTCGAGCACGGGCGGCAACGGATTGATATGCGTTACACGGGCGCGCGAGCGTTCCTTGAGTTGCGCCGTTTCGCCAGGCAGCGCAAGGAAGGTGCCGCTCGACTGCTCACCAGCAATGACTTGCGCAATCTTTTCGGCAGGCAGTGAACTTTCGACGAAATAGCGGGCCGTGAACTCGGCGCGTGCAACGGTGGTCATCATGTGTTCCTCTGAATTTTTTTCCTGATAGAGCCAGGTGTTCTGCAACCAGAACAATGGCGTATGCGCCGATCTTAGGGAGGCCGTCCCCATGCCGCAAGCGATATAATCTGCACAGGCCGCGAGAAAAACTCACAGCTCAAGTCCATCTGGAATCACCTATTTTCACGGAGAAATACATGGTTGCTCCACGCGTGTCGCTCAATGCCCTGCGCGCCTTCGAGGCCACCGCGCGGCACGGCAGCTTCACCGCCGCTGCAGATGAACTGGCGGTCACGCACGGCGCCGTGAGCCGCCAGGTGCGCGTGCTGGAAGAAACCTTCGGCGTGCTGCTCCTGCGCCGCAGCGCACAGGGGGCGGAACCTACGCCGGAAGGCCAGCGCCTCGCGGAGGGTTTGAAGCGCGGCTTCGATGAAATCCAGGGCAGCATCGAACAGCTCAAGCCCGGGCCACTGACGCTTGCCTGCTCGACTTCAATCATGATGTATTGGGTGCTGCCGCGGCTCACCGCCTTCCAGCAGAAAAACCCGGACGTCAACCTGCAGTACCACATGTCGTCTGGACTGCTCGACTTCACGCACGACAAGATCAGCGTGGCCCTGCGCCTGTCGTCTCAGGAGCCGGCGCGCGACGTTGTCTGTACCGATGTCTGCAGCGAATGGGTAGGCCCGGTATGTTCGCCGGAATACCTGCGGTCACTGCGGATCCGCACTACCGCGGATCTGCAGCGCGCCCGGCTGATCTATTCACGCACGCGCGAACATGCCTGGTCGGAATGGAAGGGGTGCCATGATCCGTCCATTGGCGACCTGGTTCTGGATGAGGGCTTCCCGCATTTCTACCTGCTGATCCAGGCGGCCCGCTGCGGCCTGGGTATCGCCAACGTGCCGCGCATGCTGGTACAGGATGATCTCAACAGCGGCACGCTGGTGGCGCCCTTCGGCTTCGTTGCCGGCCCCAACAATCTGACGATCTGGGTGGCCTCCCACCTGACTGAGCGCTCCGAAACCAGGCGTTTGGTCAGTTGGCTGAGTGCAGAGCTAAAAAAAGATGAGAAGATCAACCGGGGGATTGCCTGATTAGTGAATCTTTCTACCTCACGCCAGGTAGTGCAGCGGTGTCCAACACGTCGTATTTTTTGCGTGGTCACAGCAAAACTGGCACTGATCGGTCTGATGCAGGTCATCGCCATGGAATATGGCATGCACGGTTATTCGCGCCAATGCTCTCCTCCCAGGGGGAACCGATACGCCGATGGGTCGAGCGACCGCCAATACGCCTGAAGCACTGGCTTTTGTAAAAGGCTTGCACGCCCTCAAACACATTGCACGACCTGAGGAAATCGCCCGCTCGGCACTTTATCTTGCTTCTGATGCATCCAGCTTCAGCACTGGCTCGACGCTTTTGGTGGATGGTGGCGTGTCAATCAACCGCACATAAAAGATGAAATGCTGGTGGCACCAATATCTCTGATGCGAATATCGCCGTCATATCAGATCGGACCGATCACCTTCCCGCCGGTGTAGTACACGTAGGTCAATGGCCCATCAAGCATGATCGCAGATTCCTTCTTGCCCATCTGACACGCTTGAATGCAAGGCATGAGGTATCGCCCGGGTTATGGCCGAAGCATTCGGAGACAAACGCGTCTTTGCCGGTGGAATCGAGGATGATTGGCTCTGCTTTTAACGTACTGCGACCATCACATTATTTCAGCACTGAAGCCGCATCCACAATCCGCACATCATGCATCTGGTGCAGGTACGATTCCAGATACCCTTTATGCGACGCGCCGACGATGACCAGCATGCGCTGACCGGGCCGCATGCCCAGGACGTCCCGGATATTGGCTGCCATGCGCAGGTTGCGCGTTTCCCAGTAGCCCACGTACTGGCGGCCGAAGCGCTGCGCTGACGGCTCGTTGAGCGCCGCACCGAAGTCGCCGTGATAAATCAGGGCCGCCTGGCCAGGCGCATTGTCGGCGCGGTACATCGCCAGCACGCCTTCGGCACTCGCCAGCCCGCCCTCCTGCGCCTTGTCCACTGCCGCGCGCTGCTTCGTGGCCGGGTTGTCCCACGCCTTCATCAGCGCGTCGCCAAACGACTTTTCGTCTCCCGTTGCGCTGTCGGCGGTATGGTCGTCCATCGCATACAGCCGCTCGTGCCCGAGCCGGGCCGCCAGGCGCGCACCGATCAGCAGGCTTTCGTCCCGCCTGGTTTCCAGCTTCACGAGCATGCCAACCAGTGTGGCGTCCAGGCCGTCGCCGGCGCGGCGCTCGCCCTCGGGCAACCGCAGCCACTGGACCAGCGCCGATGCCTCCTCGCCGCCAGCAAAGAACAATGCCGCCAGGCGCCGGCGCTGCGCGGGGGTGGGCGCATCTAGCCAGGTTGCCAGCAAGGCGTCGGCGGCCTCGGTCGCCGCCGCAACATCCAGCCCCGTGGCCAGCCGCGCCGGTGCGGGATCCCGGCAATAGGAATCGATTGAATCCTTGTAGCGCGCCGGGTAGCGTCGCATGAAGTCGCACTGCGGCCCGGATACCGCCTCGATCGCAATCGCCTGCGGCTTCCATGCGGCCAAACGCTCATTCAGCAGCGTCAGGCTGGCGGCCTGGAAGGTTTTCGGCAGTTGCGACAGATGGGGCGAGCCCAATACCAGCACCTCGTTGGCAGGGCCCGAGGCCGGCCCCTTGAATGCGCTCGCATCAAAGTCAGGCTGCCAGGCCTGGGCGGCGGCGCTGCCGCACAAGGTCATCGACAACAGCAAGCCGGTCATGCGCATCGGGGTTCCTCATCGGTTCATGAAGCCACGATGTTTGCACCGCCTGCGCGAAAAGTCACGCGCAAACGGATATGCATGAAGAGGCTTACGCGAGATGGCGCAGCGGGTGCGCATGCGCCGGCCACACCGGCGC
>Ga0308164_10002077_pt1 | contig 20964 bp, 24 predicted proteins | sample PhyTR2_FD_201031 | JGI IMG/M metagenome (GOLD analysis project Ga0308164, IMG submission 201031) | Phyllosphere microbial communities from UC Gill Tract Community Farm, Albany, California, United States - DLSLT.R2 | ecosystem: Host-associated > Plants > Phyllosphere > Unclassified | place: USA... | reverse complement strand
TGTTGCGGCCGTGTTCGGCCTCGATGTTGGCTTGCGCGTTCTCCAGCCGACGACGCCTTTGCACGTGGTGCAGCGCGTTCTAAGTGATGGAGGGCAGCGACGCCGCGGGGCTGCACCGATCAAACCTGACTAAGGACGATGATGGACTACGAGATCGATGGCGACATGGAAGAGCTGCCAGGGCAGCCCAGGGTGGATGTTCCGGAGTCCGACCTGATACTGCTGCAGCGTGCGGCGCACGCGATCGGCGCGGTGCGCTTTGCTGTGGTCGTCGGCGAAGGCTACGTCAACTTGCACTTCGCCGACGGCTCGGTCGTACACAGCTGGAACCCGCTCATGTTCAACGGTGACGCGCTCGACCTGGCCGTGCGACTTCGACTTGAGATTTACATACATGAGCACGACACCTCAGCGATGACTTCCGATCGGAAATTGGCAAACGAGCCGCACGGCGACGACGCCGGCGCCGCTACCCGCCGGGCCATCACCCGCGTCGCTGGCGAGATCGAGAGCTAGCATCCCCTACTTCGGCCAGGCCTGCACTGTCTTCGCGTGGCGCGCCGCGCATGTAGCGTACTGGTGCAGCAGCTCGATCGCCCAGACCTGCCACGCGTCGTAGTCGTCGGCACCAGGCCGCTCGATCACCGGGCACGGTGCGGCCAGCGCGCTATCGAGGGATGCTTTTGTTGGCGGCTTCGATTGCGGCGTCGAGGTTGCGCACGCGGTCAGCGTCAGGCACACAACCAGCAGGCAGAGGTTTCGCATTGCGCAGCTCCTTGGTGAGCGCCGACATGCGCGGCGCCAGGGTGGATTGAATGGTGGCGAACTCGGTGGCCGCCGTGGTGATGCGCGCGGCGTCGGCCTGCAGCGTGGTCAGCGCCAGCTCCGACTGGCTGCGCATGGTTTCCGCGTGCGCGCGCTGCAGCTCGGCGATCTCGGTGTCGTGCCGCCAGCCATTCGTGAACCAGCCGGCAGCGCCGGCCAGGGCTACTGCCAGCAGCAGGCCCACGCCAGCCGCCAACGCGCGGTATTGGACCGGGATCACGACTGCCCCCAATCAGGCAACTCAACCGTCTGGCCGGCCAGCGCGTGCGTGCAGTCGCTGAGGAACTGAATGCGCCCGTCGGTCACGAAGCTGTGGCAGATGTGGTCTACCTGCTTTTGCTCCCACGGCGCCCGGCTCCACGCTGCCCAGTTGCTGGCGTTGACCGGCGGCTCCCACAGCGGCGCGCTCACCAGGATCGAGGGCGAGAACGTCGGTCGCGCCGCGTCACCGTTGAATGACCACACCGGCCCCGGGATATCGCTCGCACGTACCGTAATCGCATGATCTTCGTTGCAGCCGGGGCAATGGAACATCACGAGCTCTTCCATCAGTCGCAATTTCATGACAGCCCTTTCAAGCACAGCTCGCGCTCGGCCTGGCGCCGGCGCGTGAGTCCGCGCACTTCCTTGCCGCCGACCTTGTTCCACATGAGCAGCGCATTGCAGGCGCCGACCATGTCGCGTGCGTTCGTACGCCGCGCCATGCTTGAGCCGCAGAACGCACTGACACCCACGTTATAGGCAACATCGACGAAGGCCACCTTCTGGCCATCGGTCAGGCGCGCGAGCGGGATGCACATGGCGATGCCGGAGGCGTGCCGCTCGAGGTCGCGGTCGAGCTGGGCGCGGCACTGCGCGGGCGTGTACGTTTTGCCCCAGGCCGCGTTCTCGGTGGCGCCAGTGCAGTACGTGAGCACGCCGCCTATGTCGCGGTAGGTGGACAGCTCCGTGCCTTCGAACGCGGGCGTGAAGCTGAGCAGCGCCGTCGCGGCCACGGCGCCGACCAGTGCGACCAGGCCTCGCCGCTGGGTTGGCGCGCCCTTAACCATTGCCGGTCACCGACGGTTGTGCCACCACGCGCGCGATCGCGGCGCCGAGTGAGGTCAGGCCAGCGGCTACCACCAGGATCGGCGCGGTGCCGCTGGCGTACATGTGCATGCCGGCCTCAATGGCCGAGGCGAAGGCGGCCAGCAGCGCGAAGCGTACCGACCAGAGTTTCGGGAATTGCGCGCGTGCGTCGTCGATGAAATTCATGGTTTTTCCTGTATCGGCAAATGCGGTTTTGCTTCGGGGGCCTGCAGCTGCGCGAGGAACTGCGCCAGGCGCACTTCCCGTTCGTGGCACTCCAGCTCGGCCAGCCGGTCCTCGCGCGAGTTGCGTTGGTGCGTGTACCAGGCGTTCAGCAGGAAGGTCAGCAGCGCGGTGAGGATGCCGACGATGACGCCGACCTCCGTGAGGGTCAGGGAGGTGGCAACAGTTACTGCTGCGCCGGCGTAGCTGCCGACTTCCGGCGGGGTGGTCTTGCTGATGCTCATTGCTGCCTTTTGACGTGATGCCGGCAGACATGAGAGCCACCGGAAAACACCAGTGTCTCGACATCACCTCAACAGTTCTTTAAAGACTGAGAAAATCTAGAACCTTGTGACGCATTTGTGCCCGTCGACATACTGAGCCCGTCACAATCCAGCTGCTGAGGTGAACAGCTGATCGGCCTGCTCCTCGCTCAAGCCCAAGATGCCGGCCATCATTTCCACAAACGGCGACTGTCTCTCCCACGTCGGGCGGTAGTCCCATGCGTTCTGAACGCGCCATTTCGTGTCCGGGTCTTCGATCGCATTGATTGCGGGCTGGACATTGGCAAATAATCCAACGTTGTATAGCGCCTCGCGGCCTTGACCTGATGAAATCTGCTTGGGGACTGGCGACTTACCAGTTGCTACGACGCGCGATTTGATATCGGCCAGCTCGTCGGGGGTGGCATCGCGGACGAGGCCGTCTACCATTACTTGAATAGTCATTATGAATTCCTATGGCCAAATACTCGAACTGTGGCGCTCGTGATAGATGCCGATTGTGGAGAATAAATACGGAACCCAGTTGCAGAAGCTGTTCGCGCTTGCACGCCTTCACCAGCGCTCGCCGAATAATTTGGGCTGTTAAAAAACATTCCCTTCGCACTAACACCTTTTGGTCCATTACCATTCACATTTTTTACTTCGATCGTCAAATTGGCTTTTCCGTTTGCAGACATGATGGCAATACCAAAGTTTAAGCTATTTGCACTAACTTGGTTACCAATGGCTGCATAGTAGCAATCGCCAGTATTTGAAACGACACCGCCATATGCAAGAGCTATGTTAAGCTGCGCATAATCATTAAATGAAATGCCTTGGATTTCAATTGTATATTTATCGAAATCTGAAGTGAATATATTCGGAAAGTCAATGTTCAATACTGGGGTTGTTATTGTTGCGGTGGCTAGAGCAAGAACGCCATTTGCACCTGGCTGGCCGCGATCACCGTTCCTCTGGAAAAACAACATCAATGGATCGCTCGCGGCAAAAGGGCTGGACGAGCTGCTGCCCGAACAAACTACAGTGAGATTGCGGTAACCCGCTGGTGCAGCGCGCGCGGTGACGTCGAACGTCATCCACTTGTTCATATCCCCCTGCTTCACTAACCGGATCGTCCCCTTAGTAACGCTGTTCGACGCGTCCATGGTGTCCAGTAGCGTGGTGTAATCTTGGCCGCCAGCAGTCAGGTCCAGACGCATCACAGTCGCAGCGTTCTGCGTTGCGTTCGACAGCCGCAGCTTGCCAGCACCTGGATCGGAATCGGTAGTCGCGGAATCGAATACATATGGCAGCGCGTATGCCCCGCCAGCGAGGGCCGCGTTAAATGCTGCTAAAGACTCATTGACCTCCCTCCCCCAAGTCGGGAAGTTCTGGAAAATAAACGCAACCAAGTTGTCAAATACCTTTTGTTCCTGCGACCGATTTGGCATCTTCGATTCGTCAAGGAATGTAGTAATACCCGCCATTTAAACTGCCCCTTCAACTGAGAAACTCATTAGTGATTGCCGTTGATATTGAATAACTGTTTTGAAGCTGCCGTAGCGACCGGCCACGATCGTGCCGCCGTACGGCCCTGCAAACCAGATTTGCATTTTCTGACGACGCTCGAAAAGCCTAGCCTGCAAATAATCGATCTGGTCGTTATCAACCTTCACATCGAACGACATGCGTTTTGCGTAGGGACGAAACACGGTGCTACTGGTCCCGTCGAAATTGAATGTAGTGCTGGAATAGTCTTTCCCCTCCATTGCAAGTCCGAGCAATGTCGGGCCGAACTCATCGACCGGTCCCACTGCAGCCATCCCGCATTTAGCAGTGCCGCCAATCCTGCGGATGCAGATCGTAATCAGCGGGTTCGCGTACACCGGAAGCTTCAACGTGCCGAAATAATCCTTGCGCCTTGTGGGCTTGAAGAACCAGTTGAAGAATGAACTGCCGGACGTGGATTCGATCAGCTCGTCAGTCTCGCTGTACACAAGCCCCTCGACTTGGTCGACCACGCTGATGCGCACTTCGTCGCCCAGCAGATTGCCCAGGTAAACAGCCTGGCAAATCGTCTCTGGCGCCACGACCAACAGGATCTCGTCTGCAAACTCAGTTTGCGTGTTGTTGTATTCGTCGAGCATCTTGCGGCGGTTCGTCACGCCACGCGGGGTCCACGCCGCTGTATCCGTCAGCGCCTTGCCGAGGTTGTTGGCAATGAGCGACTGGTATACTTTCTGCGATGCCGGCTCATGAACGAACGTGTCTTTCGCATAGGTGGCCGTCAGGCTATGGGCGGGTTCGGCAATCGGGACGTTGCAATACACGACGCCCGCACCGGGCCCGATCACCTCACCTGCATCGAGCAGGACGTAAGGTGCCTTGCTCAGGTCGTTCGGATCGTAGGTAACCCGAAGCGTGTTTGGCGGCGCCATCTGCTGCACGCCATTACGGTCGTAGTACGGGGCCGGAGCGGCGCGGGAGCAGGTCACCACGCCCATTGTTACAGGGTCTGCGACGATCATGCTGGAACCACTTCTTTAATAACCTTCGTTGCAAATGGCGTATCGCCGTTGATAGCTGCATCCAGGTGGCTGGCGGTGGCCTGTGCGCCTTTCGCGATCGCCGCGTTCTCGGCGCTGTTTTCCGTACGCAGCAACTCCAGCTCGGCGCGCACGGCGCGCAGCTCGGCAACCAGGACGGCATTGCCTTCGCTCGGGCTCGAAAGTTGCCCCATCAGGTTGCGAGTCTGTTGCGCGTTGAAAATCCGTGCAGCACCTGTGGCTTCCAACTCCGGACCGTTCTCGCCAACGATCCGCCAGCCACCCGAATGGTCACCGCCTGCCGCGAAGCCCGGGATGCCGTTGAGCTTCTTGTACTCATCAGTTGTTTGAGCTGCCTTGACGAAGTCAGCAGTCTCAGCTGCATCCATCGTTGAGCCGTAAGCCTTCATCCAGAACGCAAGTCCCTCGGCATCCGGCTTTCGGCCAAGCACACTCTCGTACAACTTGTTGAGATCGGCTTCGGTCGAGCTGGCGATGCCACTGACAATCTGCGATACCGGCGTCCCGCTGGCCGCCGCGTTGTTCCACCATTCGAAGCCGGCGGCATCCGGTGCGCGGCCCAGGTGTGTCTGATATGCCGAATTGATGGCCGATCCTGCTGCGACCACAGGATTGCTTTGCGCGGCAAGCACTGCTCCTCGGAGCGCCCGAACAGCGTCCAAGATCGACAAGCCCGTCGTGCTCTGCCCCTTGAGAATGTCGATCTGCTCCTGTTCGTGCTTGAGCATCGCGTCATACGCATCCAGTTGCTCCTGTAGCGTTTCCAAGGCGCGCTCTTCCGTGGACAGTGCTGCATCGGACAGTGCGGCCAAATCCGACATGTCATTGCGGGTCGAATAGAAATCTCTCTGGTAGTCGGCAAAGCTTTCGAACTGCGAGCTCGCGTCGGCTGACAGCGCGCCAAGCGTCGCTTGCAGCTTCGTCGAATCAGGGAAAACGCCGCCGGTGCGTGCAATCGCTAGGAAGCTGCGTAGATCGCTCTGAGCGCGCGTGCGCGACACAGCAGCATCTTCCGGTGCCGACATGCTGCTGATCGTGCTGCGAAGGCTGTCAGACACCGTGCGCAGCTTATTCGCCGCGTCGGTATGGCTGGCGATCTGTGTTTGCAGCACAGTACGCTCGCGATCGACAACACGCTCGAGCACGGCAAACGCACTGTCAACGCCGCCCAGCAGCCCTGCCGCTGCATCTTTCGCCGACTGCGCTGCAAGGGTCTCTGCCTCAAGCGCCTTGATGCGATCCCACAATGGGCGATTGCCTTCGTCCAGTGCGGCACGTTCGCGCGCCAGCAGCTGCTCGCGCGTCATCGTCAGCTGGTCGAGCTGCTCCTGCAACGTGGTGCGTTCCTGCGCCCGCTTCTCTTGCGCTGCCGCTTCGGCCTGCAAGCCCTGAACCCGGTCCCACAGCGGGCGGTTGGTTCCATGCAAGGCCGAGCGCTCTTTGGCCAGCAGCTGCTCGCGTGTCATCGACAGTTCGTCAATCTTGTCCTGCAGAGTGCTGCGCTCGTCAGCAATTTCCTGCATCGACATGCTCAGATCCTTGGCCGCCGGGTACACCTTGGCGAATGCGTCGGCCAGGCTCATCATGACGGTGAACTGCTTGGCTCCCGCCTCGGTGGTCTTGTCGATGCCCAGTGCGGCATTCTTGAATTCGACACTGTTGTCGACCCAAGCCATGCCGATGCTGGCGAGCTGATCGCTAACGAACTTTTGCACTGGCGCCAGGCGCTCGGCCTCGGTCAGGAAGTTGTCGGCAAACGAGCTTACCTGGCTGGCCAGCGCGCTGATGCCGCCAGACATGTCGATCAAGCGCTCGCGCGCCGGCACGCTGGCGACACCCGCCGCACCGACCGTGGACCCGATAGACGCCATGATGGCATCCAGGCTCTGGTAGTTCGAAGCGACTCGGGCGAGGGTTTCGAGATAACCCTCGCCTACTTTCTGGAACGTCTCCAGGCCAGCCACGCCAGATGCTGCGAGGTTGTCCCCAACCTTGGAGAACACCGCCTGGAGCTCTTCCTGGATCTCGTCATCCGACAAGCCTTTGAGACTGACCTTGCCGATGTCCACGACGAAGCTGCTGAGCTGCGCATTGAAGCTGTCGGCACCAAGTCCAAGAATGGTGCCGGCTTTGAACACGGTGTCGTACAGCGACGTCAGCACGCTGGCGATCTGGCGATTTCCCTCAGCGCCCAGCCCTTCCATCTGCGTGCTGTTCTTGTCGCTGCGGAACCAGCCGCCGTCTTTCTTGACGTCGGCATACTGGGACGCGTTGACGCCATCCTTCAGAATGTTGCCGTAGCTCGACTTGCCCAGGGTGAAGCCGGTGTCTTCGACAGTCTGCTTGCCACCGAAGACGCTGCCCAGTGCCTTGCCGATGACGGTCTTGCCGATGACAGCACCCAGCACGGCGCCCAGAGCCATACCGATAGGACCGCCAAGCAGCAAGCCGATCTGACTAGTCCCCATTCCGACGTAGGCACCAGCCATTGCACCGCCGATACCACCAGCTGCAGCACCTCCAATACCAATCGCCTTCGAGTCGAACGCGCCTTTGTTCATGTCCTTGCCGAATTCGCCAGTCACGCCCGTCGTGCGCACGAGCAGCGATGCGAACTGGCCGATGCCCGACTCAATGTTTCGCAGCGAGATCAGCATGTCGTTGTTCACGCCGAGGGTGCCCTGTGACGACTGTTCGATCTCGGCCAGTGCCCGGGCGATCGAGCCCGACTTTGCGTCCGAGCCCAGCACGGTGCCGGTGCCCTGCTCTTTCTGGCGGGACTCGGACAGACTCACGTTGCTGCCAGACACGCCACCGATGGCCACGCCCAGACCAGCGACGACAGCGGCCATAGCGGCCATACGCCCGAACGCGCTGTACGGGTCGCCCGTGCCCTGATTCAGCACCGCAGCGATGCCCTTCGGCACCAGCTCGGCCATCGTCATCGCCAGTTCGGCTGCGTGGAAGACCTTCGACACCGTCATCAACGCCTGGTACCCACGGCTCTGCTCGCCGAAGAAGCCAGACGCTGCGCCCGCCATGTCGCCGTACCCGGACAGGCGATTCTTGGTTTCCATCTCGTTGAGGCGCGCGATATCGGAGATGTACTTCTGTTCGCTCATGGCGCCAATCAATCGCTCGCGCTCCGCCGTTGCGCGGTGCTTGTCGATCTCTGCCTGCCGTTTGCCGAAGCCGTCGAGCGTCGAGGTCAGCGCAGACAACGCTGTGCCAGCACCACCAAGCGATTCGCGGAGCGCCTCGCCGAAAGACTGCGCCTTGGCAGGGTCGAGGAACGCGTCAAGTTCTTCGATCGATTTCTTGCTGGCTTCAAAGCCATCGATCTTACCAAGCGCGGTTGAACTACGTTTCTTTGCAGCAATCAGCTTCTCAAGATTCTCGATTTCGTTTAGGGTCAAACCAGCAGACGAACGTTGTGCAAGCTGTTCTTCCAACCGCGCTAATTCAAGTGCAGCGATTTGCCCAGTGGTTCTCCCGAACGAAAGCGCGAGCTGCTCGTTACGCTCAGCCTCGGTCTGCGCATTCTCGACCGCCTTCGCGGCGCTCGTTTCGTATGCGACGCGGAGCTTCGTGTATGACTCCAATCCTTCTGCCGCACGCTTGTTCGATTCGATCACCTCCAGTTTCGTGACGAGTTCTTTGGCCTGGCTTTCCAAATAAGCATATTGAATAGGGGTAAGCTTTCCTTTCATTTCAGCCAATTGTTCGGTTAAGCTAAGCTGCTCTTGCTGGCTCGCGAGCAAGGGGGCGCCGGCACTGAGTTCGAGATTGGCTTGAACTATTTTTGCCTGAATGGCCTTCGTCAGATTCTGATAGGCATTGGCCTGCTTCTCTGCATCTTTGTCTGCCGCGTCACTACCTGGCTTATAGCCATTGAGATCTTTATCTTTCGGCTTTTCGTCCGCCGGCGGCTTTGCATCATCAACTTTCGCAGACAGTCTTTTTTTAACTGCCTGTTCAAACATATTGCCGTCAGCGTTGTAGAACGCTGCCCACTTTGCATTAGCAGCCTCCAAAACTTGATTTCGCTCGGCAACCACTTTTTTCAGGTCAGCAAGGGGCGATCCACCTTTAGCCAAGGTAAGGCCCATGTTCGCAGGCGAGGCTGTCCATAGGACCTCAAGATCGGAGGTGATCACTCCCAAGCTACTTGAGATCGCCGAAAATCCACGAACTGCCAGCACAGCCACATCCGCTACTCGGGCGATTCCCATTGCGGCCATGCCAGCCCACTCCGCAATTTCGCCGTTATTGATCAGGCCACTCTCAGCTTCCAGTACGTCACTGAATCCTTCCGACAGCCCGGTCAGCGCTGGCAGCGCTGCCGTTACGATCGACGTGAAGGCTTGATCCGTGCGCTGGCTCAGCATCCCGAACTTATCCTGCAAGTCAGTTGCTTGCTTAACCGCCTCTGGGGTGACGCTGGAAAATTTATCGACGTTGTCGGCCAAGTCATTCAAGAATGGCAGAAGGTCTGCGCCCGATTTTCCAAACAGGTCAGTTACGACAGCGGCCTTTCCCGCACCGTCTTCGTACTGCGCGAGGTTTTTTGCAACTTCGATCATGACTTCGCCAGGGTCCCGCAGCTTACCGGCGCTGTCTTTAGCTGATACGCCAATGGCCGCCAGTGCTTTGGAAGTCCTGCTCGACTTGTCGTCGACGGTCGTGAGGTTGCGCGCCAGTTTCACCATAGCGGGATCGACAGTTCCGGCAAAGTCCACGCCGAACGTTTTGGCCACTCGCTGGATGCGCGATAGGCTTTCGACACTGGTACCGATCTTCTGTGACAGATCGTCCAGCTCGCCCATTGAATCAAGGACGCCGACCACCTTACTGCCGAGGGTAGCCAGCGATACACCAGCGATTGCGAACGACGTGACATTACCGATGGTCGACTGCAGACCGGTAAACCGGTCGTTCAGCGAGTTCATCTGGTTCGAGATGTTTTGAAGCGACTGACCGTTCATCTGGCGCAGCGCATCAGCAACGCTCTCCACGCGCCGACGGCTTTCAGCAGCGCCGTCGACAACCATTTCAATGAGTGCGCGTGGGGAGGTCATGAGTTCTTTCCTAGCTGTTTCTCTTACGCGCCCACTCTTCCAAGCACGCGCGCTCCATCATTTGAATCAGCAGAAAGAGCTTCTGCTGCGCCTTCTTCTTCAGCCCCCGGAGTCGGAGACATGTTTCCACACCGGGATAGTTCAAGCCTGTCGCCCCACCCATCCCAGCACTCCACTGGGTTTGCACCGAGAGCCACATCGAGAAGGCTTCGTCGTTCTCCGGCCAAAGCCAGTACTCATCTTCCTGCAGGGCTATGCCGCCCTCGGCGCAAAGGCCCATGGCGGCGAGCGCTTCGTTGACGTGATCGTGTTCAGCTGGAGCATCGGTGCCAAACTCGATTTGGCCGCGCGCCATCAGGCGCACGACCTCCGTCAGTTTTTTGCTGTGGCCGATACCTGTTCGAGGTATGCGTGCATGATCAGCATCGGCAATCCAGCGTTATCGATCATCTGGTCGAGTTGCTCGCGGGCGAAAGGAACTGCCTCGCCGCTCGCATCCAAGACACCATCCCAGCCTTCAGCGACGTTTTGTACGAAGCCCTTGACCTCGCCCTGCTTGTCTTTCATGACGCTGTCGATTTCAGCCTGGGTAAGGCGCTTGCAGTGCAGGGTGAAGTCGAAGGCGACAGGCTTGCCGTCTTCGCCTGGCAGCGCGCCCTTGACGCGGACAGGGAGCTTGTTCAGTCGTACGAGTTTGAACGCCATGGCGTTTCCTTTCAGTTGTAAATGTGAGGGTGTTCGTTACAGGACGACGATGCGCCACTCGTCGTTGCCGTTGACCGGGACCAGGCGAACGTCGAAGCCGATCAGGCGCTTGCCGTTCAGTTCCGATTTGCGCGGGTTGGTCAACTGGGCGGCGGGTGCGAAGACGAGTACCTTGTTGCCGGCAGCGGTGCCGATGGTGAAGCCCAATGCCTGCGTCTCGTTGGCCTTGACCGACGCCATCATTGCGACCTCCTGCGCCGCCGTCAGTTCCAGCTCAAGCGTTGCAGTCGACTGGCGGTCCGAGATATCGACGGTCTCGGTGCTGAGCATCGCGCTGAAGTTCACCACGTTGCCGAAGTTCAATTCGAGGCCGGTGCTGTTGTAGACGGTGCCGCCACTGAGCGCGCCGGCAGCGTACGTGCCGCCCAGCGTAATGTCGATGACGTTTGCCTTGGTCATGGCGACAGGCTTCTTCCACGGCGTGAAGACGCCGGTAGCGTTTGGCGCCACCGCGATGCCGCCGTCCAGGCCAGTCCATTCGAAGCGCAGCATTGGGCGTTCGCCCACCTTCGCAGACAGGGTGCAGTTACCCATCGAGTCCAGCAGCTTGTGCAGCGCGCCATCGTCGTAGTAGTACTGGGTAAGCATCTTGAGCGACGTGGACACTGGGGTGTATTCCACACGTGCCGGGGTGGTCAGCATGCCTTCGGCAACGGCGCAACCTTGCAGCAGCTGGCCCCAGGCCGGCGCAGTGCCGGCCACGCCGGAACCAGCCAGCTCGACCGCGTAGGTCAGCTTGACGCTGGCCGGGCCGACGAGCTGCTCGCTACCACCGAAGTAGCCACGGATCAGCGAGCGGTCGATAGCCTGCGCGTCGAGCGGCGTGATGCTGCCTTCCGACATGAGCACGGCATTGGCCGCACCGGTTGGCGCCGCATCTGCGCCGGCGGTCGTCTGCACTTTGGCGGTGACGATGGTGTTCTTGATCAGGCGTGGCATCGCTTACTCCTGGTTGGCCGAACCGTCGTAATCGACGGCTGCAGCTGGGGTTTCGTCGGCAGGGACTGGAACAGGATCGTTGGAGATCCACTCCCAACGATCCTGATCAAACGTCCAGGAACCGCCGCCAGGTGGCTGCGGGATTTCGCGTGCATCGGGCAGCGCGATTGGGGTCTTCTCGATATTCATGTCAGCTCAATGTGAAGTTGCTGGTGCGGTGATCTGCGGTGTAGGTGAGTCGAACCCACCCGGTTTTCTTTCCATCTGTCGTGTTTTCGGCTTCAACGCCGATCACCTGCAGATCGGTCACGACGCCATCCAGCGTCGAGTTGGCGGCCAAGCGCTCAAACACGGCTTTGAACAACGGGTCGACCGCGAGGTCGCCGCTCTCGCTCGTGCCGCTCGCATAGCATTCGACGGTGAGACGGGTCGTCCAGTCGATGGGCGCTCCGTTGATGGTGCCGCCAGTCGGAACCGACTGGTCCCACTGCACGCTGATCGCCAGCTTGTCCTGGTCGGGCACAGCCATGGCACGTGCGCGGTAGATCGCGCTGCATACGGGCGGCTGCGCCTCCAGTGCCGCGATGACGGCGCTGACGATGTTTGCAAAGGCAGTTCTCATGCAGCCACGGTCAGCGTGAGAATGGTCAGGCCGGTGTTGTCCGGATCGGCGGTGAGGATCTCGTAGCGCACAGCGTCGATCGTGATCTGCTTGCCAACCGGTTCGGCCATGACCGCGCTGTCCGCGACGGTGACGACCGGGCTGCTGGACGCCACGCCCATGCCCAGCTGCGCTTCGCTGGCCAAGTTGCGGAAGATGCCAGGCACAAGCGCGCCGCCGATCGTCACCTGCTTATTAGCCAGGTGATTCAGGACGGCGCTGTTCGCGGCCAGCTGAAGGTTGGCGAAGAGCATGCGCGGCGGTTAGCGAATGACGCCGTCGAGCAGCACGGTCGCGGTGGCTTCGGTGCCCGACTTGATTGCTGCGGCTGCACCGATCAGAACGTTGTTGGTGGCAACCTTGGTTGCACGGCGCGCCGTGTTGTCCCAGTAGACCTTGTCGCCAGCAGCGAGGGTGTCAGCGGTAACAGCTGCCAACGCGTAGACACCGAGGCGGTTGACCTCGACCTCTGCACCCTGCACAGCGTCGCCGCAGGCAACGCCAAAGATCGCGCCGACCAGCACGGCTTGGCCACCCAGCAAGTTGGCTGGGGCAATGACGGTCAAGGTACAACCGCTCTGGATGAAATTCTTCATGTTCGATTCCTGTGATGGATGGATGGGCTGACAGCAACGGCTTACTTGCCGACGCCTTCGTACAGGCCACGGTGGTCAACGGCCTTGGCCGCGAAGTCCAGGCGGCACTTCCAGGTCACACCGTCGACCTCGAAACCATTCTGACTTTCGATGACCGGGCCTTCTGCACCGTCCAGATAGCAGTACTCGACGGTATCGACCTGGCTGTTGCTGCTGGCGAGGAACCATGCCGTTTCGCTCATGGCGTCCAGAACTGGTTCGACGATCGGCTCAACGGCGGTGCGGCCGCCGCTGCGGAATTCATTGATGTCACTTTGCTTGGCCGGCACATAGTTCGCGCTGGTCAAAGCGTACGCATCCTGCTCAAGCGAGGCAGGGACGATCAGGAAGTTTGGCGCCAGGTTCAGCTCTTCGCCTGCCAGACCTTTCTGCAAACGCATGGCTTTACGACCGGCCTTCAGTGCTTCCAGCGTCAGTACAGAGCCAGCACCCGACCCGATGTTTTTGTGGGCGGCGTCGAACAGCGGCTTGCCATCGCCCATTACTGGATTGCCCGTCAGCTGGCTGTACACCAGGCGGTTTTCCAGGCGGCTCGAACTTGCGCCGAAAGCCGAGACCAGGCGCTCGAATGCACGCAAGTCGTCGTTGATGATGGCTTGGCGGGTGAGCGACACCATGCGGCCATACGTCACAAGAGCGTAAGACGCGCCTGCGTCGACCATCGTGCCGTACTTGAACTCGCCGTGCTCATTGGTCTTGAGCAGCTCTGGCGCACCGGACATCTGGACGATGTTGATGTTCTTGAAGTCGGGCGCATTTGGTGCACGGCGCGCCCACTGCGTGTACGTGCCTGCGTTCTCGGCGTAAGCATCACGCATGCGCTTGTTGGCAACGTTGCCGAACAGAGCTGCGAAGTCGCTGGTACCGTGCATGCCCGCCGAACGGAAGTTCAACATATTCGTGGCCAGCTGCATGCGATCCATTCCACGTGTGGAAACGCCACGCGCTTCCAGGAAGTCACGCCCCAGTTCGAGCAAACTCATGCCACGGAATTGGGTGCCGTTTTCGGTCATCTTCGTGCGAGCGTACACGCGGTGCATGATCGCTTCTTCCATGCCGGCCATGCGCGTTTGCTCCACGTCGCCCACCAGCTGGATGCGGGTGTTCTGGTGGCCACCGCTCGCGGTCGAGTTGCGGGCCATTTCGTCCAGCACGGCAGTGCGTGCCTGGTCGACCGAGTTGCCACCACGGATCAGGCCGGCGGCCAGGCCGGTGACGCCGTGGCGGGCGCACAGCTCGATGATGTCAGCCGAGCGAGTTGCGGCATCCTGCGCAGCGCGCGAAGCGACATCGTCGGTGACGGCCGGCGCAGCGGGTGCTGGTGCCGACACTGGTGCCGGGGCTGGCGCAGGAGCGGCACGGGTTGGATCGACAGGCGCTGGAGTCTGGGCGCCCGGCTGGGTAGCAATGGTCATGTTGTCTTCCTGGTTGGATGGAGCGGAAAGGGCGGGCGCCCGGGTAATGAATTCGCATGGGTGACCGTCCTGCGGCGCGCTACGCGAACTTGCGCCAGCGTCGAACGGAACGGTCACGAAACTGATCTCGTACGGCTCCCACGCGACGGCGCGGTACAGCGGCACGTTGATGCCATCGGTACGGTCGATGGCGCGGGTGATCTCGTATTTGGAAACGCGGTAAGTAAAGCTGACAGAGCGGATGATGCCGGCTTTGATGTCGGCGACGATTCCGGCGAGCTCGGGCCGATTCGACAGACGCAGCGTTGCACTCCCCTCGCCGTTCTGAATGCTGCCGCGAATGGCGATGCCGAGGATGGACTTGAGGCCACCCCGGATATCGTGGTTGTCGATGACTTGAACGACTCCTTTTTCGAAGCGTGTCATATCAACGGACTCGGGCGTGACGACCAGCTCTTCGTCGTACGGGGTATCGTTGTACCAGTCGTAACGCCGACCCATTGCACCTGTCGTCCAGACGACGTCAATGGTGTTGTCGGCTTCGTTGAACGTGGTTGGAACTAGCTCCGCGCCACGCGAGAGTGGCGGCATGTTCCGGGGATCGGTAGCGGAGCGAGCTGCAGTTGGCTGATTGATTGGCGTCGTCATATCCACATGATGCGGATTTCCGATTCTCAACTCTTTAAAAGCTGAGAATAATTTTCAAGCAGCTACTTGCCGACGGTCACAACGTAATAGCGGCCATCTTGGAGGGCCATTTGCTTCGGCGCCAGACCACCGTTTTGTTCACTCTCTTGAGCGCCCAACTTAGTTTTCTCCCGCTCAGTCGTGTTACTTTCAATCCGGCCCGATGGCAGCTGACCAAGATCAGCAATGGGTACTACCGGCACACTAGGAAACTTCGAAGCGTCGATCATCAGTTGTCCACCCTATTAAATTGAATACTTCGGTAGAAGCGCTCGCCATTGGCGCAGTCGATGCGGAAGTCACAATAGTTGACACCGGCGGGCAGCGTGTCCATCCCGCCCAATTTCACCAGTATCAAAGGACCCTGAATCACTGCCGGAACGAGCTCAACCACACCGACCGGAAATGCCTTCACCGCTGTAGCAGTCGTGCCGCTGTCGATCAGGTCATTACCGATGTCGGCCACGTAATAGCTTTGGTCGTCGGCATCCTTGTCGATCCACCACGCACCGGCTGGTTGCCTGAACCCGATCGTGCGGTCAAACCGCTCACCGTTCGCGCATGTGACGCGGAGCGTGCAGAAGTTGACCGCACCCGTCGCTGCATTGAACCCGCCCAGCTTCACAAGGATCAGCTTGCCTTGGATGACGGGCTGTTGAAGGACCGTCACGCCAGCGACGATGGGCTCGACGCCCACGGCAGTAGTGCCGCGCTCGTCCAGGTCAATCGTAATGTCTGCCACCCAGTACCGTTCGTCGAGCGGGTGCTTCTCGCTCCACCAGCGCGCAGCTTCCAGGTACGGGGCATTGGGCACCCGTGCGCTCGGGAAGCTGCCGAACGCCACCACGCGGGTACCGCCCGGGAATGCGACCCGGCGCGACTCGGCGACCGTGGAGGCCACGACCGCATTCTCAGCAGGCTGCTCGGCCAACGTGGTGAAGCTCGCCGACAGCGGCGCAGCGCGGTTGCCAGCCGCGTCGAAGGCGCGCATGCGCACCGCGTGCGCCGTGCCGGCGGGTCGCCCCGAAACCACGACTGAACGGGCGGCGTTCGGGATAACGGTGTAGCTAGCACCGCCATCGATGCTGTATTCATAGCCGGCAACGCCGACTGCATCTGTCGCTGCTGAGCACGACAGCGTAGCGCCCGACGTGGTAGGCGCGGACACCGTGATCTCACCGGTCATTACCGGCCCGGTGGTGTCAACTGCCGGGTCGATTTCCATTACGAGCGTTGCGAGCGCCGCAGCATCGTCTTGATAGCCGGCGGCATTCGGGTGCAAGTTGTCATACATTTTACCGTCGGTGTTAGCTGCGGCCCATGTGCCCACACGTGCGTATGTGTCGTGAACTTTCAGTCCTCGGGTAGCGGCGATCGAGCGCACATAGCCAGCATAGGTGTCTTGCACCGCTTGCGGCGTCACGCTCGTGTTCATCGGGTAGTGTGTCGCGAGAATGACGTCGGTGCCGGCGGTCAACAACGCATCTAGAATTTTGTTGATGGATGCTTGGTACGCAGTTGCATTGGTCGAGGTTGTTGTAGCGCCAGGATTGCTAATGTCGTTTGTGCCGAACCGCGCGACAACTAGGTCGAGGTTAAGCGCAAGCAAGCCATTCAACGGATCAAACCCCGTAAGCGTGCCCGCCCAGTCAGCAGCGCGTCCACCCGACCAACCAAGGCCGAACAGACGGACCGACTTGATCGCGCTGTTGTATGAGTCCATGCCAATTACGTACGCGCCACCCGAAGTGCGGGCTAGGTAAATCGGGTCGACCGAGTTTAACGGGCTGGAATACGTGGTCTTCCCCATGCCCGACGTACCTGCTTGGTTGACCTGTACCGTACCGCCGCCATTTCGGGCGATCGAGAACGCGCCGAGCGTGGTATTTACCGCGTAATAAACGTCAGTGGTGTCCGTCGGAATTTCTGGCAGGAAGCCCGTGCGGTTCGCTGTGGCCGTATTTACCAACAGACTGCCGCCGACCGATATCGGTGTGGCCCCGCTCGTCGCGATGAAGCCCGCACCGTCAGGTTGTGAGAGCCGCGTGTCAAACGTGTATGGGTCAATCGAGTTTGTAACAGCAAACCGTTGATCGCCGATCCAGTTTGATGCAATTACAGGCCGTGATTGCGTCGCGAGCAATCGGTCGCGTAAAAACGTGACTGGGCTAGTAGCGCGTTTAGCCGCACCGGCCGTGCCCGCTTTTGCCCCGGCCATTGTCGAATCGCCCAGCAGCCCTATTTTGGCGTATCCAGTACCCCCGGAAACTGCAGCTAGTGCCGCCTGCGTGCGCGTATACGATGCCATATTTTTATTTTGCCTTGCTGAGAGTTTCGAGGATGCCGTCGATTTCGGCGCATGGCATCGTGGCCTGTTGCTCGGTGCTCACGTCTTTGCTGCCAGCTCGATGGTTTTCATTCGCCCGCGCCGCTCGTACATCACTGTGGTGACACCGAGTTCGCGGAGCATGTTCAGTGCGCTGTCGTATGTCGCGCGGTCGATCTGCCCGACGGCGCCGCCTACGTACACGGTGGTGTCGGTCAGGTGGCTCACCGTGATGATCCCCAAGTACGCTCGGCGCGCCTCGTAGCCACCCGGCCCGTCGTAGACGCGAATGGTCGAAACGGCCGTGGTCATGTGCAGGTGGGTCATGTGGCGGCACTATCGGCGGGCGGCGTCGGCATATTCCCCCGCTGCATGAACAGCATTGTTTCGAGAATGCCCAACTCCTTCAGCCTGGCGATGTCCTTCGCCAGCTCCGTATACACGACCTCTGGGTCGTAGCCGCGCTGCCGCAGCTTTTCGCTGAAGCTCGACAGGCCACCGCTGATCTCGGCGAGGTCGGCTTTCACATCTGCCTCGGGGTTCACGTAATCCCACTTCGGCGGACTGAAATCGACCGCCTTGTCGCGCGACTTGATCTGGCCAGCCAAGTACGCATGCTCGATGAACGCGTCATGGATGGGCACCAGCAGCTTCGGGATCAGGGTCAGCCACTGCATCTGAGTGACAGCTCGACGGAAGTCCAGCAGCCGGACTCGGGCGCTGCTGAAGTTCACCTCGTTCATGTCTCCGGTAAGCAGGTGATACGGCACGCCGATACCGGCGGCGATCAGGTGCAACTGGAACTTGACGTACTCGACGTAGCCTGGCGCGGCCTTCGGTTCAATGACCGTGAAGGTCATCCCCGGCGGCATGCCAACGATGTTGCCGCCGCCCAGCTCGCCCAGGTCGTGATGGCCGCCAGACTGACCATCGCTTGCGTTACCCATGCTGGCCGGATTCTCTGCGCCGCTAATATCGCCACTGGCCAGCACCGACAACCGAGTTTCCATATTTTTGCGCGCCATCTCTGCGTCTTCATAAAGCTGCAGGTCGCGCACGCGCGCGATCACTGGTGCCAGGCGCGTGAAGCCCCTGCCCTGCCCCGGGCGGTCTGGATTGAAAAGGTGGATGATCTGATTCGCCGGCACGCGTTGGCTCTGCGACCGACCGCGCACGGCGGCGACATCACCGGGGTGCTGGTCCCACAGGTAGTACGCGGCGACTGCGCCGAGCAGGTCGTACTCGATGCCGTTGATAATCGAATTGCCGTTGAGAGTGCCCGACCGAGCACCGTCGAGCCAGTCAATTTCGAGAAGCTGCAGCTGGAGCGGCACAGCCATGCGCGAACTAGCGCTGCGGGTGCGCTTGCGCACCAGCACTTCACCATCCTGCTCCATAGCCGCATAGGCGGCTTTCACGAACCCGAAGAAGTCAAAGCGCCCATCGGCATCGCACACCTTGAACCAGGCGGTGAGCAGCTCGTTGATCTTTTCCTTCTCTAATCCAGTGGCACGCGGGATGATGCCTGAGCCGACTGTCGCCACCGCCAGGCCATCCATGCCAGCCCAAATGTACGGGACGTTTTGAACCAAAGCGCGCGCCTTGCTGCGTAGCGCTTTGGCATCGGCCTGGTGATCGGCGTTCGCGCTTGCACCCGCCCGGCGCGGACGCCAGGTATCGCGTGGGCTGGCAGCTTCGTACGCACGCTGCAGTTGGCGACGCGCAAAGTGACGCGCGATGCCAGCCTGCGGGCTTACGAAGCCGATGACGCGATCAATGAAGTTGGCCATCAGTCGCCCCGACTCGTTGTGAAGCGGAAGCCAAAGATGTAAGGAACGGTGCGCCGGACGCTACCGCTGATGACCTGCACCGCATGTGCCCGGGCGGCGATCAGTTGCGCCGTATTCTGGTAGGTAATGCGCCGACCGTCGAATTCGACCGAGAGCGCGCCGGATACGATCGCGGCGTCGAGTGCGTCAATGTCTGATTGGGAGATAGCCATGTCGCCCACGTTAGCGACATAGCTGTTTTAATTCTTTAAAACTTGAGAATTATTTTTTGCTGCCGGTGTTCTTGATAATTCGGTACACCGTCTGTGTGCTGATTCCGAGTTTGCGCGCAACTTCGGCCACGTTGCGCCCGGTGAACAGCACAGCAACCTCGGCGACGATGCGGTCACGTTCGTACTGTGATCGTCGAGGGATGTAGGTCAGGATGCCAGCGAACTCACGACGCGCGAGTTGCTTGAGCGCAGGTGCACGCTGACGCATCTCTGGAAATTCTCGCTCGATGAAATCGAAGATGGTGTCAATCAGGTCTGCATTGTCAAGCAGCTCAGCGGTCACCACTGCCTCCCGACTGGCCGGCGCTGGAGGGGTAATGGGGTCGAGGGCGGTTTCGGTTTCCATGGTTCGTGTGCTGGTTGCGTTGTTGTAGTTGGTAGTGGCGTGATTGCAGTAGCGGGCTGATCCCCATCCGGGGCTGGCTGGTTTTCCGGATCGGCATCGTGAAACAGGTCGGACGTGACAGGGTTGACCTTCTCGCGCACCAGCTGCCACTGGTGGGGAGTCTTCTTATGCAGGCCGAGGTACTGCGCGGCGGCCAGGTTGTAGACCATCAAGTCGCCAGCCTCGTTGCGGGCGCTCTTCTTCTTCTCCCACACGGTGACTTTGCGACCACGCTTGAAGACGGTGATGCTGTACTCGGCGGTCAGCTGGTCGTAGTAATCATCTGGCAGGCCGTCCGGGAAGTGGGTTGCGCCCGGGCCGTCGGCCAGGTGGTAGCGGCTGGCCAGATAATCCTTGGCCGTGTCGGTACCGATCAGCCAAAGCTTGGCGCCATGCGGCATGACCTTGCCCATCCAGTTCACGTCGACCAGCGTCGGCTTGGCCGACAGGACCGGCTTGTTGTAGGTCGAAGCTCCCTTGATCGCGTAGATGTGGCGGTGCTGGCGCGTGCGCGTAAAGTTGTAGACGTCCTGTGTATTGGCGCCACCCGAGTCAATGAAGGTGGCGGAGATGCCGAGCATGCGCCCGCTAGCGTGCTGGTACCGACCCAGCAGCAGCGCGTCGAGCGAGTCCCACGTTGCCTGCTCTGTCGGCGCCCCCGACACCACCTGGTAGTCAACGATCCAATCCTCCATGCCTTCGCCCCAGGCCACGACCTTGAGCTCGAGGCGGTCGGGCTGCGTGTCGACAGCAGCGGTCAGGATCAGGCCCTTCATCGGCACCGTGCCCAGCTTGTAGCCGCCTGCTCGGGCCTTGAGCTCCGTGGCCTTGGTCTGTTCCTTCTTGCGCTCCCAGCACCGCGCCAGGCGCGTGTTGTAGAACACGATCATCAGCTCTTCGCTGCCCTCGTCCAGCTTCGCCCGGGCAGCGCGGTACTCGCGCAGCAGGGCAATCCAGGTGAGCCAGCCGTACGGCGCGAACATCGCGCTGATCGTGAAACTGACCGTCTCCCCATCACCGGGTACGCCGGCCGACCAAGCGCCGC
>Ga0308164_10002075_pt1 | contig 20976 bp, 15 predicted proteins | sample PhyTR2_FD_201031 | JGI IMG/M metagenome (GOLD analysis project Ga0308164, IMG submission 201031) | Phyllosphere microbial communities from UC Gill Tract Community Farm, Albany, California, United States - DLSLT.R2 | ecosystem: Host-associated > Plants > Phyllosphere > Unclassified | place: USA... | reverse complement strand
GCTGGAAGCCTACAAAGAGGTGATCGGAGAAGGCTTCAGAAGCTCCAGCGGCGCGCGTCGCCAGCCGATGGAAGCCGAGTTTCTGAGCAACCTCGACCAGCGCGTCTGCTCGCCGCAAGGCTGCGACTTCGAATATGAATACCCGTACTTCATCCGCAGTCCCGAGGGCCTGTATCACCTGGTCTACTCGTGGAATAACACCTTCATCAAACATGTCAGTTTCAATGAGGCCTGGCTGACGGAGCATCTCCTATGATTGCGCTTGGACTGGCCCATCTGGCGTTCGCGTGGACGCTTTTCATTCTGCTGGCGCCTCTGACGTCATCGCTGTGGTGGCGGTGCGGTCTGCTGACAGCCACCTCGCTGCTCAGCGTGATATCCGTGAATGACCTGACCATGGCGGCCTATGCGCGCAGCCTGACCGATGACCTGGCGATCAGCAGTCTGGTGGTGCTGGCCTGGCTGACATTGAACCGTCTGGGCGTCATCAAGCCGATGGCCGCCTCGCATCGACTGGTGGTGTTGCTGGTGTTCGCGGCGATGGCGCTGGCGCTGTATCCGGCCACCCTGGGGCTGACCTATTTCGATCCGTACCGCTGGGGCTACAACCCGAGGACCATGATCATCATCGTCGCGGTGATTGCGCTGGGGCTGGTCTGCCTGCGCAACGTGCTGGGCGTGGTGATGCTGAGCGTCGCCACGCTGGCGTTCACGTTCCGGATCAAGCCGTCGGAAAACTATTGGGACTACCTGATCGACCCGCTGCTGGCGTTGTATTGCTGCGTTGCGCTGGTGTGTCTGGCGGTTCGTTATGTCTATCGCAGGGCCATGGGGCGTAATCGCCCGACTGGCCTGTCTGCCAGTGCTGTCTAGAGGGAAGAGAATGAGCGGGTTGCAATCACGACGCCTGAGTTATTGGCTGGGCGCGATCGGGTTGGTGTTTGTGTTGCTGGCCGTGTTGCGGATGGTGTTCTTCTACGGTTTTTCGGGCGTGGAACCCGGCACATTGTTCACCAGCAGTGACGTGCTGCAGACGCTGGGTATCGGATTTCGCTTCGACCTGCGCCTGGCGCTGCTGCTGATGCTGCCGGTGGCGGTGCTGCTTTGGCTACCACGCGTGAACCTGATCCGCCTGCCCGCGCTGCGCTGGGCGGTGCGGGTCTATCTGGTGCTGGCGCTGGCGATTCTGACGATGGTCTACGTCGTCGATTTCGGCCACTACGCTTATCTCGGTGTAAGGCTGAACGCCAGTGTGCTGCGTTACCTTGAAGACGCGCAAATCTCCCGCGATATGCTCTGGCAGACCTACCCGGTGCTCTGGATTACCTTCGGCTGGCTGTTGATAGTTGCGCTGATGGGCTGGGCGCTGATCAGGCTGGAGCGGTTGACGCTGGCGCGTGCTGCCCGGCCAATGACCCGCGTATCGATTGCTGCGGTGTCGGCCGTGATGGTGTGTGCAACCTTCCTCGGGCTGCTGGGCCGTGTCGAAAACCTCAATCTGGAAAACCCGGTGCCACTGCGCTGGAGCGATGCGTTCTTTTCCGGGAACAGTCAGGTGGCGGCGCTGGGGCTCAACCCGGCGCTGTTTCTGTACGACACGTTGAAAGTCGCCCAATCGCGCTACGACGAAAAACAGGTGCGCGAGCATTACGACGTCGTCGCTCGCTATCTGAGTGTGGATAAGCCTGATGTAAGTGTTCCGAACTTCACCCGCCAGCAGCCGGTGCAGCCGTATCGCCTGCCGGGTGATCGACCGCCGAACGTGATGTTCGTGATGCTGGAGTCGCTGGGCACCAGTGCTGTGGGCGCTTACGGCAATCCGCTCAATCCGACGCCGAATCTGGATCATCTGGCAACCCAGAGCTGGTTCTTCAAACACTTCTACGTTCCGGTCACAGGCACGGCGAAAACGGTGTGGGCTAGCATTACCGGCGTGCCCGACGTGACCCGCCAGGAGACTGCCACGCGCCATCCGCTGATCACGCGGCAGAAGACGATCATCAATGACTTCAAGGGCTACGAGAAGCTGTACATGATTGGCGGCAACTCCGGCTGGGCCAACATGAACGCGCTGATCCGACGCAGCATCGATGACGTGCGTCTGTACGATGAGCGCGACTGGAAATCACCTCAGGTGGACGTCTGGGGCATTTCCGATCTGGACCTGTTCAAGGAAAGCGACCGCATCCTGCGCGCCTTGCCCGCTGACAAGCCGTTCTTTGCCTACGTGCAGACGGCGGGCAACCACCGGCCGTTCACCATCCCCAAAGACAACGACGGCTTCAAGGTCAGTGACAAGACCCTGGAGCAGGTTCAGGCCGCCGGTTCGCGCAGCGTCGAGCAGTACAACGCGGTGCGCCTGCTGGACTTCAACATCGGTCGTCTGATGGAGTTGGCCAAAGCGGGTGGTTATTACGAAAACACCATCTTCGTGCTGTTTGGCGATCACAACACCCGCATCAGTCAGATCCCGCACATGGCGCCTGCCTTCGAGCAACTGGGGCTGGAGAGCAATAACGTGCCGATGCTGATCCACGCGCCGGGCCTGCTCGGCACACGGGTGATCAACGAAGCGGTGGGCCTTGCCGATCTGCTGCCGACGCTTGCGGGCATGGCCGGGATGCCGTTCAGCAATGGCGCGATGGGGCGCGATATTCAACAAACTGCGCCGGAAGGCGAGCGGGTCGTGCCGCTGGTGCTGCGCGAAGGGACGTTCCCGTTGATCGGCGGTGTGACGCAGCATTACTTGCTGCAGATGGAACATGACGGCAGTTCTCCAACGCTGCACGATCTGGCGTCACCTACACCGCTGGACAACGTCGCCGAGCAGAACCCTGAAGAGTTCGAGCGCCTGCGCGACCTCACTCGCGGGTTGCACGAGACCGCGCGGATGATGCTGTACCAGAACGTGCGTTGATCCTTGTTACGCCAGCCTTGTTCATTTGCAGGCTGGCGTTTGCCTCTCGCGTCCAATGCGCCTAATATTCTCGCTTATATAGGTAGGGGGGGTATGGTATGGCGCACATGATCGACGACAAGGCGGATCTGCTCAAACGTGTCCGGCGCATTGCCGGACAGGTACAGGCCATCGAGCGCCATCTGGAAGGCGATGCCGATTGCGGCAAGACGTTGCACTTGGTGGCAGCCACCCGTGGTGCTCTCAACGGTTTGCTTGACCAGATCATCGAAGCCCATGCCCGCGAGCATGTGGCGCATCCCGATTTGAGTGACGAGGCGCGGGCGCAAGGCCTGGAAGAATTGCTTGAAGCCATCCGTCGTTATTCCAAATGACACCCGTCGTGCAAGGAGCCTTTCGATGAGCAACGCACATCACGGCCATGCGGCCGCCCAGCCCCATCACCACGTATTCCTCGGCACCGCCCACGACCGCAACGCTCGCCGTACGCTGTGGGTCGTGGCCCTGACGTTTGCCATGATGGTGGTCGAGATCGTGGCGGGTTACGTCACAGGTTCTATGGCGCTGCTTGCGGACGGTCTGCACATGGCGACTCACGCCGGAGCGCTGGGAATCGCAGCAGGGGCTTACGCATTCGCGAGACGCAATGCCCACAACCGCAGGTTCAGCTTCGGCACCGGCAAGGTAGGCGACCTTGCCGGATTCGCATCGGCGCTCATTCTGGCCATGGTGTCGCTGGGCATCGGCATCGAGTCATTGGTCCGGCTGTTTCAGCCGACCACCGTTGCGTTTGGTGAGGCCACCGTGATCGCGATCATCGGGCTGGCGGTCAATGTGCTGAGCGCCGTTTTGCTGTCGGGCGGCCACGGCCACTCGCATGGCCACCATGATCACGGGCATTCTCACAGTCACGATCACCACCACGGCGACAACAACTTCCGTTCGGCGTACCTGCACGTCATGGCCGATGCCTTGACGTCAGTGCTTGCCATCGCGGCGCTGCTGGCCGGGCGTTATCTGGGCTGGGTCTGGCTGGATCCACTGATGGGTATCGTCGGGGCGTGCGTCATCGCCAAGTGGGCGTATGGCCTGATCAAGGACAGTTCCCGTGTCCTGCTGGACGTGACTGACGAGCACGTGGCGAGTGAAATCCGCGAAATTGTGGAAGCCACCGGAGACGTGAGCATCATCGATCTGCATGTCTGGCGGGTCGGTCCCCAGGCCCATGCAGCGATTGTCAGCGTGCTCGCTGATATTAAAGTGCCTGCCGACGTGATCCGTGGCAGACTCAGCCACGTACACGAGATCTCGCATCTGACGATCGAATACCAGACCCGAAACGTCTGAGTTCCAACAGGCAATGCCTGCTGGTGTTACAAGTAACCGGCACGTATTGACTTATGGTCGTCATTTAAAACTTTTGTATTTCATCGGCAATTCGGAAAAAAACTGTCCGCTTTCGCATTCAGTCTGTATTTTGTCCGTCAATTTTCGCTCGGATGCGTCTTTTCTGCCTTATCGAACCTTCGAGAGCCTCACTGGATGCCGGCAAAGTTTTCCTGCGCTACACCCTCGAAGTTGCTCGATGCACTTCGCTCTGAAACCAGTCAATTACACCGTCAACTTGAAAAACGCATGCCGTTTTTCTCTTCCAGTCTGGATGCCGCTCTTTACCTTCGCTTGATGCAGGCTTATTACGGGTTTTATTTGCCGCTCGAAGCGGCTCTGCGAACCAGTGCATTCGTTCCGTCAGAACTCGTCCCGCACGAGCGGGTCAAAACCCCGGTGCTGATCGAAGACCTGCAGGCGCTGGGCATGACTGGTCAGAACATCGAGCGCCTTGCGCTCTGTTCCCGGTTACCTGTTATCGATTCTCCAGCGGCGTGTCTGGGCGTGCTGTATGTGCTCGAAGGTGCCACACTCGGAGGGCAGGTGCTGCGACGCGAGGTCGATGAACGTCTCGGCCTGGATGAACAAAGCGGTGCTGCATTTCTGAATGTGTATGGTGCGGATACCGGGCCGCGCTGGAAGGTGTTTTTGAATTATCTGGACACTGTGCCGAGCAACAGTGTTTTCAATGCAGCTGCAGCACAGGCGGCGCATTCCACATTTGCATGTTTCGAGCACTGGCTCGACGGTCAAGAGGTACTGTTATGAGCCAACTCGACAAGGACGCTTTTGAAGCGCTTCTGGCCAATTGTGCTGATGAACCCATCCAGTTTCCGGGTGCCATTCAGCCCCATGGTCTGTTGTTCACTCTGACAGAACCTGACCTGACCGTGCTTCAGGTAAGTGCCAACGTTCATGCCCTGCTGGGTCTTGAGCCACAGCAGGTGATCGGTCAGTCGTTGGAAAAGGCTTTGGGTGCCGGCTGGACTGATGTCATCAGAAGCGCCAGCGCCCATGAATCCTTCGTCGATGCGCCGCGTCTGCTCATCAACGTCAATGGCGTCGAGTTCGAAGCCATGATGCACCGCAGCCAGGACGCGCTGATTCTGGAACTCGAAATCCAGGACAAGGACGCTCAGGCTGTCAGTTACCTTGAGCGTACGGGCAATCTGGGCCGCATGCTGCGTCAGTTGCATGCCGCCAAAGACCTGCACACGCTTTACGAAATCAGCGTTCGTGAAGTTCAGAAAATGACCGGTTACGACCGTGTTCTGATCTACCGCTTCGAGGAAGAAGGGCACGGCCAGGTGATCGCTGAAGCTTCTTCCCCGGCGATGGAGTTGTTCAATGGCCTGTTTTTCCCCGCTTCGGACATTCCCGAGCAAGCGCGTGAGCTGTACCGCCGCAACTGGCTGCGCATCATTCCCGATGCTGACTACACCCCAGTACCGCTGGTGCCGCAATTGCGTCCGGACACCCACCAGCAGCTCGATCTGAGCTTTTCTACGTTGCGCAGCGTTTCTCCGATTCACTGCCAGTACATGAAAAACATGGGCGTGCTGTCTTCAATGAGCGTCTCGCTGATCCAGGGTGACAAGTTATGGGGCCTGATCAGCTGCGGTCACCGCACACCGCTGTACGTTTCCCACGAGCTGCGCAGCGCCTGTCAGGCGCTCGGCCAGGTTCTTTCCTTGCAGATCAGCGCAATGGAGGCGCTTGAGGTCAGCCGCCAACGTGAAACCAAACTGCTGACACTCGGCCGTCTGCATCAGTCGATGAGCGCCTCGGAAGACAACGTGTTCGACGGGCTGGCTCAACAGCCGCAGTTGCTGATGGAGCTGGTCGGCGCGACCGGTGTGGCAATCATCGAGGACCGTCAGATGCACTGCTACGGGGTTTGCCCCGAACCTGCTGATATCCGTGCGTTGCACAAGTGGATGATGTCGGGCAGCGAACCTGTGTTCTCCAGCCATCAACTGTCCAGTGTTTACCCGCCTGCCGAAGCTTATCAGGCCATCGCCAGCGGCGTGCTCGCCATGAGCCTGCCCAAGCCGGTGGACAACGGCGTGATCTGGTTCCGCCCCGAGGTCAAGGAAAGCATTCAGTGGAGCGGCGACCCGGCCAAACCCTTGAATCTGGAAAGCTCTGACGTCGGCATGCACCTCCGGCCTCGTACTTCGTTCGAGATCTGGAAAGTCGAAATGACCGGCATCGCGACCAAGTGGAGCCATGGCGATCTGTTTGCAGCCAACGACCTGCGTCGTTCGGCGCTGGAAGACGATCTGGCTCGTCAGGTCACCAAAGAGCAGCAAGCCGTGCGCGCCCGCGATGAGCTGGTGGCCGTGGTATCCCACGACCTGCGCAACCCCATGACGGTGATTTCGATGCTGTGCGGGATGATGCAAAAGTCCTTCAGCTCCGACGGACCGCACACGTCACGTCGTATTTCCTCGGCCATCGACACCATGCAGCAGGCGGCCAGCCGCATGAACGTGCTGCTCGAGGATCTGCTCGATACGTCCAAAATCGAAGCGGGTCGCTACACCATCACGCCACAGCCGCTGGAAGTCAGCCAGATATTCGAGGAAGCCTATTCGCTGCTCGCGCCGCTGGCGATGGACAAGTCCATCGATATTTCTTTCAACGCCGAGCCGGAACTCAAGGTCAAGGCTGATCCCGAGCGCCTGTTCCAGGTGCTGTCGAACCTGATCGGCAACGCCATCAAGTTCACCCCCAAGCTGGGAAGGATCGGTGTGGCGGCGATGTCCAATGGCGAAGAAATCGTCTTCACCGTACGCGACTCCGGCGAAGGCATCCCGCCTGATCAACTGCCGCACATCTTCGAGCGCTACTGGACCGTCAAGGAAGGCAACCCGACCGGCACCGGTTTGGGTCTCTACATCTCGCAAGGCATCATCAAGGCCCATGGCGGTGTGCTGGCGGCCCAGAGCGAAGTGGGCAAGGGCAGTGAATTCCGATTCACAGTGCCACGGGCGGAATGAGCCTGTCGGGGGCGATTATTACTCGGCCCCGTCCTTTTTTGCTGATTGTTTTCAGTCGTTGTAGCTGACGTAACGTTGCATCAGATTGGGCCGTGTAAACGTGTCGATGGCATACGCGCGCTGCCACATTGCATCGACCCGCTGCTTGAACGTGTCGTCGTCCATGTCGATCCAGTAGCGCGGGTTACGGCCGTTTTCCTTGTCGTATTTTTCAGTGACAGGGTCCAGATGCCGGTAGGCTTCGAACAGCGGGATGTCCGGGATCGGGCGGCTGACGTCCATGTAGTTCTGCAGAAAATCCCACAGCGCGCAGGGACGATGCTTGAAGTCGTCGGGGCCAAGCAATGAATGAAAGTTGATCTGCCTGTCTTCATAACGATGGCGGAGCAGCAATCCGTGGTAGGAGCCGTAACGATCACGGGTGGTAATCATGTAGGCATCGAACTCATAGAACGGTGCGATGAACTCGTCGATCACGCCTTCCTTTCGATGGCGTTTGTAGTCGAAGATCGTGACCAGACCAGTTCGGCGGTTCAGCTCCCAGAGCGGACCTTTGGGAGGGCGGAACCAGATGCGGGGGCAGTGGTTGATGACGATGTGGCCGATGAGCCAGAAGAGTAGGGGAATGCCAAGCACTAATGGATACAGGCCGGTTAGTAGCTCAGTTGTAACTACCTGCCAAGAGTTGTCTGCAGCAACGATAACTGCGATGTGTGAAATCAAAGTGATGGGGGAAAGCATTATGAAACCCCACTTTCCAAAGTGAAGCATAAATAGCCATATCTGGGATTTAAGCGGCAGCTGTGCAAATCTAAAGCGTTCCTGGTCGTATTTTTGATGAAGTTCTATACCCTCAAACATTCTTGGTATATAACCGCCGTGTGATTTTTGTTTCTCCCGTTCTATCTCTGTCTCTTCCCAGAATCTCATGCTGGCGGGTGAGGATTGCTCCATGATTCCGTCTGATGTGACTTGCTGGGTCGAGCCCCAGGGTAGGCGTACTGAGGTCGAGCCGAATGATGTATATCTTAAACAGGGTTTCTGTTTAGTGATGTTGTCGGGTCGATAAGATTTGGTGCTATAGTAAATTTGGCTTCCAGGTTTATTCATTGAAAGAACCTCCGTGGACAACTTCATCAGCCCAAAAAGGTTGATTGGTTTTAGTGAAGTCTGGCTTCGCTTGGGCAGAGCTGTATTGAGTTGCGTCCTTGAGCGCGGGTGCTGGAAAATATCGTATTTCGTTACCGCGCGTCAGAATGAATTGTGCCCTGACTGCCCATTGGAAATTACGAGTGTGCCTCGACCAATTGTCGGCAACCACTGTTTCGGGGGTTGAAAAGTAAAGTTCTAACGACTCAGTAGAGATTCGCTGACCCTTTGGCAGTTCAGCTAGATCGCTCACTTGGGTACCTGTTTTGTAATACATTCCTTGTTTGTCCAGATTTCCGTTGATTCGAGCCAGTCGACATTCTGCATTTATGCTCAAGCCATCAAGACTGCCGATGAGTCCTGGTAGGCGACTTTCAATGCGAATTACTGTGTTGGCACTCCTTATGGGTTGAGGTATTTCAGCTCTAAAATTGAATTTAGCTTGAGGCTCATAAACGGGGTTTTTACTGATGCTGATTCGGATGCCTGCTAGTAAACTTATCAGGCGATACAGGGCTTCCGTTGGGTCTTGTAGATGCTGATCAATAGTGTCCGCCTTGCCAAACGGTCCGCTTTTCAACCATGTCTCTAGGGGCGTTGCACTTAGGATTAAGACCAGTCCAATCCCGATGCTTAGCAATAACAACGCAAGCCAACCAAGCGGGTTGAGCCCCATGAATATTGTCGCACCTCCGAATGCTGAGCCTGCTACAGTTGCCAGTCCCCCTGCGGATATAATTAGGTAGCCGTACATGGCCGGATCGTCCCACTGCCACGCATGCCATGCATCGTATAGGTTGACTCCGGCCAGAAGTGACCCTGAAAGCAGCTGTGCGCTAAGCCGAAGTGATAACTGTTTGGTCAGTGCACCTCCGAGCTTCGCTCCAAGCCATCTGCCTGCTACTTCGTCAGAGATTGTGTAGAAGATTTTTCTACTTAATATTTGTGTTGATTGAGCACCTGTTAACTTAACCGCTAACGCTTCTCCTGCAATAGTTAAATCCGTAATTGCTGCAATCATCCCTACACCGGCACGCAGAGAGTTTTTCTCGCGTATGGTTTGTCTCAACGCATCTCCCTCCGAACTCACATTCCAAATCTCCAACATCAACACCCCCACACAGAACCGTGTCGATGCCAGAAAACGGTAAACAGGCCCGCTCTTCGTCGCATCCAGGTTTTCAATGGCCTGACTCAGTCCGCTTCTCGCCCGAACATAGGCGTTCTCCGCCTTGCCAACCGCATGCCCGGCTTCCTGAGCCGCTTTCAGTTTGCGGTTGATGTCGCCGACCAGTCGTGCGGTTTTGTGTGTGCGCGGGATCACCAGTACGTGGTGTTCGCCTGAGGTCAGGGGGCCGTGTGGGTTGAACGGGGGATCGATGTCGCGGAACGGGTTGCCGTTCGGGTCCAGGTATTCGCCGTAGCGTGCGTTGGGCATGGCGCTTCGGGTCGGCAGGTCTTCGAGGCCGAATACGTAGTGCTGCGGAGTGACCCGGTTTCGTTTCAATAGAAACGCGGCGCCGAAATGCTCCGGCATCATGCTGCGCAGTTGCTGAACGCCCCGGCCCTGACGGTTGATGTTGATTCTGCGTGCGTTGGACACAGGCTCGTCGCGGGCTTTGGCCAGTTGATCGATGGCCGACTGGCTTTTGATGTCAGCCTTGGCAGCAGCGACTTTACTGGAGGCAAGCGTCTGTTCAGCTCGCCCGACAGCGTTTTCGGCGGCATCGACTGCGCCTTGCAGGTTCTCGAAGATGCCGACCAGTGCAGCGGTTGTGGCTTTGCCGTTGTTGATGAGGAAGAAGTTCTGCAGGCTGTCACCCGCCAGCAGGTTAGCCAGCAGCGTTGCGTCCAGCGTGAGCTGAGTGGCGGGATCGGGTGCCGGAAAGTTCTCGAAACGTGCCAGTTCGGTTGCGCGAAAGCGACCGTCGCCCAGGTTCTTGTCTTCGTCGAGTGGCGCCTCATAAGGCCTGCAGACCACCTCCAGATCGCTTTCGGGCCAGAGCATGAGGTGCAACGGATGCGTGCTGTCGTTGGTTATCTGCGACAGCAGTGTCTGACCCTGACTGACCTTGGCTTCCAGAAAACCGACTTGCGTGACCGCATCCACGATAGTGCCGCCAGGTGCCAGCGGGTCCACGTTTGAAGGCGAGAGTGCGAGCGTCGTCAGGGTCCGGCTCAGGTCATAGAGTGCTGCCACATACTCGAAGCCATCCTGGCTCAAATGATCGGCGACAGTCTGGAGGGTGATACGGCGTTGAAGGCTTTCAACCAACAGATTCTGAACGGCGATCATGTGACGCCACGCCAGCGCTCGCTGGACGGTGGCGGTGCATTGGTTGACGGCTTGTCGGCCCGTGTCCGAGAGCGAGGTGATCACTTCATTCAGCGGGTTTTTCGCGCCTCCTATCGTTGGCGGAACGATCAACTGATGCACCAGCAGAGCACTGGCGTGATGAGGATGCTGGATGGCGTACCTGGCGCACACGCCGAGCAGGTGCTGATGAGTGTCGAGTCGCTGTCGCAAATGGCGTATGCGGTGATATGAGTCATCGAGCAGCACGCCGCAGACCTGACGCTGGCGTGCTTTGCTCAACACATCAGTGACAGCTGGTTGGGCTTCCCAAAGAACAAGGTTATCGGTTGAATCTTCTTCACCGGCAGGCAAGCCGGCCTGCATGGCATCGGCAAGCGCCGACAGCTCCAGATAATGCGTGTCCCTGACCGCTCTGCCTTTGTCAGCTTCGGCAAGAAAGGCGTTTGCCTGTTCGGGCGCCTTGGCCGGAAACTGGCCTGACAGATAATAAAGAGCAGGGTGATCCAGCAGCCGTTCGTAACCGGGCTGACGTGCGCGTTGTGGCGCTGCGAGGCTGACGGGAAATACTGACAGTTCGAGATTCAGACGTGCGGCGGTAATTGGCGCAAGTGTGAGCTGCTGAACCTTGTCGAGCATGTTGAAGCCTGAAAATGCCTTGAGCATGGCCTCGCCGTCGGGCTTGCCCTTGTACAAGCGGTTGAAGCGCTCTTTCGAATAACTGAGGTCCGGTCTGCTGCAGCGCTGGGTTCTCAGCGCCGCATCCCGTTCCAGACGCCCCAGTCGGGACGCGCTGAGCTGTATCTCGGAAAAACACAGCTCCACATCCAGCACACGCCGGTTGTTCCACATCCCTGGCAACCAGATGTCCTCAAGCGCCACGCCAATGGCGGCCCGTTCGCCGCGCGTAAAGCCTTCGTCCTGACGAAAGCGGGCGACATCAATGTCATGGTAGGTCGTGCCGGTATCGCTGATCCGCACTTCCAGCTCACGCCATAGCCTTTGCCGATAGAACGCGTACACGTAGCCTGCACGGGCCAATACCGGCGTGCCAAGGTCGTATGGGCTTTTCGAACCGGGCAGGGCGACAAAGGGCAGCACCGGGATGATCTGGTTGAATTGTGCATCTGCCTGTCGTGGCGTGACTTTCGTGTCACCGAGCAGTGGCAGGCGTATCGGTTCGCCTTCGGTGGTCGCAATCTCGAGTTCCAGTTGCGTCTCGGCAACGTGGTCCCAGACCTCCAGCCTGCAACTGTACGGCTCTCTTTCCAGTGTCTCGGGACGGGAAGGGTAGGTGCATCCGCCATCCTTGCTGTTCAGCAGCAGTTTCTGATGGGGTGCGTGATCCTTGCCCATGATCTGAACGATCAGTTTGCCTGTTTCACAGCACGGGCCTGAACTCAGGCTGCCTATGGTCATTGGACAGGTTCCTTGTGTTGCGCAGACTGCTGCAGCAGGCCTCGCAGTGTGTTCAAACGTTCTTCTCCAGTGCCGCTGTACTGACGTGGCGGTGATGCCTGTTCAGGGTTTTGTGCACGTAGCGACAGGTAGCGATTCATGAGCGTCGGGTCTGTTGCGAAGCCGTGAGCCATGCCCTCGTCCAGGTAGTCGAGTGCCCTGGTAAAGTCAGTGCCGGTTTGTTTTTTCCACCAGTCATAGGCGAAGCGATCACGCTCCTGACGGCGGAAGGCGTCTTCATGGGCGTCGCTCAGTCTCGGTGTGGTTGGCTGGGCCGGTGGCGTCCAGCAGGAGACCTGAGGATTGTCGAGGCTCATCCAGCGCTGGTTGCCTTGCGCAAGGTCTGGCCAGGTTCCGCCATACCACGACAATCGGGAGATGGGCCCCAACCATGGCGCGTTATCTTCGGTGGTGCCTGTTGTGAAGAAATAGCTGGCCGTTACGGGATTCGAATAACGCAGGACGCCTCGGCGGATTTCCTCAAAATTGACGATCAACAGATGTCTGAGATGCGCGAGCAGAATGTCGTGGTGAAACGGACTCTCGATGATCAGCCCAGGCCAGCTTTCCGGGTCGTTGTGGACCGTCTGCAACAGGCGGTCGTCGTCGGTCGCAGCTACCCACAAGGGGCTCTTGTCCCGATAGGGTGCCAGTTCTGTCTTGTCGAACAGCATCCGAGGCTTGGGATCAGGCAGCAGTTGGTAAAGCTTTTCCAGCAGGTGGTCGGTACGCTCCAGCAGCAGGCAGGTCTTCATGATCTGCCTCCTTTCTGCAACGCCTTGCGACACCCGCAGTCGGGCAGCGGACAGTCAGCGGGTGTTCCGCCTTCAGGCTTTTGACAGAGCTGGGACAGCGGAACCGGCTCTGCCAGCCACTGCGTCAACAACTCGCCTGTTTTTTCTGCCAGAACCTTTTTGACAAGACCCGGCAGGTTCGGCATCGCGCCGCTGCCCGTCGCAGGCACGCCTCCCGAGTTCAGTTTCACCAACGGCCCGCTCACCGTTACCCCTCCCGAATCGATCTTGATAAAGCTGCCACCCACTTTCAGGGTGATTTCCATTCCTGCCTCGATCACCACCTGATCACCTGCCTTGATGTGAACTTCATGGCCGACGTCCGCCAGCAGGGCTTCGCCGACCTTGAGGTGTTGCTTGCCGCTCACGGTCAGGTGATCGTCCGTGCGCACTTCAGTCAGGCGGTTGCCGTCGACTACGCGATGTTCCTCGGCCTTGAATTCGCTGTAGCTGTTGGCCTCGACCCGGTCGTGCCGTTCGTGGCCGACGCGGATTTTCTGGTCGTGCTGGATGTTCTGGTCCCAGTCGCGCTGGGCATGGACGTAGATCTGCTCCTGACCGGCGCGATCCTCTATGCGCAGTTCGTTGGAGCCTTTGCCGCCTGGGCTGCTCAGGGTCTTGAATACGCTACGGGTCTGGTGGGCAGGCAGCGGGTAGGGCGGGGTGTGTTCAGCGTGGTACAGGCAGCCGCTGATCAATGGCCTGTCGGGATCGCCTTCGATGAAGGTCACCAGCACTTCCATGCCGACCCGTGGAATGACCATGCCGCCATAGCGGTCCCCCGCCCAGCTCGAAGACACGCGCAGCCAGCAACTGCTCTGATCCGTGACCTGACCTTCGCGGTCCCAGTGGAACTGGACCTTGACCCGGCCATGCCTGTCGCAATAAATCTCTTCACCCGCCGGGCCAGTCACGACGGCGGTCTGACTGCCGGCAATGCGCGGTTTGGGATGGCGCAGGGATGGCCGAAACGTGACTGATCCGGGTATGGCCCTGAAAGTGTTGCGGTAGCCCTGGCGCAACTCACCAGCGCCTGAGTGTTCGTTTGGTGATGCCGCTTCCAGCACTTGCGGCTGACGACCTTCATGCCGGATCTCGGTCAGCAGCCAGAGTGCGTTCCAGGCTGTCTGAGGATGCTCGCTCAGTGGCAGGAAATGCCCGCTGACCAGCCGTGGCTGATCACTGTGCCCTTCGGCAAGCCGGTAGTCGTGGCGATGGCGCTCCAGAGCGCGGGCGGCCAGATGGCTGCCGCGGTCGCGGTGGGTGAACAGGCCGGGGTAATCGTAGTCCTCAAGGTCCGGCCGGGCGTCGCCGGGTACTGCGCCTTGCATGGTCAGGCGCGGTTTTTCGAAATGGTAATCGCGGCGCGTGGTGCGGCTCGGTCGGGTTTCCAGACGCAGGTTGAAGCGCTGGATGACGGGCGTGTCGGCGACCATTGCGCTGTCTTGTCGATACACCACGGGCGCCAGTGTGGGAAACACCGCCTGATCTTCGCCGAACACCAGCAGATGGGCAGTCGGACTGTGTTCGAAGTGGTAATGCAGGCCTTCCTCCTCGCAGAGGCGCTGTATGAAGTGCAGGTCCGATTCGTGGTACTGAACGCAGTACTCGCGCTCGGGATAGACGCTGGCGAGCTGGAAGCGATAGGTGGTGGCCAGCAGGCCATGCTCTTCCAGTATCCGGGCAATGATCTGCGGCACCGTACGGTGCTGAAAGATCCGTTGGTTGGTGCGGTGACCGAGGCGAGCCAGATGCGGACGGAGGGTAACCGAGTAACGGGTCAGGCGTTGCCCCGAATCGCCTTGGGCGATACGGTCGATCAGCCCGTGAATGCCACTGTTATCGGGTGCAAACTGCAGAAAGGCAGGTCTGTTCAGCAGGCTTTCCAGATCCAGTCCTGACGACTCGCTGACCAGCTCCAGCGTAAAGGCGAAAGGCTGACTGATCGCTTCGTGGCCCTTGAAGGCGAGTACCTGAAAGCCATGATTGATGCCATCAAGGTTGAGCGTGAAACAAGTCTGGTGGGCAGACATCCCGAATCCCTCTGTACCAACAGGCAACCGCGCCCATCGAATACAGATGCCTATAACAAGATACGTGCCTGATTATTTTTAACCCATAAAAACAAAGGGATAGAGATGTATTAAGGATGGTTTGATTGTTTTTTGATCTGTTTTTCGGTGATTTCCGCGCAAGATTTTGCGCACCTGCGCAAATGTCTGCAAAGCGGGCCAATCGCATTGGCCTGCATGGCTCGGAGCAGGCCTTATCAGTCACGCCTGTGCAATAAGTTGCGCATCAGCAGATGAGCCCAACGGGCCGAGAACCACGACAGTTTCAGGTGTAAGCGAGCAGTCGTCCGCAGGTCACGACGCCGATCCAGAGTGCGATTGAAAGTACGGCATGACATCTGGCGACACAGGGTGCGGCCAGCCGTGTGTTCCAGTGCGTTACCGAGCGGTAGACGCCCACATGAAAGAGCGCGGCGTTGGTACCGGCCGCTGCGATCAGGCACAGTTTGAGAATGAACACACCGTTGTTGACGAACTCATCGGGGTGGGCGGCAAACATCATCAGCCCGGCCGGCACGATCAGCAGCAGTGCCGCCAGCGCCCAGACCAGCAGATGGCGGGCGAGCGCGGTAATCGGGATATCTTTCGAGAACCCCAGCAGCCGCAGGTCGAACAGGATCACTGAGCCGACCAATACGGCAAAACCGACGATGTGCACCACTTCCATGATCGGGTAAAGCCAGATTTCTTCACGCATGGCCTGACCGAGGGGTGACGCTTCCAGCCAGACCAGCCATGAGCCGTCGTTGACGACCGCCATCATCGAAGCTCGACGGTCTTGCCGTTGATGGTGATGCGCTCGGCTCTCACCTCTTCAGACCGAGAGCGATTCTGATAGCCGACGACGGTCGCCTGCGTATCGTTTGCCAGCATTTGCGGGGTCAGGCCACGGTTTTCCATACGCGAGGGCGGTGCCAGCACCACGGTCCAGGTCTTGTCGGCAGTTTTGAGGTGGATGAAACCATGGGGGTTGGCGTATCCGCTTTGCGTGATGGTGCCGCTCAGCTCGAGTGTTTTTTCAGTGTCGTACTCACTCCAGCCGTGGTGGGCGAAGGCCGCGGTCGCAACCATCAAAAGGGACACGCCGAGGCTCTTGTGCATGAGGTTCATGGCACGGGTTCTCCTGCAAGGACGATGGAATGACATCAAGTCGATGCAGACAAGTGAATCAGCTGAGACGAAAAGGGCGACGCGTACAGCTGTTTGTCCGACGGATGGAAATCCGGGACTTCCACGGTAGTCAGTTACCGTGGAAATCGTGATCGGTTGGAAGAGACTCAGGCCGTCGCGCTGACCTTCGCTGCCGACTGACGGCTGATGCGCAAGGCAACCAGGCTACCGACGATGGTCAGCGCTGCCAGCGAATAGAGGGCCATGGTGGTGGAGCCGGTCTGGTCCTTGATCCAGCCCACCAGATAGGGGCTGAGGAAGCCCGCCATCTGCCCGATCGAGTTGATCAGGGCCAGGCCGCCCGCCGCAACGCTGGCGCTGAGCAGGGCGGTCGGCAGCGGCCAGAACATGGGCAGGCTGGTCAACGCGCCCATAGTGGCGATGGTCAGGCCGAGGATCGCCACGAGTGGCACGCTGGCAAAGTTGGCCGCGATGATCAGTCCTGTCGCGCCCATCAACATCGGCACCACCAGATGCCAGCGGCGTTCGTTACGCAGGTCCGCGGAGCGGCCGACCAGCAGCATGAACACACCCGCCATCAGATAGGGCACCGCGCTGATCCAGCCGATCACCAGCGCATCGCTGAAGCCTAGGTTCTTGATGATCGATGGCAGCCAGAAATTGATCGCGTAGACGCCGCTCTGAATGCAGAAGTAAATGAAGCCCAGAATCCAGATGAAGGGCATGGTCAGCACCGACGCCACCGAGCTCTTCCCTTGTACCGGGCGATTGAGTTCGTCCTGAGTGATATCGGTCTTGACCCGCTGCCGTTGCTCGGGCGTCAGCCAGTGTGCATCTTCGACCTTGTCGCAGAGCAGGAAGAACGCCAGCACGCCCAGCGCAACGGTCGGCAGGCCTTGAATCAGGAACATCCACTGCCAGCCCGCCATGCCGCCCTGGCCTGCGGCGAAGTGGCTGAGGATCCAGCCGGAGAACGGTCCACCCAGTAAGCCGGACACCGGAATCGCCGACATGAACAAGGCCATGATCCGGCCGCGTCGCTGGTTCGGGTACCAGCGCGAAAGGTAGAGGACGATGCCGGGGAAGAAACCTGCTTCGGCCATGCCGGTCAGGAACCGCAGCACGTAGAACTCGACTGGCGTGGTCACGAACAGCAGGCAGGTGGAGAACATGCCCCAGGTGATCATCATCAGCCCGATCCAGCGCCGTGGGCCGAAGCGGTTGAGCGCCAGATTGCTGGGTAGACCGCACAGCACGTAGCCGATGAAGAAGATACCGGCACCCAGGCCGTAGACCGTTTCGCTGAAACTCAGGGCGTCGAGCATCTGCAGCTTGGCGAAGCCGACGTTCACGCGGTCCAGGTAGTTGAACAGGTAGCAGATGAAGATAAACGGGATAAGGCGCAGGGTGATGCGACGATAGACATGATTGCCGTCAGCGTCGCCAACCTCGCGAACCGGAGAGTTGGACATGGCGTCAGTTCCTCAGAGCTTGTTATTTTTATGCAGCTTGCCGGGGGCTTCCCGATCATAGGGAGCCTGTAGGCAAAACGCTTTGGGGCTTTGCACGGCTGAGGTGGACGGGTGTTGTGTGGTTGCACAAAAGACTGGGCAGTGCATGGCTTTTTGATTGCGCCAGTCTGCAGCATGTGTGATGCGGAGCGTCACGGGCCGCATGCCCACGCGGAGCGATGGGCACGATCAACTACCCAATGCATGATCGTTCCTCGCGCTCGCGTTGGAATGCCGCTCAGGACGCTCTTCGTCCGGGATGCGTGTCTATGCGGAGAGCGGGCAGGTCATCAATTCGACGTACCGCTTACTCAACGGCCTCGTAAGGTAACCCCACATAGTTCTCGGCAATGGTCCTGCGTCCGGCTTCGGAGCCGACGTAGTAGTCCAGTTCGGTCTGCTGGATGCGCTGACTGAAGGCGTCGGTGTCGGGAAAGTTGTGCAGGATCGAGGTCATCCACCAGGAAAAGCGCTCGGCTTTCCAGATACGGCGCAAACAGATCTGCGAGTACTTTTCCAACAGGTCGGTGCGGCCTTCCTGATAGACCTTGAGCAGGATGCGGTACAGCGTGCTCACGTCGCTGGCGGCTAGGTTCAGGCCCTTGGCGCCGGTGGGCGGGACGATGTGCGCAGCGTCGCCGAGCAGGAACAGTCGGCCATACTGCATGGGTTCCACCACAAAGCTGCGCAGCGGGGCGATGCTTTTTTCGATGGAAGGACCCGTCACCAGGCGTTCAGCCAGATGGGCAGGCAGGCGTGATTTGAGTTCGTCCCAGAAACGCTCGTCCGACCAGTCCTCGACGCGTTCATCTGCGCTGACCTGAACGTAATAACGCGTCCGAATCGCCGAACGCATGCTGCACAGGGCAAAGCCGCGCGGATGATTGGCGTAAACCAGTTCTTCGTTGACCGGAGGGGTATCGGCCAGCACGCCGAGCCAGCCGAACGGGTAGACGCGCTCGAAGACCTTCAACGCCTCGGCCGGGATCGCCTGCCGGGAAACGCCATGAAAGCCGTCGCACCCGGCGATATAGTCGCAGTCCAGGCGCACGGTTTCGCCACTTTTGACGAACGTCAGGTAAGGGCGCTCGGTCTTGAGGTCATGGGGTTGGACGTCTTCGGCGTCGTAGACGGTTATTGCACCGCACGCGGAGCGGGCCTGCATCAGGTCGCGGGTCACTTCGGTCTGGCCGTAGACCATCACGGTTCGGCCATTGGCCAGGCTTTTCAGGTCGATGCGTTCGCAGCGCCCGTCGAAGGCCAGCTCGAAACCGTCGTGAATCAGGCCTTCAGCGTCCATGCGCTCGCTGACACCGGCTTCGCGCAGCAGATCGACCATGCCCTGCTCAAGCACCCCGGCACGAATGCGAGAAAGGATGTAGTCAGGGTCTTTGCGTTCAACGATGACGTTGTCGATACCGGCACGTTGCAGCAACTGGCCCAGCAGCAGCCCGGACGGGCCTGAGCCGATGATTGCGACTTGGGTTTTCATGGGTATGCCCTGTCTTGTGATCCCTGCCAGCCTTGGCTCGCGAGATGTGTTTGTTTTTGTCTCCTGCATTTTTAATGGATGCCGTCGAGATAAGAAGGCAATATCCAGCGCATTATCTGGACTTTCCAAGGGTCTGGTGAGGAATGACCAATGCCAAGAGCAGCGCCTGCTTCCGTTCCCGTCTTCAAGCTCTACGGCGAAACCACGGCGTGGCCGACGCCTGACCTGATCCACTGCGAGTCGATTCCCGAGCGCAGCAAAATGCATGAATGGGAGATCAAACCCCATCGCCATGGTGATCTGGTCCAGCTTCTGTATGTACAGTCCGGGCGGGCAGTTTTGAAGGTCGAGGACATCGTGCATCAGGTCGATACGCCGTCGCTGCAAGTGGTGCCCGCGCTCAGCGTGCATACCTTCAAGTTTGCCGAGGACATTCAAGGGCATATTCTCAGCCTGGCGCGGCCGTTGGTTGAACAACTGGAAGCGGCGCTGGATATTTCAGCCATCGGCACGGCGCGTTGTCATGTTCTGGGCGACGACAGCGTCTACGTGGACACGCTGTTCAGCGCGATTGCCCGCGAGTACCGCCAGCGCAAGCCGGGTCGCGATCTGATGCTGCAGTCGTTGATCAACGTGCTGATGGTCTGGCTCAGCCGACGGGGCAGCGAGCAGCGGGGTGATGACAGTCAGGTGCTGGATCGCGGTCGCGAGCATTTGCAGGTGTTCATGCATCAACTGGAAGCGAGCTTCCGTGAACACTGGTCCATCGAGCAGCACGCGCAGCGCATGGGGCTCAGCGCGGCGCATTTGAATGCGCTGTGTCGGCGACTGTGCAACCAGTCGGCGTTACAGATCATCAACCAGCGTCTGCTGCTGGAAGCCAAGCGCAATCTGGTCTACACGACCATGACGGTGAATCAGGTATCCGACAGCCTTGGGTTTTCCGAACCGGCCTATTTTTCCCGATTCTTCAAGCGTGCCACCGGGCAGTCACCCAGCCAGTTCCGTCAGCAGAAATGAAAACGGGGCGCTTCAGAGCGCCCCGTTGTCTGTCCGCCCTATCGAGCGGTCAGGTCACAACCTGGTAGCACGGCACATAGGCTGCGCCACCCGGCAGCTTCATGCGGTGCTGCTCGACGAAAGCCTTAAGCAATTTGTCCAGCGGCTGCATGATCGATGGATCGCCGTGGATCTGGTACGGGCCGTGTTCTTCGATCAGGCGAATGCCCTTGTCCTTGACGTTGCCCGCCACGATGCCGGAGAACGCCCGACGCAGGTTGGCCGCCAGCTCATGAGACGGAATGTCATGGTTGAGCTGCAATCTGGCCATGTTTTCGTGGGTCGGATCGAACGGGTGCTGGAAGCTCTCTTCGATTTTCAGCAGCCAGTTGAAGTGGAATGCGTCGTTGCGCTCGCGACGGAACTGACGCACGTCTTTCAAGCCCTTGGCCATGTGACGCGCGACTTCTGCCGGGTTGTCGATGATGATCTGGTAGTGACGCTGCGCCTCTTGGCCCAGTGTGGCGCCGACGAACGCGTGCAGTTGTTGCAGGTAGGGTTCGGTGTTCTTCGGACCGGTCAGGACCACCGGGAAGGGCACGTCCTTGTTGTCCGGGTGCATCAGGATGCCCAGCAGGTACAGGAACTCTTCGGCCGTGCCTGCGCCGCCCGGAAAGATGATGATGCCGTGGCCGACGCGCACGAAGGCTTCCAGACGCTTTTCGATGTCCGGCAGGATCACCAGCTC
>Ga0308164_10002074_pt1 | contig 20979 bp, 13 predicted proteins | sample PhyTR2_FD_201031 | JGI IMG/M metagenome (GOLD analysis project Ga0308164, IMG submission 201031) | Phyllosphere microbial communities from UC Gill Tract Community Farm, Albany, California, United States - DLSLT.R2 | ecosystem: Host-associated > Plants > Phyllosphere > Unclassified | place: USA... | reverse complement strand
AGCTCCGCTGCTTTTGACCTCGGTTCTTTTCACTGGACTGACGGAAATTGGAATGGAATCCCGCTTCACGAATACATTATTTACGAATTGCATACTGGCACCTTCTCCGCGGAAGGAAGTTTCGATGCTGTTGTTGAGAAGCTTGATTACCTGGTTGATTTGGGCATTACGGCAATCGAAATTATGCCTCTTAGTCAATTCCCCGGCAGTAGAAACTGGGGTTACGACGGCGTATTTCCTTTCGCGGTTCAAAATAGTTATGGTGGCCCCGAAGCACTTCAAAACCTGGTTAATCATTGCCATCAGAAAGGCCTGGCAGTAATTTTAGATGTGGTGTACAACCATTTCGGTCCGGAGGGAAATTATTTTTCTGACTTCGGCCCGTATTTTACCGAAAAACACCATACCCCGTGGGGCGCTGCGATAAATTTCGATGACGATAATGCCGAGGGTGTAAGAACTTTTTTTATCGAAAATGCCTTGATGTGGTTTAGAGATTTCCACATTGACGCGTTAAGGCTCGATGCCGTTCACGCCATTAAGGATTACAGTGCGCAACATATTCTGGCTGAGATAAAACTTTACACTGAAAAGCTTTCTTCAGTTACCTGTCGCAATTATCACCATATTGTAGAGTTGGATTTGAACGACAATAAGTTCATCAACCCTCAGCAAAAGGGCGGATATGGAATGGATGCGCAATGGATTGATGAGTTCCATCATGCGTTGCGGGTTGCTGCAGGCCAAAAGAAAACCGGTTATTACTCAGATTTTAGCGGAGTGGCAGATTTAGCAAAGTCTTACAATGACGCTTACGTTTATGATGGGCAGTATTCTACACATCGTAAAAAAAACTTTGGTGTAAAAACCGACAATCCGGGCGAACAGTTCATCGTTTTCTCACAAAACCACGATCAGATCGGGAACAGGATGATTGGCGAGCGGAGCAGTGTGCTCGTGAGTTTCGAATTGCTAAAGCTTATGGCGGGAGCCGTATTTTGTTCACCTTTTATCCCGATGATTTTTATGGGTGAAGAATGGGCCGAAACCCATCCTTTTCAGTTCTTCATCAGCCATAGCGACGAAGAACTTGTTGAAGCTGTAAGAAATGGTAGAAAAGCGGAATTTGCAGCTTTTCACGCCGAAGGCAATCCTCCCGATCCGCAGTCTGAGCAAACCTTTAACCGTTCTAAGGTGGATTGGACTAAGCCCTTCTCCGGGAAACATAAAACAATGCTAAATTTTTATAAAAGATTGATTCAGATCCGAAAAAGTAGCAGTGCTCTGAATGCTTTGGATAGAACCAACACCAAGGCGATAGCGTTGACCGATAAAAATACAATTCTGTTAAGGCGTGAAAGCAATAACCAAAAACTGATTTGTATACTGAATTTCTCTCAAACAGAACAAACCATTCAGGTTGAAGATTTGACAAACAACTGGTTTTTATTGCTGGATTCTGGTGCCACTGAATATGGCGGCTCCAATCAAATCGATCCTAAAATTTCTGCCAATAATGAAATCCGCATTGCGGCCGAATCCCTTGTAATTTTTTCAAAATAAAATGAATATACCTGCTTCAACTTACCGTATCCAATTTCATAAAGATTTCAACTTTAACGATTTTGAGAAAATCATCCCCTACCTGATCGATTTGGGAGTCGATACAATTTACGCTTCTCCTATTTTTGAGGCAATGCCCGGCAGCACGCACGGCTATGATGTTGTTAATCCCTGGCGCATTAATCCTGAAATTGGCACCGAAGAACAACTCATCCGTATTTCGCAAAACTTAAAAAGTGTTGGAATAAAATGGCTTCAGGATATTGTTCCGAATCATATGGCCTTCCACGAATCGAATGCCTTATTAATGGATGTGCTCAAAAATGGCGAACAATCTGAATTTGCAACTTTTTTTGATATCGATTTTACCCAGGGTGACAACCGTTTGATGGTTCCTTTTTTAGGAGACGATTTAGAAAAGGAAATCGAAAACCGGGCAATTCGGTTGAAAGTTATCGAGGATGAGTTTTTTATAAATGCAGGTGGCCAAAACTGGCCGGTTAATTCAGCAACGGCCAAAACGCTTAAAAATGGTGACCTGAAAGCAATAAATCAAACTCCGGAATTATTATTGGAAATCCTTAATAAACAGCATTACAGACTTTGCAACTGGAAGGAAACCAATGTTAGGATTAATTACCGACGCTTTTTTACCGTCAACAGCTTGATTTGCCTGAACATTCAGCATAAAGATGTGTTCAGCAAATACCACAAATACATTTTCGAATTGCTTGATAAAGGCATATTTCACGGACTCAGAATAGATCATGTCGACGGGCTTTACGATCCGAAAGAATACTTAACAAGGCTTCGAAAAGCGGTTGGTGATCACAGCTACATTGTGGTTGAAAAAATACTTGAAGCTGGTGAACGGATGCCTTCAGATTGGCATATAAACGGAAATACCGGCTACGACTTTTTAGCCCTTGCAAATAATTTGTTCACTAATAAAGAGGCAGAAAAGCCATTCAGTAGGCTTTATCATTCAATAACAGGAAAAAAACAAAACCCTGATGCCTTGGCTCATACAAAAAAAGCAGCCATATTAAACGAGCACATGCAGGGCGAACTCGATAATCTGTACCGTTTATTTTTGAACTTGAAACTTGCTAAAGACATTAAAATCAGTGAGGATGAGTTAAAATCTGCCTTATCAGCATTGCTGATAAACATGCCTGTTTACCGTTATTATGAATATGAATTCCCTTTAGAGGGCAGTAGTCTTGATAATTTAAAAGCCCTGATTTTGCCGATTATCAACAAAAAGGATACTTCGATAGCAGGCAAACTGCTTTACGAAATATTTGTAGAATACCCCCTAAAAGAACCGGCGGATTACAACAAAAGACTCCAAAAATTCTTCCAACGTGCCATGCAGTTCACAGGGCCGTTAATGGCTAAAGGCATTGAAGATACTTTAATGTTTACCTACAACCGTTTTCTAGGTCATGCAGAGGTTGGAGATGCTGTACAGGCTTTTGGACTTTCAACCTCAGAATTTCACGAGGAAATGCTTTACCGGCAAAGCAATTGGGCAGGAAGCATGAACGGGAGCTCTACTCATGATACAAAAAAGGGAGAAGATGTTAGAGCAAGACTGAACGTACTAACGGATTTACCTGAAGCATGGTCGGACTTTGTTAATGGGTTACAGCCAGCGATTGAAAGCATTCAAAAAGACAGCAAATCGAACATTGAGTTGCACAAGAATGACATTTATATGCTGCTGCAGACCATAATAGGTGCCTTGCCTTTTCTGGGAGAAAACGATGACGATATAACCGCCCGGTTAGAGCAGTTTATTCAGAAAGCGCTAAGAGAAGCTAAAAAGAGATCAGATTGGGCCGAACCAGATGAATCTTATGAAAATGCATTGAAGGATTTTGCTCATAAACTGATTGACAATAAATATCCTGCGAAAAAGCAGATTGATGAATTTTTAAAAAGCATTTCAGATTTTGCCATCGCTAACAGCCTTTCGCAAGTAATCTTGAAATTTACATGTCCGGGCGTACCGGATTTATATCAGGGAACTGAACTTTGGGATTTAAGCCTGGTCGACCCTGACAACAGGCGTCCTGTTGATTATAATCTCCGCTCAAACCATTTAGAGGATGTAAAATCGAATGCTGTCCCGGCACACCTTTGGGAGCTGCGAAATTCGGGCCGCATAAAACTTTGGCTTACACAAGCTTTGCTTAAATTAAGAAAGTCTGCGCAAACACTTTTTGATTCAGGCAATTACATCCCTTTAACTGCCGAGGGGAAATATGCAAAACACATTTTAGCCTTCGCCCGAGCAAAGGGAGAAAATTGGGTTGTTACGGTTGTGCCTTTGGGTTTGGCTAAGATTGCCGGTGAGCAACAATCGATGATCAAAAATATAGATTGGGGAAACACACGTATTTGCTTGCCTCCTGATGCGCCGTTGACATGGAAAGACTTACTTAGCGGAAGTGATCGCCATATGGATGTTGTAAATAAAGGAATAGCACTCAGCCGGCTTTTCTCTGATTTGCCATTTGCCGTTATCGAATTAACTCCGATGAAAAATAAGCGTTCTGCTGGCATATTGATGCATATCAGCGCCTTACCTTCAGATTATGGCATTGGCGATATAGGCCAAAACGCAAAAAAATTCGTTGATTTTTTGTCGCTTTCCAAACAAACATTCTGGCAAATTCTGCCAATAAACCCTACTAAAGCAGAGAACGGACACTCGCCCTACTCAAGCAATTCTGCCATGGCAGGAAATGTGCTGCTAATCAGTCCTGATGCGTTATATGCCGATGCTTTGTTAACAGAGAAAGAACTGGCCGACTCAAAATTAAAGTCGACAAGTAAAATAGACTTCAAAACAACGGAGTCAACTAAAACGAACCTCCTAAAACAAGCCTATTTAACTTTTAAGAAAAATAGTAACGAAAGTCTCGAAAAAGCTTTCAGTACATTTTGTATTGCTGAAAGTAGCTGGCTAGACAACTTCGCGATTTATACAGCTTTGAAACAGCACTTGAAAAATTTGGAGTGGTATGCATGGCCCGATGAATACAAATTTAGAAACACGGAAAGTTTGGTAAATTTTGAAGATAAACATCGGGCTGAGGTTGAAGAAATTAAGTGGCAGCAATTCATATTTTTCCGCCAATGGCATCAACTTAGGGATTATGCAGACAAGCGCAACGTCAAAATCATTGGTGACTTACCGTTTTATCTCGATTACGATTCTGTGGAGGTTTGGTCTTCGCCACAAAACTTTCTCCTTGATGAAGATTTGAATAAAACGCAGGTTGCAGGCGTTCCGCCCGATTATTTTAATGAAACAGGGCAACTTTGGGGAATGCCCGTTTTCAATTGGAAAAACATGAAGGCTGATAATTATAGCTGGTGGTTAACCCGTTTGCAGAAAAACATGGAACTGTTCGACTTGCTACGTTTGGATCATTTCAGGGCATTTTCTTCCTATTGGGAAGTTCCGGCTGCTGATGAAAATGCAATTAACGGACGATGGAAAGACGGTCCGGATGCCGGATTTTTCAACATGCTTTTGGAAAAAATGGGTGAATTACCTTTTATCGCTGAAGATTTAGGTGAAACTTCACCAGCTGTTGAAGCCCTTATTCGAGATTTCAAGCTGCCGAATATGAAAGTACTTCAGTTTGCCTTCGGCGAAGATCTTGCCGAGTCGCTGCATGCACCACACAATTTCGATTCTGTCGATTGCGTGGTTTATTCAGGCACACATGATAATAACACCGTTAAAGGCTGGTTTAATCAGGAAGCCGACAAACAAACACGTAAGCGGCTGGCAGACTATTCAGGAATAAAAACTACTGAAGCCAATGTTAACAAGACTATTATCCGCCTGTGTTATGCCTCGGTAGCGCGGTTGGCCATTTTACCCATTCAGGATGTTTTGGGGCTGGATGAATCGGCAAGAATGAATATCCCCGGCACAAGCAAAGACAATTGGCTCTTTCGCCTGGATGCAGGAGCACTAAGCAATGAAATAATTAACTACCTGCGCAACGAAACCGAAAGGTTTGGAAGGTGCTAAAAGCATAGGGCAGAAAACGAAAGTTCTCCTTAGGCTAAATGCATTTTTGAATACTTCCTGAATCCTTTTATCGAGCCGGCAAAACTTATAAGTCCTGTTTGATGTTAGCATTTAGTACGCAAAACAATAAATTCCAATATGGCAACACAATCGCCCGACCCACAGCAGCAAACAACGGGGAAAGTTTCCCTGAGTTTAACAATAAATGGGGAACTAAAAAAGCTCGAACTAAGGCCATGGGTAAGTCTTTTAGATTGTCTGCGTGATCATCTAAATTTTACCGGCACAAAAAAAGGTTGCGACCACGGGCAGTGCGGCGCCTGTACGATAATTTGTGATGGCAAACGCATTTTAAGCTGCCTAACGCTGGCTGTTATGAAAAACGGCTCGGAAATAACAACAGTTGAAGGACTATCAGATGGAACTGAACTACACCCCTTGCAGCAGGCATTTATCGATCACGATGCTTTTCAATGCGGTTACTGTACGCCCGGGCAACTTTGCAGCGCAGTCGGACTTTTGCAAGAAGGAAAAGCAAAATCAAGAGCTGAAGTTAAGGAGTTAATGAGCGGCAATCTTTGTCGTTGCGGGGCAAACATTGGAATAATCGATGCCATTATGCAGGTAAAAGACGGAGGTGAGTATGAATAGTTTCGAATACAAGCATGCTCTAGATACAGGCGAGGCAATGCAACTGGTTGCCAATGAGAAATCGGCAAACTTTATAGCAGGCGGAACCAATATCCTCGACCTTTGGAAATATGATATTGTGCACCCCACTTCCCTGATCGACATTAATAATCTGAAAGATTTCTCAGAAATCAGAGAACTTGAAAATGGGGGAATCAGGATTGGCGCCGGTGTTCGAAATGCAGATACGGCATATCATCCCATAATAGAAAAAAAATATCCGCTGCTTTCGCGGGCAATTCTTGCAGGCGCCTCTGCCCAAATAAGGAATATGGCGAGTAATGGCGGGAATCTTTTGCAACGTACACGTTGTTATTATTTCTACGACAGCGCGATAGATTGTAATAAGAAAAAGCCCGGTTCGGGTTGTCCTGCACTGAACGGATATAACAGAATACATGCAATTTTAGGTACAAGCGAACATTGCATTGCCGTTTTCCCGTCCGATATGTGCGTTGCTTTGGCAGCGCTCGATGCAACGGTAAATACAAAAAGCCCCAACGGAAACCGCAGTATTCCATTTAAAGATTTTCATCGCCTGCCGGGAGATGAACCAAACCTGGATAACAACTTAATGCCGGGCGAGCTGATTACTTCTATCGATTTGCCTGACGAGGGCTTTGTCGAAAATCATTCATATTTAAAACTACGCGACAGGCATTCTTATGCTTTTGCATTGGTTTCTGTTGCAACGGCATTTAAGATGGATGGTGATACAATTTCTGAAGCCAGGATTGCGCTTGGCGGCGTTGCTCACAAACCTTGGCGATCTATAGAAGCCGAAGATTTTCTAAAAGGAAAGCATGTAAACGCTGAGAATTTGGCGCAGGCTGCCGACATTATTTTGATCGGAGCGAAAGGTTTTGGCCACAACGATTTCAAAGTTAAGCTTGCCAAAAGTGCCATTATTCGTAACGGTTTAATGGCATTAAATCCGGATAGTCAGTTACCCGGTGCACAACCATCCGAATAAAACATAAGTAAAAGCAATTACCGAAATGGATTTGAATAAAAATGTAGGCCAACCCCTGAACAGATTAGAAGGTAAACTTAAGGTTACCGGCGCAGCAAAATATGCGGCCGAATATCAAGTGCCCGATTTGCTACATGGTTACGTGGTGAGCAGTCCGATCACAAAAGGCAAAATCATCAAAATAAATACGGCACCTGCGATGGCTATTCCCGGCGTGGTTGAGGTACTTTCACATGAAAACCGTCCGAAACTAGCCTGGTTCGATCTGCAATACACCGATATGGATGCGCCACCTGGAACGGTCTTCAAGCCATTGTATAATGAAAATATTCTTTATAATGGCCAGCCAATTGCATTAGTTGTAGCCCACGATTTCGAAACTGCCAGGTATGCCTCCACCCTAATCGAGTTTGAATTTGAAGAAAAAGAATTCGAAACTTCGCTGACTGATAATCTTGAAAAAGCAAGGCCTGCTAAAAAAGGATTTGCGACCGCTTTAAAACCACCACCTCCGCCGCCTACCGGCGATTTCGAGAAGGCATTTGCAAACGCGGCAATTAAAGTTTCTTCCGAATACCATCACGGAACGGAACACCACAACCCGATCGAACTCTTTGCAACAACTACAATCTATGAAGAAAAAGGAAAATTAACCATATACGATAAAACCCAGGGCACCATTAACAATCAGCTGTTTGTAGCAAATGTATTCGGCCTTAGTTATAAGAATGTGAGGGTTCTTGCGCCGTTTGTTGGCGGTGCTTTCGGATCAGGGCTTCGACCGCAATACCAGCTTTTCTTGTGCGTAATGGCCGCCTTGCATTTGAAACGGAATGTTCGTGTTGTTTTAGACAGGAAACAGATGTTTTCTTTCAGTCATCGCCCGCCGGCGATTCAAAAAATTCGTTTTTCAACAGATATTAATGGCAAATTGACCGGTTTGGGTCATCAGGTTTTCGCCGAAACATCTGGTTTTGAAGATTATACAGAACCAACTGCAACCTGGAGTCATCGTCTTTATCCTGCTCCCAATACTTTGTTCGAACATAACATTGTTCCGCTTGATGTGTACACGCCGATGGATATGCGTGCGCCGGGAGGAAGCACAGCTTTGCATGCAATAGAATGTGCTATGGATGAATTATCCTACAAACTGAATATTGATCCGTTGGAACTGCGTTTGATAAATTATTCCGACATGGATCCTTCCGCTAAAAAACCTTATACGAGCAAAGCACTTAGGGCATGCTATTTGGAGGCAGCTGAAAAATTCGGATGGGATAAACGCCCCCAACAAACTGGCAGTATAAGTCGTGGAAATAAGTTGGTAGGCTATGGCATGGCCACCGGAATCTGGGATGCCTTTCAGTTTCCTGCAAGAGTGGAAGCCATGATAAGCGCCGAAGGAAAACTCATCGTTAACAATGCTACTACCGATATTGGAACCGGAACGCTAACCGTAATGACTCAAATTGCTGCTGATGAACTCGGGCTATCTATGGAAGATGTGGATTTTCAATATGGCGACAGCAAAAAACCGTTTTCAATGTTTCAGGGTGGTTCGGCAATTACCTCATCAACAGGGGTTGCAATCGTAATTGCAGCAAAAGCGCTTCGTAAAAAACTCTTAAAAAAGGCAGGTGAAATGAAAGATTCACCCTTTAAAAAATCTGAGGACGAGGACGTTATATTCAGGAATGGCAACATTTATCTGAAGAATGATTTGAATACATTCGTTAATTTTAAGGCTATCATTTCGCATAATAAAGGTCGCGTTATAAAAACAACCAATATGGGCAAACCGCATATGCTGAAGCTTAAAAACCACAGTTTGGGTACTCATAGCGCTTGTTTTGTGGAGGTTGAAGTTGATAAAGATTTGGGTGTGGTTACAGTGACAAGAGCAGTTACAGCCGTTGCTGCAGGCAAGATAATCAATCCTAAAACTGCCAGAAGTCAGATCTTAGGTTCTATGATTTGGGGATTGAGTAAAGCCTTACACGAGGAAACGATTATGGATTCAAAACTTGGAAAGTACATCAATCCCAATTTGGGCGAATACCACATTCCTGTACATGCAGATGTTTGCGAAATGGACGTAATCTTCGCCGAAGAGAAAGATGACCTTATTAACGAAATAGGTACTAAAGGTGTTGGAGAAATTGGCCTTGTTGCCATGCCGGCAGCCATTTCCAATGCCATTTTTCATGCTACAGGAAAGCGGATGTATAAATTACCTATTCATTTTGATGAATTAATTTAATTCAGTTTGGCTCAAGAACACGTTGATTCCTGATATCGACTAAATGCTTAAAAAGGGTTTTAGCATTAATTTATGTGGATATTCAGTTACACAAAATCATTTCGATTAATCTTGATGCGAACTGGTCCCTTGATATGATCCACATCAACAGGTAAACCTTTCTGTGTGATAACCACCTTGCCTTCTCGATGTAAATCGATAGCTATCTCCCGCACCTGCCCCATTTCCCTACGCCATTCATCACCAAAAAGCATCTTGGCAATCTCCGAAGGACAGGTACTTTTATCCGGTCCGCGTTTGCAGGCCACATCTAAGATGGTTTTCGATATTTCTGATGGCATTACCACAAACATTTAACAAAAATGTCATGCTGTTGCTTTAAAATATAAATAATATTTCAAAAAATCACGGATGGTCGATGTTGCTCTACCTCATTCACAGCCGCGATGCAACAAAGCAATCATGTTGCCTTATTGTTGACGCCATTTTTTAAACAATTTATGGAAGTTGACAGTTGTAATAAGTATGACCGATAAAAAAAGAACTGTTGTAATTACGGGCGCCTCTAGTGGCGCTGGTAAAGCCATTGCGCTTGCTTTTGCGGCTAATGGCGATAAACTCATCCTTGCTTCGAGGAATATGGCTGCCTTAGAAGAGCTCGCCGACGAATGTAGAACTACAGGGGCAGTAGTGCAATGTATCCAAACCGATACCGCTCAATATCACGAAGTGATCAATTTGGCAACCGCGGCGGCCGATTTTGGTACAACTATCGACATTTGGATAAATAATGCAGGCGTGCTCGCAGTTGGCGAATTCGACAAAACACCTATGGAAGTTACTGAACAAGTGATAAAGACAAACTTGCTTGGTTATATGAATGGCGCACACGCAGTCCTTCCATACTTCAAAAAACAAGGCTTTGGCATCTTAATCAATAATATATCAATCGGTGGCTTTTTGCCTGTTCCTTTTGGAGTGGGTTATTCTGCCAGTAAATTCGGGCTACGTGGATTTAGTGACGCACTTAAAGCAGAGCTTGCTTCGTTTAAAAATATCCATGTATGCGATGCCTTCCCCGCCTTTCTTGACACTCCGGGTATCCAACATGCCGCAAATTACACAGGCAGGCAGCTTAAACCCGCTCCACCGGTTTATGATCCCAATCGGATTGCTGCAGACATTTTAAAAATTTCTTACCGCCCTAAACCATCAACTATGATGGGAAGCACAGCCATCCTGTTGCGTTTTGCCGCAGCATTGGCCCCAGGCTTAACACGGGGAATAGCAGGCTATGTAATAGCCGGATATTTAAAAAATGCAGCCACACTTCCGGCGACTAATGGCAATATTTTTAACACCGTAAAATATGGCAACGCTGTGCATGGCGGTTGGGGCATTCCGGGTAAACCAAAAGCGCATCATAAATACCTATCGATAGGTATACTGGCCCTCACTGCCGGCATCATGCTGATTAATAAATCTAAACGTTAACAAATGTCTGTAATTTTGTTTTTTGGAGACAGTTTAACCGCCGGCTATGGCTTAAAAGATCCTCTTCGGGAATCTTTACCGGCACGTATAAGCGAGAAAATTGCCACAGAAAATTGGAATTTTCAGGTTATAAATGCCGGAGTAAGCGGCGATACGTCTACCACCGGTTTAAGCCGGATTGATGGCGTATTAGACCAGGAAATCGACATTTTTGTATTAGAACTTGGCGCCAACGATTTGCTGAGGGGTCACCGGGCCAACATTTTGAAAGCCAATATGCAGCAAATCTTAACGAAGGTCAAAACTAAACATCCAAAAGCCGGTATTTTAATTTTGGGCATGAGGCTTCCTGCATGGATTCCTGAAAATCTGGCCCCGGGGTACCGAACTATCTATCAGGAAATTGCACAGGAAAATAGCTGCGAACTGGTTCCGTTTTTATTAGAAGGTGTAGAAGGAAAAAAACACCTGAACATGGTCGATGGTGTTCATCCCCTGGCTTCGGGTTATCAAATCATAGCAGAAAACATTTGGCCGAAGGTAAAATCGATGATCGCCGGACACAGAACGATTAAAACATTATGATTTTTTTTGCAGCTTTCGTTCCGCATTAATTTTTTATCGCTCCATGGATTATAAGTGAAGGCAAAACTTAATTGCTTGTTAATAGAGTTCATCATATCCCTTTAAAAAAAAACGCAAAACTTTTTTTTCTTTCACCATGTTGAATTTATATAAACAATGAAAACATGGAAAGCACAAAAAATTTCGCACTGATTACCGGCGCCAGCAGTGGCATCGGTTTAGAATTGGCAAAACTATTTGCTGAAAATGGCCACAACCTGATCATCGTGGCAAGGGATGAAGAAAAACTAGCCTCGGCCGAAAGCCTACTCAAACAAGATGGCGTTGAAGTTTTAAGTATCAGTAAAGATCTGTTCCAGCCGGATGCAGCAAGTACTTTGTACGATGAAATTAAACAAAAAGGCTACCAAGTTGATGTATTGGTTAACGATGCGGGTCAGGGCGTTTATGGAAAATTCATTGAGAATGATTTGGAACGTGAATTAAACATCGTGCAACTCAATGTTTTATCGCTGGTTGCCCTTACCAAATACTATGCTCAAGACATGGTTGCCCGTGGAGGTGGCAAAATCCTAAATGTAGCGTCCATTGCCGGTAAAGCGCCGGGGCCATATCAGGCAGTATACCACGGAACGAAAGCATTCGTCCACTCCTTTAGCGAATCTATAAGGCGAGAGTTGAAAGACACAGGAGTAACTGTAACCTCGTTACTTCCAGGCCCAACCGATACAGATTTCTTCAACAAAGCCGACATGCTCGAATCCAAAATAGTACAAGATGGCGATTTAGACGATGCCGCAAAAGTTGCAAAAGATGGTTACGAAGCCTTACTTGCCGGTCAGGATATGGTGGTTTCAGGCTTCAAAAATAAAATGACCGTAGCCATGGGCAATATTACCCCTGATAGTATGCAGGCAGCGCAAATGGAAAAAATGCAGGAACCTTCAGGTGATTCCACCCATCACGATAATTGAAGCGGTTAAATAAAACCCGGGAACATAATCAAATTGTTAGAGGGAATGCGCTGTCTGCGTTAAAATAGTAATTTATCTTCATACCAATTTTTTTTCTTAAGACAGCGTTTATTTTTAGCCCTTTCGTTAAATTTGAAGATGAAAAACATTGGTGATGCCCCGGATGAGGAGCAAACATTCCCTAAAAAATTAAATCCAGATGGGGACGACCTAACCTCACTCCTGCTGCTGAATGCACTTCCGCAGCAGGTTTGGACAGCAGATGCCCTTGGCACAGTCGATTACGTCAACGAAACCATTTGCCGCGACTTTGGCCATTCGCAATCTACCATCATCGAAAGCGGATGGGAATCATTCCTACATCCCGAAGATTTACCCGAAAGCGCACGAATTTGGCAGGAATCACTTCAAACAGAAAAAGAATATACCACAGAGTTTCGTTTGTTATTTGCGGATGGACACTATTATTGGCATTTGGCCAGGGCTGTATTGGTAAAACGTGAAGGCAAACCAAACATTTGGGTGGGTACAAATACCAACATACAAGACCATAAAAACATCGAATTTCGCAAAGACGAATTTATTTCCATTGCAAGCCATGAGCTTAAAACACCGCTCACTTCCATAAAAGGTTATAACCAGATGTTGTTGCGCAAAGTAGAAGACGAGGCCATTAAGCCTTACCTTTTACGCACCGAAGGACAGCTGAGCAGACTCGAAAAATTGATTAAAGATCTCTTGGACGTGAGTAAAATCAATGCGGGGAAAATGCTGTTGAACATCGAACGTTTCAACTTTTCGCTGATGTTAAACGAAGCCATCAACGCGATGCAACAACTTTCACCAAACCATCGGATTATCTTGGATAACCAGCTCGATCTTCAGTTTGAGGGCGATCATTATCGCTTAGAACAAGTGGTTCAGAACTTCCTGTCTAATGCGGTAAAATATTCTCCGGATGCAGATCGGGTTTTGGTAAACACAGCGCTGAAGGATGGAAATGTGATCGTTTCGGTAACCGATTTCGGGATAGGCATTGAAACAGCACACTTAGGTAAATTATTCGAACGCTATTATCGGGCCGACAATTCATCTGCTCGTTTCGACGGGCTGGGCTTAGGCCTTTTTATTTCTGCAGAAATTATCAAACGTCATGGTGGCAGTTTTTGGATCGAAAGCGAGCTGGGAAAAGGTTCCATTTTCTCATTTAAATTACCTTTGGAGCTCGACCGCCCGATAGTTGCCGACATTAAAACTAAAAATCATTATAAAGATCGATACCTTACCATTCGCTGTCCTGAAAACGATGACATCATGTACGTGGAATGGATAGGCCACCAAGATATGCGTTCGGTTAAACATGGAGGCGCTTTGATGATTGAATACCTAAAAGCGAATCCTCGTTCAAAGGTTTTCAACGACAATCGACTGGTTTTAGGAACATGGTCCGAAGCTTCTGACTGGGCTGCGGAAAAATGGTTACCATTGATGGAACTTGCCGGCTTAAAATTTTTCGCATGGATTTTTTCTGCCAGTGTCTTTAGCCAATTATCAGCACAAAAAAGTGTCGATAATGAAGAAAAAACCTCAGAAATTGAGTTTTTCCATTCTGCCGATGAAGCAATGATTTGGTTAAGAAAATGTAAGTAAGATTAGCGACAGCCGACACATAGACTTTATAAAAAAAGCACAGAGAAACTGATCGTGATAATCAGGATTCACTGTGCTTTTAATCGTTATTGCTAACGAAAAATGGAGTACTTCAATGGTGCTTGCATTTCTAATATGTTTAAAAAACTAACCTCAAAATCACCATTGCACACCATCTTTCTACATCATGCTATCCTTCCCCTCTCAGGGGGAAGGTGCCCGCAGGGCGGATGGGGTCTAATTCCAACCTCCGCCCAGACTCCTGTACAAACCCACAACGGCATTTAGCTGCTCTGTTTTAATGGTTGTAAGTTCCAGTTCGCTTTGCAATAGATTTCCTTGAGCGGTGATTACTTCCAGGTAATTAGCCATACCACTTTTAAACAACAGGCTTGCATTTTTCGAAGCTTGCTGTAAAGTTTGCGCTCTTTTCTCAGCGATAGTGTATTGCGTTCTTAATTTCTCTACTTTAGTCAGCTCATCCGAAACTTCACCTACAGCGTTAATTACAGACTGGCGGAATTGGATAACCGTTTTTTCGCGGTCAATCTTTGCCAGCTCCAAATTAGATTTCAGCTGTCCCCTTTGGAAAATCGGCTGTGTAATCCCTCCGGAAACCAAACCGAACAACGATGCTGGCATGCTGAACCAGTTACTGGCTTTAAAAGAGTTAACGCCTCCGCTTGCGGAAATAATTAATGAAGGATATAAACTTGCCTTCGCTACACCAACTTTAGCATTTGCAACGTTTAACGCCAATTCGGCAGATTTGATATCAGGCCTGCGACTTAAAAGTGAAGATGGAAAACCTGCATTTAAATCCTGCGGAATAGCAATTTTATCTAAACGATTGTTGCGGTTAATCGACTTTGGCAAAGTGCCGATTAAAACACTTAATGCATTTTCCTGTAAGGTTACATTTTGCTCGAGACGAGGAATCAATTGTGCCGCATTTAGTTGCTGCGCTTCGGCCTGTTGAATGGCTAATGAGGTAACCTGCCCGGCATCGAACTGTAAGTTAATAATCCTCAGCGTACTGTCATTTAGCTTCAAATTTTTCTTGGCGATTTCCAACTGCGCATCAAGCATCAACAAATTATAATAACCTTGTGCAACGTTTGCAACCAAACGGGTTTGAACCGCTTTACGAGCTTCTTCAGTTTGCAAAAAACCCGCTAATGCACCCGCTTTTTGATTGCGGATTTTACCCCAGATATCGGCCTCCCAAAACACGCCCAGATTAGCGCTGTAATCTTCAATATGGCTCGAGCCTGTGAATTGGTTTAAGCTCAATCCGTTTAAGCTGTTATCCGACGGGCGACTTGAGCTTGCTGCAACCTGTAACTTTAACTCAGGCAAATAGCCTAATTTCGATTGTTTGAACAGAACCTCAGCAGCATCGATATTTTTCAATGCAATTTGCATATCGTAATTTTTGACCAACGCGGTATCGATTAAATTTTGAACCGTAAGATCATTTATAAAGTTCCTCAATGGCAAATCGCCAACGCTTGAGGAATCTTTGGGTACATCGTTTCTGAACATCTTTGGCGCCAAACTTTGAGGCAAAGCCAAATCTTTAGAAACCGAACATCCGCTCCAGATTAAGGCAAAAAAGAGGATGGTAAAAATATTAAACCATTTCATAAACTTGTTGATTAATAAGTTGTTCCTCGTGATGAGAAATAGCTTCGTGTGATTTTTTTGATAATTTTTCCTGGATGGCCTGGAAGATGATAAAGAGAACAGGGATGATAAATAAACCCAAAACTACTCCTGAAATCATCCCTCCGGCGGCGCCGATACTAATCGAGTGGTTACCTTGAGCCGACGGACCCGTTGCACCCATCATCGGGATTAAACCTACGATGAACGCTAAGGAAGTCATGATAATCGGACGTAGTCTCGATTTTGCGGCCTCCAATGCCGATGAAACTAAGGGTTGACCTGCTCGTCGTCGCTGCACTGCAAATTCTACAATCAGGATCGCATTTTTTGCGAGCAAACCGATCAGCATAATCAATGCCACCTGTACATATATGTTGTTTTGAATTCCTGTTAAACCAATGGCAACAAATACCCCAAATATTCCGGCAGGAATAGATAAAATTACCGCCAATGGTAGAATATAACTCTCGTACTGTGCCGATAGCAGGAAGTAAACGAATACCAAACACAATAAGAATATCACAGTCGATTGTCCGCCTGAAGAAATTTCTTCACGGGTTTGACCTGAAAATTCATAACTATAGCCTGCGGGTAACTGTTTTTCAGCCACTTCTTCAATCGCTTTAATCGCCTGACCCGAACTGAAGCCTGGTTTAGGGATAGCATTTATTGAGATGGAATTGAATAAGTTATATCTCGATGCCGTTTCAGAACCATAGATTCTGCTCAACTTAACAAGCGTATTTAACGGAACCATCTCACCGCGATTGCTTTTCACAAATACACGATCGATTGACGACGGGTCTGCCCTGTCCTGAACATCAGCCTGAACAACCACACGATAATATTTACCGAAACGGTTGAAATCTGAAGCCTGTGCACTACCGAAATAAGTCTGCATCGTTTGCAAAATGTCTTTCACATTTACGCCCAGTTGATCGGCCTTTTCATCATTAATATCCAGTTGTAATTGCGGATAATCTGCTTTGAAACTTGTAAAAGCTACAGCGATCTCGGGGCGTTTCATCAGCTCACCGATAAATTGTTGGGAAATTCCACTGAACTTATCGAGCTTTCCGCCAGTTTTATCCTGCAACACCATATCCAGAGCTTCCACATTACTAAAACCTGGTACCGTTGGAAAACTGAATACGAAGAAACTTCCTCCGGAGATAGAACCCAACTGACCACGAACCTGGTTCATGATTTCCTCGATGTTTTTAATCTTTCCGCGTTCCTCATTCGGCTTAAGTAATACAAAAACAACAGCTGAAGAGGGACTTGTAGAATTGGTTAAAAGGTTGAAGCCAGAAATAGCGGTAACATCTCTTGAGGCGTCAAGCTTGCTCAACAAATTCTCTGCTTGTGTCATTACTTTCTGCGTTCCATCCAATGAAGTTCCCGAAGGCGTGTTCACAGCAATAGCAATAAAACCTTGATCTTCGGTTGGTATGAAGCCCGCAGGTGTAGTTTTTACCATGAAAACTGTAGCTAAAGTTATCAGCGCCAATCCGCCCATGCTCAACCATTTATGACGAACCAAAAATTTTAAGCCACCCACATAACGGTTGGTTAAGGCGTTGAAACTGTGGTTAAATCCATTGAAGAACCTCTGTTTAAAATTCGGCCTTTCTTCAGGTTTTTCGCTATGATTTGAATGATTATCTTTTAAAAACAGCGCAGCGAGTGCCGGACTTAAAGTTAAGGCATTTACCGCAGAGATTACGATCGCAATCGCCATGGTAAACGCAAACTGACGGTAGAAAACACCCGTTGAGCCCTCCATAAAACCAACCGGTAAAAACACTGCTGCCATAACCAGGGTAATGGAAATAATTGCACCGGTAATTTCATGCATCGCCTCGTGGGTAGCCGCCTTCGGTCCTAAATGTTTATGTTCCATCTTGGCATGTACCGCCTCCACCACCACGATCGCATCATCAACCACGATACCAATTGCCAGGATTAACGCAAATAAGGTTAATAAGTTAATGGAGAATCCAAAGAGCTGCATAAAGAAAAACGTTCCTAAGATTGCTACCGGAACTGCAATTGCAGGTATTAATGTCGATCTGAAATCTTGCAAGAATAAGAACACAACGATGAAAACCAAAATAAAAGCCTCCACCAAAGTGTGCTCAACCTGTTCTATCGATTGATCTAAAGAAACTTTTGTGCTGTAAAATATGTTCTTTTTTATCCCTGAGGGAAAAGTCTTTTCTTGTTTCTCCATCAGCTTGTTAATGGCCACTTGGATGTCGTTAGAGTTAGATCCTGCCAACTGAATAACGCCTATAACAATCGCTTTTTTACCATTTATTCGCGTGATACTGTTGTAAGAATAAGCACCAAGTTCAATTCTTGCAACATCTTTTAAGTGGAGGATTGAACCATCGGCATTAGAGCGTATAGCAATATTTTCATATTCTTCGGGTTTTGTTAGCTTACCTTTATATTTGATTACGTACTCGAAAACCTCTTTACTTTTCTCTCCGAATTTGCCCGGAGCAGCCTCCAAACTTTTATCTTGAATGGCTCGCATAATTTCATTTGGCGTAACCTGATAAGTAGCCATTTGTGTTGGATTTAACCATACACGCATCGAATAATCTTTAACACCACCAAAAATAGCTGCCGAACCCACACCCGGTATACGCTTAATTTCAGGAATAATATTGATTTGCGCATAGTTGGCAACGAAAGTCTGATCATATTTCTTCTCGTCATCGGTGTACAAACCAATGGCCATGATAAAACTGTTTTGCTGTTTTGCGGTAGTTACGCCTTGTTGTACCACTTCGGCAGGTAACTGACTTGTAGCCTGGGCCACACGGTTTTGAACGTTAACCGCAGCCTGATCTGCATTTGTACCTAACTTGAAGAATACTGTAATGGCTAACGAGCCATCATTACTTGCAGTAGAACTCATATAAGTCATGTTTTCTACCCCATTGATGGATTCTTCTAACGATGGTGCAACCGAACGTAAAACCGTTTCGGCATTCGCACCCGGATAAACAGCCGTAACCAAAACCGATGGCGGCGCAATATCAGGGAATTGTTGCAAAGGCAACTTCGTAAGACCAAGTACACCTAATATCACCAACAAAATGGAGATTACGGTTGCCAGTACTGGCCTTTGTATAAATATCTTGAACATTGTTTTTTATTTTACTTTTTGTTCTTATTGTATGCTTTACGTTTTTCAGTCTCGAAATCATAGAATTTTCCTGCAAACTGCCGACTCAAGAGTTTCGACTCAAGACTATTTTTTTAAGCTCGCTGCCTTATCAGTCGCTTTTTCGGGTGTAATTACTTGTCCTTCTTGCAAACGGTCTAAGCCACTTAGCACGATTTGGTCGCCTGGTTTTACGCCTTCTTTCACCAAGTAGTTGTTTCCACTTTTACCCACAACTGTAATGGGCATTTTGCTCACCTTGTTGCCTTTATTTAAAGCGAATACAAAAACTTTATCCTGCATTTCTACAGTAGCAGACTGAGGGATTAAAATGGCATCATCGTGTTTTAAACCAAGGCGAAGTTTGCCTGTATTTCCCGAACGTAAAGTTCCGCTTGCATTCGCAAAAGTTGCTCTTAATGTAATTGCGCCAGTGTTTTTATCAAACTGGCCGTCAATCATATCAATTTTACCTTTAATTGGATAGATGGAATTATCAGCCAAAACAAGTTCAACCGCCGGCAGATGTTTAATTCTGTCCGCAGGATTTTTGCCCGGATAATTTGCGTTAAAACTGTTGAAATCATTTTCAGCCAATGCGAAGTAAACATGCACTTCATGGATATCAGATAATTGAGTTAAAGCGGTTTGATCGCTCGGCGAAACCAAGCTCCCTTGTTTTTTTGGAATACGACCAATGTAACCTCTTACTGTTGCCTTTACGTTGGTGTAACCCAAGTTAATTTTGGCTGAAGCGACACTTGCTCTGGCTTGTTCGGCATTTGCCTGGGCAATTTTATAAGCCGTTTCAGCCGTTTTCAACTGGAACTCAGAAACAACCTTGTTTTGTACAAGAGGTGTTAGTTTATCAACCTCTAGCTGAGCGTTTAAAATAGCAGCTTCGGCAGCATGCAAACTTGCTTTTGCGTTGTTTAAAGCTTCGCGGTAAGGGTTCTCATTGATTTTAAAGAGTGTTTGCCCAGCTGAAACAAATGCTCCTTCGTTAACTAACACGCTTTGTAAATAACCGCTAACTTGTGGACGGACATCAATATCAACAGCTCCCTGAATAGACGCTGGATATTCAATAAACGTAGTTTCTGTACTCTCATTAACCATGCTAACAGGCAAAACAGGCGGTGGTGGCGCAGCTGCAGCCTGGTCAGGCGATGATTTACAACTTACTAAAGCTACGGAGAGCGTAAATAGAATTAACACTGACTTAACATTATTAAACTGTTTAACAGTGTTAAGTAGAATAAATAGACGATGGATAGCATTCATATGAAATATAATTTATTGTGGATTTAAAGTGTATAAATAATCTAACAGTGTTAAATGCCAGATTAAAAAATTTTTATGTGTTAATAGATAGCGTAATGCCTTTAATGGCATCTTTTAAAATTTGTTGGTTAAGTTCATCTGTCGTTCTACCATTTGGCCGCACCAGGTTAATCGAGATTAACCCATGAATGATTGACCAATAGGTATAGTACTTCATGCAAATATCATCATCCGATACAGGCTTTTTTGTAAATAAAGATTCGATCACATCGCCTAGCATGGCAGAAACTTGCTCAGCTTCTTGCATAGAATTTTTCACTGTACAACAAACCATATCCACACCATACATCAACTGGTAAAATTCTTTGTGAGAAAAAGCGAAGTTCCAATAGGCTACCCACATGGCTTCCATTTTATCTTCAGGCTTTTCGTGATCATCACGGGCTTCGCGAATCGCTTTACCCAGAATCTGATAACCTCGTCTGGTCAATTCAAGTAAAATCCCTTCCTTGTTGGGAAAATATTCATAAATGATCGGCGCTGTATACTCAATCTGGTCGGCGATTTTACGCATACTTAAAGCCTGCCAGCCTTCCGTCT